>AR_comb_assmDRAFT_10068891_pt1 | contig 15530 bp, 10 predicted proteins | sample ArasoioldDNA_FD_10543 | JGI IMG/M metagenome (IMG submission 10543) | reverse complement strand
TTCGGCGTGACGTAGCAGAGCATCGCGGTGCCGTACCAGCCGATCATCGCGGCGCCAATGGCGGACGTGATGTGGTCGTAGCCTGGCGCGACGTCGGTGGTCAGCGGACCCAGCGTGTAGAACGGCGCCTCCGCGCACCACTCAAGCTGTTTCTCCATGTTCTCTTTAATCAAATGCATGGGGATGTGGCCGGGACCTTCGTTCATCACCTGGACGTCGTGTTCCCATGCAATGCGGTTCAATTCGCCTTGCGTCCGCAGCTCGGCGAACTGCGCCTCGTCGTTGGCGTCCGCGATCGACCCCGGGCGGAGACCGTCGCCGAGCGAGAACGACACGTCGTAGGCGCGCATGATTTCGCAGATCTCACCGAAGTGCGTGTACGTGAAGTTCTCCTGGTGGTGCGCCAGACACCATTTCGCCATGATCGATCCGCCGCGCGAGACGATGCCGGTCACGCGGCGCGCGGTCATGGGAATGTAGCGGAGCAGCACACCCGCGTGAACCGTGAAGTAGTCGACGCCCTGTTCGCATTGCTCCACGAGCGTGTCGCGGTAGATGTCCCATGTCAGATCCTCGGGACGGCCGCCTGCCTTCTCGAGTGCCTGGTAGATCGGCACAGTGCCAATCGGTACCGGAGAGTTGCGCAGGATCCACTCGCGTGTCTCGTGTATGTTCCTGCCGGTTGAGAGATCCATCACGGTATCGGCGCCCCAGAGAGTCGCCCACCGTAGTTTCTCCACTTCGTCGTCGATGGATGACGAGACGGCTGAATTACCGATGTTGGCGTTGATCTTCACGAGGAAGTTGCGCCCGATGATCATCGGTTCGAGCTCGAGGTGCCGGATGTTGGCCGGAATAATCGCGCGGCCGCGCGCGATCTCGTCGCGGACGAACTCGGGGGGCAGCCCCTCGCGCACGGCGACGAATTCCATTTCTGGTGTGATCTCACCTTTGCGCGCGTAATACAGCTGCGTCACCGGTGAGCTTGCCGCGCCGAAGCCCGCGCGCGATCCGTGCCGGCGGAGACGGGCGTTGACCCACTCCTGACGAAGCTTCGGCAAGCCCGCGACGACGTCATGCCCCTCGGGTCCGCTCGTGTCGTACACGCGGATGGACTGTCGTCCTTGATCGAGCGAGATCTCACGCATCGGGACACGTACGGCCGCGCTTGCTCCGTTCGCATCGACATAGATCTTGCGTGAGTTGGGGAAAGCCGACGAGAAATCCGACATGGCCGCGCTCCCTCCGCCGGTTTGAACCGGATCAGGTTCCAAGGGTGTGGTCTCAATCCCGACGAAACGGGGATACCCCTGGCGGTTTTTCGACTATAGCACGTGCATGACCGATAATCATCGCGCCTCGACGTGACCAACCGGAGCGAATCCGCCGCAACAACCAACCTCGACGCGCGTTCCGCGATGATCGCTTTCGCCGCCTACACGCTCGTCACCATCGCGGTCACCTGGCCGGTTACGAGGCATCTGACGTCGCACGTGCCGCACGATCTCGGCGACCCGTTGCTCAGCACGGTCATTCTTTGGTGGAATGCCCATCACCTGCCGTTCGCCGCGAAGTTCTGGGACGGATCGTTTTACTGGCCCGCGACCGGTACGCTGACGTTCTCGGATCATAGGCTGGGTGTGAGCCTGCTTGCCGCGCCGCTCCAATGGATCGGGACGAGCCCGCTCACCGCGTACAACATCACGCTTCTTGCGACATTTCCGCTCTGCGCGCTGGGCGCGCACTGGCTCGCGTACGTGCTCACCGGCCGTCACGATGCCGCCGCCGTTGCCGGCCTCGCTTATGGCTTCAGCCCGTATCGCTTCGCGCACATCGAACACCTCGAACTGCTCGCGGCGTTCGGCATGCCAGCGGCGCTCGCTGCGCTTTTCCTGTATCTCCGCGACCGCCGGCCGCGATGGGTCGTCATCTTTACTTTCTCGCTCTGGCTTCAAGCGCTTTCCTGCAGCTACTACTTCCTGTTCTTCCTGGTCTTGATCGCCCTTTGGGGACTGTGGTTTCTCCGCTGGAACGACTACCGTCACACGCTGCTGCCCTACGCGGTGGCCGCCTCCGGAGTAGTCGTCGTTCTCCTGATGTGGCCAATCGCGTCGGAGTACCTCGCGGTGCACAGACGCTACGGTCTCGCCCGCGGGCTGGGCGACATCATCACGATGAGCGCGGACGTCAGCTCCGCGTTCACCGCGTCCCCGCTCAGCCTGTTGTGGGGGTGGACGTCGACGCTGAATGGACCGGAGCGTCAGCTCTTCCCGGGTTTCACGATCCTCGCGCTCACGATCGTCGCCGTCGTCGTGGCCCTTCAGTCCGAGCCGCGCAGCCGCGGTAAGACTCGGCTGAACGTCGGGTTGTTCTGGCTCGGCGTCTTTTTTTCGCTCATTGCAGCAAGCGCCGCGTACTTCGGACCGTGGCGCGCTCCGGGAATTTCCGTCAGCACTCCGGTCAAACCATTTTCGCTGGCGCTGGTCTGCTGGCTCGCGGCGGCCGTCGGCTCGACGTCTGTCAGGAACGCCTATCGCCGGCGCTCCGTGTTCACGTTCTTCGTGCTGGCGGCTCTAACGCTGTTCATCTTCAGCCTTGGCCCGAGTCCGCGACTTCTTGGACGCCAATTCTTCTATCAACCGCCTTACGCATGGCTGATGCGTTTCAGCGTGTTCGGCGACAGCGTCAGAGTGCCGGCACGATTCGCGATGCCCGCGATTCTGGCGTTGTCAGTCGCGGCTGCGCTCGCATTCGCGCGCCTCGTTCGCGCTCGCAGATCCGTCTCGATACCTGCGTGCCTCGTCTGCGCCGCGATCATGGCCGATTTCTGGATCCGCCCGCTTCCCGTTTTCGCGCCGCCTCCCGCCTGGCCTTCCGCTGTTTCGGCCGAGAAGATGGCCGCATTCGTCGAGCTGCCACTCGGCGAGACGCTTCACGACGCCGCGGCGATGTACCGGACGACGCTGACCGGAAGGCCGACGGCCAACGGATATAGCGGCTACTTTCCGCAGCACTACGAGGCTTTGACCCTCGCGTTCGACGAGCTGGACGACTCGGCGCTGGACTTCCTATCGAGCACTGGCCCGCTGCTCGTGGCCGTGGACAGCACGTGGCCGTACGCCCGGCAGCGCGTCGAGTGGCTGCGCGCCAAGACGCGAGCAAGACAAGTCGCCGACGACAAGGAGAATGTCTGGTTCATCGTCGGTACTGCACCGCCAACGCCGCCAGTGCGGTGCGGTTCCGCAACGGCTCCGATCGTCGGGCTTCGCGACTGGTGGGGACGCGCGCCGCTCGAGCCCGTGACCGACGGCGATGACGACACGTTCTGGGTCAGCAGCGGTGATTCACAGCAGATTGGTGATTTTCTTCAACTCGATCTCGGCCGGAGTGTCTCCGTGTGTTCGGTCCGCATCTCTTTGGGATCGCATGCAGGCTCCTATCCGCGCAGCCTGAGCGTTTCGACGTCTTCGGACGGCGTCACATGGCAGACGTCTTTTTCGGGTCGCCTTGCCGGCGCGGCGATCGCGGCCGCGGTCGAACATCCGCGGGCCGCGGTCCTGGAGCTGCCACTGGGCGATGGGTCCGCGCGTTTTGTGAGAATGCGGATCGAAGCCGGCCATTCAAAGGCCGTATGGCTTGTGACCGAAGTCGCGGTCACCGTGCGCTCATCGTAAGACGTACGGTCAAGCCGTCGCGGGCTTCTGGATCGCTGACGCGGGAATCTGCCGCGTTCTCACCCAACTGGCCAGATACGTGTACACCACCGGCGTGAGGTAGAGCGTAATCAGCTGCGAGACGAGCAGCCCGCCCACGACGGCGAGTCCCAGAGGCCGGCGTGCTTCGCCGCCCGCTCCGAACCCGAGCGCGATCGGCACCGCGCCCAGCAGCGCCGCCATCGTCGTCATCATGATGGGACGGAACCGGATCAGGCAGCCCTCGTAGATCGCGTCGGTCGGCGATTTGCCGTGGTGCCGTTCGGCTTCGAGTGCGAAATCGATCTGCATGATGGCGTTTTTCTTGACGATCCCGACGAGCATGATGAGGCCGACAAAGGAATAGATGTTCAGCTCGTTCCCGAAGAGGTACAGCGTGACGAGCGCGCCGAGGCCCGCGGACGGGAGGCCCGACAGGATCGTCAGCGGATGAATGTAGCTCTCGTACAGCATGCCGAGCACGATGTACACCACGCCGATGGCGACAAACAGCAGCAGGCCGAGATTCTGGAGCGACTGCTGGAACGTCTTTGCCGAACCCTGGAATGCGGTCGTGACGGTCTGCGGCAGCAGGCCGGCGGCCGTGCGGTTCACGTGCTCGACCGCCGCGCCAAGGGACACGCCCGGTCGTAATCCAAATGAGATCGAAACAGCGGGCAGCTGTCCGACGTGGTTGACCGTCTGCGGACCCACGGTCTCAACACGATCGATGACCGATTCGAGCGGCACGAGCGCACCGTTGGATGCCTTGAACGCGATCTTGTCGAGCGAGTCCGCCTGCTCCTGGTAGCGCGGATCGAGCTCGAGCAGGACCTTGTACTGTGCCGCACGGCCGTAGATCGTTGATGACCACTGCGGACCGAACCCGTCGTAGAGCGCCGCTTCGATATCGCTCGCGCTCAGGCCCAGCTGCGCGGCGGTATCGCGGTTGATCACGAGATTGACTCGCGGACTCTTCATCTGCATGTCGTCGGACACGTCCTGCACTTCAGGCAACTGCGCGATCGCCGACTCGAGCTTCGGCGCCCAGTCGTACAACGCCGCAGTGTCGGCGCTCTGGACCGTCAGCGTGTACGCGCTGTTGCCCATGCGGCCACCGATTTGGATAGCCGGCGGCAGGCTCACGAACGCGCGAAAGCCGGGAAACCGCAGCAGCTGTGGACGAATCTGTTGAGCGATTTCGCTCGCCGATATCGGACGCTGGCGCCGCGGCTTCAGCTGCAGGTTGAACCTCGCCTGGTTCATCGATCCGAAACCGCCGCCGGTACTGGCGAAGAACGTGTCGACGTACGGGTTTGCGTTCAGGATCCCCGCGATCCGGTTCACGTAGTTGACCATGTCGTAGTACGAGGTTCCCTGCGCCGCCTGCACGTTGACGTTGAGCGAATCGTTGTCCTGGTCGGGGATGAAGCCCTTCGGCACGACGCCGTACATGCCTACGGTCGCCATGAGCACGGCGACGAATACCGCGAGCATCATGGCTCGATGCCGAAGGACGTGGCCGAGACTCCACTCGTACAGCCGGAACAGCCGATCGAACTGGCGCTCCATCAACCGCGCGAACCGTCCTTTGGCGTGCAGGGCCGCCGCGCGCAGGAAGCGGCTGCAGAGCATCGGCGTCAGCGTAATCGACACGATGCCCGAGATGAGAATGGCGGCGGTGATCGTGATGGCGAATTCACGGAACAGACGCCCGAGAATTCCGCTCATGAACAGGATCGGGATGAACACGGCCGCCAGCGATACGGTCATCGAGAGGATGGTGAAGCCGATCTCGCGCGACCCCTTGAGCGCCGCCTCGAATGGCTGCTCCCCGAGCTCGATGTGGCGCACGATGTTTTCCAGCATCACGATCGCATCGTCCACGACGAAGCCTATCGAGAGGATCAGCGCCATCATCGACAGGTTGTCGAGCGTGAAGCCCAGCACGGACATCACGGCAAACGTGCCGAGGATCGAAAACGGCAGCGCCAGCGCGGGAATCATCGTCGCGGAGCCGCTGTGAAGGAACGCGAAGATGACCGCGACCACCAGCGCGAGCGTGAGGAGCATCGTCCACTGGATGTCAGCGAAAGCCTCGCGGATGTTGCGCGACCGGTCGCCGCGAACGGTCAGATGGACGGATGGCGGGAGCTCCGCCTGGAACGTCGGCAGCAGCGCGCGCACGGCGTCCGTGACTTCGATCGTATTCGAGCCTGGTTGCCGCATCACCTGCAGGTTGATGGCCCGTCGCGCCCCGGACTTCGTGTAGAGCCACGACGCGTTCTTGTTGTCCTCCACGTTGTCGAGAACGGTCGCAACCTGTTCCAGCCGGATCGGCGCGCCGTTCCTGTACGCGATGACGACGGGTTTGAATGCGTCGGCGTTCATCAGCTGACCCGCCGCCTGGATGTTGTAGGTCGCGTCGGTCCCGAACAGCTGACCGGTCGGGATGTTGACGTTCCAGTTCTGCAGCGCCTGATTGATCTCGTTCAGGCCGATGCCCTGGGCGCGAAGCTTGTTGGGATCGAGCTGCACGCGAACCGCGTATTTCTGTGCGCCCTGGACCTGAACCTGCGACACGCCGGAGATCATCGAAATTCGCGGCGCGATCAGCGTCTCGGCGTAGTCGTCCAGTACGTACATGGGCACGACGTCGGACGTGAGGCCGAGGAACATGATCGGCTGGTCGGCCGGATTGAACTTGCGGAACGATGGCGGCGCCGGCATCCCGGCGGGCAGCAGCGGCATGACTGCGGCGATGGCGGTCTGCACGTCGACCGCGGCGCTGTCGATGTCGCGGTTCAGATCGAACTGGAGCGTCACGTTCGAGCTGCCCGTCGAGCTCGACGAGGTCATTTCGTCGATGCCGGCGATGGTCGTGAACTGCCGCTCCAGCGGGCTCGCGACCGCTGACGCCATCGTGGTCGGATCGCCGCCGGGCAGCCCGGCGCCGACGTTCAGCGTCGGAAAGTCGACGTTGGGAAGGTCGCTGACGGCCAGGACGCGGTACGCGACGACGCCCATGACCGCGATGCCCAGCATCAGCAGGCTGGTCGCAATCGGGCGGCGGATGAAGACTTCCGAGATGTTCACCGATCGATCGCATCACGGGCCGCGACCGATCGGACGCAGTCTTTCCGTAATTCTCACGAAGTTCACGCTTATGGACGAGTGCAACCGCCGCGAGACGATCAGCGACGTTTGGCGAGCGGGATGACGAATTTCTCGGCGGTGTGCGTCGGCGAAAAGCTGACGACCTTGACGTCGACCAGCCCGGCCGCTTTGCCTGCCGCCATGACCGACGACTCGGAAATCTCCGGCCGGCCCTTCGGCCGCACCACCCACAGGGCTCCATTGGGCTTCAAGGACGCCTTGATCGTTTTCAACCTGTCGAGCTGCGCGGTTTTTGTGGCGCCCACAAAGATCGCGTCGCTGTTCTTCACTGCGCGTCCGATCGATATGCGCGCCACCGATGCCTCGAGCTCTCGAAGAAAGTCCTCGTCTTCGACGCCGAGCACCGAGGCGGTCCAGTCCGGCTTGACGCCAATTTTCTGCAACCGCGAGGGTGGATTGCGGATCTTCTCGGCCCATTTTTCGGCCGCCGGTCCCAGATCGAGCGATGCGATGCCGTCAGGCGACGTCACGCGCAGGGCGCCGCTTTTGGTCTCAACCGACGTCATCGACTTGAAAGCGATTGAGATCTTCAGTCCCTCGCCGCGAAACTGCAGGACTTCGGTTTCAAGCCGCGCCGTTCCGCTCGCCGATTTGCCGTTCATGTGCGCCGTGCACTTGGCTTCACTTCCCATACGCTGAATCCTGAGATCTGGTGATCGGGTGATCTGGTGATCTGGTGATTGGTTTTTGGTTGTTGGTGGAATTGGCAGATTATTCCGCAATTCAATCTGCAACTGAAATCCAAAATCTGCAATCTTCAGCGCGTCGTTCGCAGCAGCTCCGCGCGTTTTCGCGCGGGATAGCGCTCGATCGCGTAGCGCAGGGTCGTTCGAGGAATCTTTGGCCCGTTCGTCCGCAGGTATCGCTCCAGTCGCCGCATGTCGGTCTTCCCGGCCTCGCGAAGCGCCCACCCTACGGCCTTGTGAATGAGGTCCTCGCGGTGAACGTGGAGCCGCCTTGCGACGCTGTAGAGCTGGTCGAGTGCAACGCCTTTCCGCGCCAGCCGGATCAACCCGACAATCGACGCGCGACGGACCCACATGTTGGCGTGTGTCGACCATGGCCGCAGGCGCGCGGCGGCCCCTGGATATTTCACAAGCAGCGGACCGATGAGCGAGCCGCAGATATGATCCGTCGTCGCCCAGTTCGCCGAGCGATTCTGGGCGAACCATCGCTTCCAGCCGGACAGAAGCGCGGGCGTGAACCCACGGTGATGACGCGCCAGCACCTCCACGCCGACGGCTTTCGCTTCGAGATGCGGATCGAGCATCAGGATGTCGGCGAAGGCCATCGCATCCTGCAGCGTCCAGTCGCGGTGGCTGGCGTGAATCGAACGCGCAAGCTCGCGCATCTTCGCGGTGCCGACGTTGTAAAAAGCGAAGTCCTGCTCCCCGCGGAAGTAGCGGCTGGCGTCGAAATCGCCAGACGGCCGGCCCATGCGGCGCAGGTCGCGCATGGCTTGCCTCGCTGTTCGCGCTACGTCAGCTTTCGAAGAATGAAGCATTTCAGGTAATAAGTTTCCGGAACACCGAGCAGCACCGGATGGTCCCGCGCCTGCATGCGTTTTTCGAGGACCGTGACATGCGCCTGCGCGTCGACCGATGCCTCGTAGACGATCTCCGCAAAGAGCGCTTCGTTGACGTGGTACGAGCAGCTGCACGTCACGAGAATGCCGCCAGGGTTCAGCAGCTTGAGCGCCCGGAGATTGATCTCCTTGTAGCCGGCGCGGGCGTTTGGCACGGAGACCTTGTTCTTCGCGAACGCCGGCGGATCCAGCACAATCGTATCGAAGCGTTCGCTCAGGCGGTCCAGGCCACGCAGCTCGTCGAAGACGTTGCCGGCGCGCGCGTCGATCGTGACGCCATTCGCCGCGGCGTTCTTCCTGATCTGCGATACCGCGTCTTCGGACACATCGAATGCAATCGTCTCCCGGCACTTCGAGGCCAGCGCGAGCGCGAAGCCGCCGTGATAGCTGAAGCAGTCGAGGAGCCGGCCGTGCGCGTAATGCCCCGTCGCCTCGCGATTCTCGCGCTGATCCAGAAAGAGTCCTGTCTTCTGGCCGCGCCGCAGGTCGACCGCGTATCTGATGCCGAGCTCCGTGATCTCGACGCTGTCGGCGACTTCGCCGGCCAACACCTCGACGCGCTGCTCCAGGCCTTCGAGCACGCGTGCCCGCGGATCGTTGCGTGCAAGGATCCCTTTCGGGCGAACGAGGTCGCCGAGTGCCGCGACGACGTCCGGCAGCAGCCGATCCATCGCCTGCGACAGCGCCTGGACGACGAGGTAGTCGCCGTAGCGATCGACGATCAGCGATGGCAGCAGATCGGCTTCGCCGTGAACGAGCCGATATGCCGTCGCGTCGATCGCCAGGTCGCGGCGAAACGCGATCGCTGCCTCGAGGCGCCGCCGTAACCAGCCGTCATCCGGACGATCGCCCACGTCGATGACGCGAATGGCGATCTGAGATCGATCACTGTAGAGCGCTCGTCCCAGAACGCGGCCGCGCGGCCCCTTTACGGTCGCGACGTCGCCGCCGCTCACGCGCGCGTCGACGACATCGCTGCGATAGATCCATGGATGGCCGCCGCGGAGCCGTTCCTCGCCGCGCGCGGAAATGACGACGACTGGTGTCATCGGATCACGCCGGCGTGCAACACACAGGGCCGGTCGCGTCACAGCGTATAGTAAAATCCCGGGACGTGCGAATCGCGATCGGTGCGGATCACGCGGGCTTCGCCCTCAAAGAACACCTGAAGCAAACGCTCGCGCGGCTCGGCCACGCAATCGACGATCACGGGACGACGAGCGAGGCGTCGACGGACTATCCGCCGATCTGCTTCGCCGTCGGACGCGCGGTCGCCGAGGGTCGCGCCGACCGCGGCATCGTTCTCGGCGGCAGCGGGCAGGGCGAGCAGATAGCCGCGAACAAGATCCCCGGAGTGCGCGCCGCGTTGTGCAACGATCTCTATACCGCCAGGCTCTCGCGGCAGCACAATGACGCGAACGTGCTCTCGATGGGCGGCCGGATCGTCGCCGCGGGGCTTGCGGATGAAATTCTCGAGCTGTGGCTGGCCACCGCGTTCGAAGGGGGCCGCCACCAGCGCCGTGTCGATCAGATTACGGCCGTTGAGAAACGTTAGAGGCGCGACGCTTACGCAAGGAGCGCAAGGCTTTAGCCGAGCGGGACACTCATGACCACACAAACCACGCCGTCCACCTGGCGCGCGCTCGCCGAAGCCGATCCGGACATCGCCGACGCCATCAGAAACGAGCGGCATCGCCAGAACAGCGGCCTGGAGCTCATCGCGTCGGAGAACTTCGTCAGCCGCGCGGTTCTCGAGGCTGCGGGCTCGGTGATGACCAACAAGTACGCCGAGGGGTACCCCGGCCGCCGCTATTACGGCGGTTGCGAGTTCGTCGACGTCGCCGAGCGCCTGGCCATCGCCCGCGCGAAAGCGCTCTTCGGCGCCGATCACGCCAACGTCCAGCCGCACTCAGGCGCGCAAGCCAACATGTCTGTGTACCTGACGCTGCTCAAGCCCGGCGACACGGTGCTCGGCATGAACCTGGCCCACGGCGGCCATCTGACGCACGGCCACCCGCTCAACTTCTCCGGCATGCTCTACACCATCGTCCCTTACGGCGTGCGAAAGGAAGACGAGCGCCTGGACTACGACGAACTGGATCGCCTCGCTGAAGCCCACAAGCCGAAGATGATTGTGGTCGGCGCGAGCGCATACTCGCGCGTCATCGACTTTGCGAGAATCCGGGGAACCGCCGATCGCGTCGGCGCAAAAGTCTTCACCGACATGGCCCACATCGCCGGACTGGTTGCGGCCGGCGTGCATCCATCGCCCGTGCCTCACTCCGATCTGGTGACGACGACGACGCACAAGACGCTTCGAGGTCCGCGTGGAGGCCTGGTGTTGTGCCGGGAGCAATATCAGAAGGACCTCGATCGAAGCGTCTTCCCAGGCGTACAAGGCGGTCCGCTGATGCACATCATCGCGGCCAAGGCCGTGTGCTTCAAAGAGGCCGCCGAACCGTCGTTTGCCGAGTACCAGAAGCAGATCGTCTCCAATGCCGCGGCGCTTGCGCGTGGCCTCTCGGGCGAAGGTTTCCGGCTGGTGAGCGGGGGCACGGACAATCACTTGATGCTCGTCGATGTGTTCTCGAAAGGCATCACGGGCAAGGTCGCGGAAGCGGCGCTCGGCAAAGCCGCCATCACCGTAAACAAGAACGCGATTCCATTCGATCAAAACCCGCCGATGGTGGCGAGCGGGATCCGCGTCGGCACGCCAGCGGTCACGACCCGTGGCATGCGCGAAGCCGAAATGGCGACTATCGCCGAACTGGTCGCCCGCGCGCTGAAGACGCCGGACGACGACCACGCACTCGGCGTCGTGCGCGCGGAAGTCGAGGCGCTGTGCCGGAAGTTCCCGCTGTACCCGGAATAGGGCCGGGCGCCACCCCGTCTCTCGCCGGAATTGTCGACGCCATCTTTGGCGACGACGGCGCGCTTGCGCAGTCGTTGCCCGACTTCGAACCGCGCCCGGGACAAGTCGACATGGCGCGCGCCGTGGCGCGCGTGTTCGAGGACGGCGGGGTCCTCCTGGCCGAAGCGGGAACTGGAACCGGCAAGACCCTCGCCTACCTCGTGCCTGCCATCGTCAGCCGCGAACGCGTACTCGTCTCGACGGGCACGAAGAACCTGCAGGAACAGATTTACTTCAAGGACATCCCAGCTTTGCGCCGTGCGCTAGGCGTTCCGTTCACCGCAACCCTGATGAAAGGACGATCCAACTACCTGTGCCTGCACAAGCTGGATCAACTCGACGGCAACGCGGGGCTGCCGGTGCACGACGTCTTCCTGCCGATGATCCAGGAGTGGGCCAAGACGACGGAGAGCGGCGACCGCGCCGAGCTCGAGGATCTGCCCGAGGACCTTCCGTTCTGGAACGAGGTCGCTGCAACGTCGGAAACGTGTCTCGGCACCGAATGTCCGCGCTACGACGACTGCTTCGTGACGAAGATGCGGCAGCGCGCGGCTTCGTCCGACGTCGTGATCGTCAACCATCATCTTCTCTGCGCTGACGCAGCAGTCCGCAAGAGCGCGTACGGCGAGGTGATTCCTGCGTGCTCGCGCGCGATTCTCGACGAAGCCCATCAGCTCGAGGACGTCGCGACGCAGTACTTCGGGTACGGCATCAGCACGTACCGACTCGAGGAGCTCGCGAGAGACGTCGAGCGGCTGCTCTCGTCAGGAGCTGTTGACGACACGCAGACGCGGCTTGAGATCGAGCGCGCTATCGAACGACTGCGGGACCACGCCCGGCAGTTCTTCGCGGACCTCACGGCCGCGCATCGGCAGCAAGGCCGCGAGCGCGTCCGCGCGACGTCCGAATCCTTGTCGGGCGCCGGCGACGCCGCCGTGCACCTGGGCGGCGCGCTCGACATCGTGCAATCGACGCTCGCCCTGATGGACAAACCAAAGGAGGCGCCAGGCGAGGATGCCGCGGAATCGGCGGAGGAAGTCGCTGCGCTCGTTCGTCGGGCGGGCGAAATCCGTGACGAGCTCCGATTCCTGATGCGCGCGAACGACGACGCCGGTGACGGCGGCTTCGTTCATTTCGTCGAGTTCCGCGGCCGCGGCGTCTTCTTCCGCGCGTCGCCGATCGACATCTCCGACATCCTGCGCGAGGTGCTCTTCGATCGCATGATCACAACGGTGCTCACGTCGGCGACGCTCACGGTGGATGGAACCTTCCGCTACACGCGCGAGAGGCTGGGCATCCGGACGGCGTCGGAGATCCGGCTGCCGTCCGAGTTCGATTTCGCGCAGCAGGCCATCCTCTACCTGCCGAAACGCATGCCCGACCCGCGGTCGGATGATTTCGCAATCGCGGCTGGCAAAGAGGTGACCGAGATCCTGCGCCGCACGTCGGGCCGGGCCTTCGTGCTCTTCACGAGCTACGCGACCATGCGCGCGGTACAGTCGATGGTAGAGCTCGCGCTCGACTACCCGATTTTCGCGCAGGGAACGGCGCCGCGATCGCAGCTGCTGGCGCGGTTCCGCGCCACGCCGCATTCGGTGCTCTTCGCCACGTCGAGCTTCTGGCAGGGCGTGGATGTCATCGGTGATGCGCTGAGCTGCGTGATTGTCGACAAGCTGCCGTTTGCGTCGCCGGGCGACCCGATTACGTCCGCGCGAATCGACGCCATCCGCTCCCGCGGCGGCGACCCGTTCGGCGACTATCAGGTTCCCCTCGCAATTCTGGCCCTCCAACAAGGGCTCGGACGGCTCATCCGGCACCGGCGCGACCGCGGCGTGCTGGCCGTGCTCGATCCGCGCATTCGCACCAAGGGTTACGGGCGCCGGTTCGTGGCCTCGTTGCCCCCCGCGCCGCTCGTCCACGACCTGACGCAGGTCGCGGCGTTCTTCTCGGATTAGGCTTAAAATATTCGACACTTGTTCTAATTGATATCAGGAGGGATTCCATGATCCGCGGATTGAACGGCCGGCTGGCGTGTGTCGCTGGCGCGGCGCTGTTCGCCCTGGCTGTCGCGCTGCCCGCCGCCGCGCAGTCCACAGGACTGCTGAAGGGCACGGTGAAGGACGCTTCGGGCCAGCCGGTCGACGGTGCCAAAATCAACATCGACATGAGCGAAGGGGTGAACCGCCACTTCGAGACCAAGTCGAACAAGAAGGGCGAGTTCGTCCAGATCGGTCTCCCGCCAGGCCGCTACACGGTGACCGCCGAGAAAGACAAGCTGGCGTCACCGCCGACGATGGCGGCCGTCAGCGTCGGCCGGCCAGGCGAGGCCAACCTCGTCATCGGCGCCGGCGGAGGCGGTGGCGGCAAGGAAGTCGCCGCGAAGAACGCTGAACTGAAGAAAGCGTTCGACGAAGGGATTGCCGCGAGCCAGGCAAACAATTACGACGCCGCCATCGCGGCGTTCACCCGCGCGGCTGAAATCAACCCGAACTGCGCGGACTGCCAGTACAACATGGGCTACATGTACGCGCAGAAGAAGGATTACGACAAAGCGGAGGCCGCGTACAAGAAAGCGGTCGAGCTCCGGCCCGAATACGCAGAGGCGTACAACGGCCTCGCGACGATCTACAACGCGCAGCGCAAGTTCGATCTCGCGTCCGAAGCCAGCAAGAAGGGAATGGAAGTCGGCGGCGGCGCGGCGGCGGCCGGAGGTGGTGCCGGCAGCGCCGATTCGCACTACAACCAGGGCGTGATTCTCTGGAACGCCGGGAAGATTCCCGACGCGAAGAAAGAGTTCGAAGCGGCGGTTGCGGCCAATCCGAATCATGCCGAAGCGCACTACCAGCTCGGCATGGCGCTCGTGAACGAAGGCAATCTGAACGGAGCGGCGACGGAGTTCGATACGTATCTCAAGCTCGCCCCAAGCGGCCCGAATGCGGCGACCGCGAAGGGCATTCTCTCGACCATCAAGAAGTAAGTGCAACCCGCCGAGGTGCGCGGACGTCTCGCCGACGTCCGCGCTCGCATCGAGCGGGCCGCCCGCCGCGCGGGTCGCGACCCGGCGGGGGTCCGGCTCGTGGCCGTGTCGAAGACGTTCCCACCTGAATTCGTTTGCGCGGCCGCCGAAGCCGGCCAGCTAGACTTCGGAGAGAACAAGGTCCAGGAGGCGCTGCAGAAGATGGACGCGGTGCGCGCGAGCGCGCCCGCCAACCTCGAGCTGCGCTGGCACCTCGTCGGACATCTTCAAACCAACAAGGCTCGCAAGGCTGGAGCCCGGTTCGACGTGGTGCACTCGATAGACACGCCGGAGCTCATCGCGAAGCTCGATGACGCCGCGGCGGCCGCCGGCCACCATCTCGAGGCGCTGGTGCAGGTGGACCTCGCGCGCGAGGCCACCAAACACGGCGCCCACGAAGACGAGCTGGCAGTGATTTTCAGCGCCGGCCGCTCTTCCCGGGCGGTCAGGCTGGTCGGGCTGATGCTCCTGCCGCCGGCCGCCGAGAACCCCGAGGATGCCCGGCCCTACTTCCGCGAGTTGAAAGAGGTCAGGCGCAGGCTGCTTGCCCGGGGCGTCGAGCCGTCAATGCTTGCAGAGCTCTCGATGGGCATGAGCCACGATTACGAAGTGGCCGTGGAGGAAGGCGCCACGATCGTCCGCGTGGGGACCGCGATTTTCGGCTCGAGACCGCTTACAATTGTGCAATCGAACCATGTTTGACCCTGCGCTGTCGCGTGGCGTTCTCTCGGCCGATAAGCGAAAAGGAGAAGAGACTCGCATGAACGTCAGTCCACTCGACCTGCGGCAGCAGCGATTCAATTCGGCGATGCGCGGGTTCGACAAAGTTGAAGTGACGTCGTTTCTGGCCGCCGTGGCCGACGACTACGAGCAGGCCCTCCGGGAAGCCGATCGGCTCCGACAAGATGTGCAGCACATGGAATCGAAACTCGCCGAACATCGCGAGTCCGAGAAGAACCTGACGACGACGCTCATCGCGGCGCAGCGGCTGGCCGAAGACATCAAGGCGAACGCCGAAGAAGAAGGGCGCCGGATTATCCGCGAAGCCGAAGGCCGCTCGGTGCTCCTGCTCGAAAAAACGCAGGCGCGCCTCGAAGACATCCAGCGCGAAATCGACGGTCTCAAGTTAAAGCGGAGGGACGTCGAGAC
>AR_comb_assmDRAFT_10922549_pt1 | contig 15532 bp, 13 predicted proteins | sample ArasoioldDNA_FD_10543 | JGI IMG/M metagenome (IMG submission 10543) | reverse complement strand
CGCCCCTAAGAGAACGTGACGACGACATCGTCCTACTTGCGAAACATTTCGCAGCCGAGATCGGTCGAGAGCTACGCGGACGTGAAGCGGAATTAAGTGCCGATGCGATTGTTGAGCTGAAAAAGCATTCATGGCCCGGCAATGTTCGCGAGTTAGAAAACGCAATTGAACGCGCTTGCATACTTTCGGACAGTATGTTGCTGCAACCTAAAGATTTCGGGTTCGTCACCGGTCGTGATGAAAAGAATCAGGACTTACCAGAGTTGGATTTGTCGGGTACCTTGTCTGACGTAGCACATCGGGCACTAACCTTAGTCGAACGAAAAAAGATCATGGCAGCGCTTGAGGCGAATGCTGGAAATAAGAGCCGCACCGCAGAAGATCTCGGCGTCAGTTATAAAACACTCCTGAATAAGATCAAAGATTACAGCCTCTAACGCTAGATGAACGAGCCCTCCAATACCGACAACCGTCTCAACACCGACAACATAGGTCTTGCTGATGAAACTGCTGACCGGGGCGAACTTCATGAGGAGCCCGCCTCAGATGTCGTTGCCGGCGAGACCCTCGAACAAATCGGCGCCGGAACAGTCGATGCACGTGTCGACGCGCCTCCACCAAAGGCTCATCCGAGCACAGGAAGATCCGCTTTCTTCGTTGGAGCAGGAATTCTCATCAGTCGAATTGTTGGACTGATTCGGCAACGAATCTTCGCGCACTACTTCGGCAGCTCCGCAGTAGGTGATGCGTTCAGTGCGGCATTTCGCATTCCTAACTTTCTACAAAACGTGTTCGGTGAGGGTGCGCTCTCCGCTTCTTTCATTCCCGTCTACGCAAAACTCCTTGCTCAAAACGACGAGAAGGAAGCGACACGCGTTGCAAATGCTGTCTTTGGTTTGTTGGCGGTGATTACAGCCATTACCGTTTTGCTTGGCGTCCTCGCCACACCTTACTTCGTTACAGCGATTGCCGCGGGTTTTCAGGATGAACGACGTGAGCTCACGATAAAACTAGTGCGCATTCTCTTTCCAGGAGCAGGCATATTGGTTTTATCGGCGTGGTGTTTAGGAGTTTTAAATAGTCATCACAGGTTTTTCATGTCGTACACCGCGCCTGTAGCGTGGAACGTCGCGATAATCGGCGCCCTAATATTTTTCGGTAACCACGTCGATTTGCCACGGCTCGCAGAAATGAGCGCCTGGGGATCAGTAGTTGGTAGCGCTCTTCAATTTGGAGTCCAGGTTCCTACGCTACTAAGGCTGATCAAACGATTCATGCCTGTTATCGATTTGGCAAACGCTCATGTCCGGCAAGTAGTGCACAACTTCTTTCCCGTTTTCATGAGCCGCGGCGTGGTCCAGATCAGCGCGTTTGTCGATGCGTTTCTGGCGAGCTTCCTTGGACAGGGTGCAGTGGTCGCGCTGACTTACGCGCAAAGTCTTTACACACTACCGGTCAGTCTTTTTGGGATGTCCGTTTCCGCAGCGGAATTACCGACGATGGCGCGGGCGTTGGGTGCGGTCGATGCCGTTGCCGAGACGTTGCGCAATCGGCTTGATGCAGGGTTGAAGCGAATTGCTTTTTTCATTGTTCCCTCGTCGATGGCCTTTCTTGCACTCGGTGACATCATCGCTGCTGTTCTGTATCAAACCGGTCGCTTTACGCATTCGGATTCGAATTACGTATGGGCCATCCTCGCCGGAGCGTCTGTTGGTTTGCTGGCATCAACTCTCGGTCGTTTGTACTCGTCTACCTACTACGCCTTAAACGACACCAAAACGCCACTCGCTTTTGCCGTGCTGCGGGTGGTTCTTACGACAGGACTTGGATACGCCTTTTCATTGCCATTGCCTCGCGCCCTTGGTATCGAGCCGAAATGGGGCGTTGCAGGACTGACAGCTTCTGCGGGAATCGCGGGTTGGGCCGAGTTCATCTTGCTCCGAATGTTTCTAAACCGGCGCATCGGTAAAACAGGGCTACCCTCCTCGTTCGTGATAAAGCTCTGGTCGGGCGCAGCTATCGGGGCGGCTGTGGGATGGAGCCTGCGGCTGCTCCTGGGTCCGCGCCATCCTTTAATAATGGCGATTGTAGTCCTGGGCGGATATGGCGTTACATACTTCGCAGTTACCGCAGCCTTTGGCATTGAGGAAGCCAGGCGAGTGATCGACCGAGGCCTGAAACTCGCACGCATAACCCGCTAATTCAATTAAGTGCTTAGGAAAATCGCGCAAAAGATTATTTCGAGCGTTTTCTGGAAGCCAACGTTCATTAGGTCTTTTACTTTAGTATCCTGGAAAGATGAACGGTCGGTGCAGCGGCGGGCAAGCAGAGGGAAGCCGGTCTGGACCGGCTATTTTTATTTTGAGGATGCCGTCTGAACTACTCACTAGCCGCGGCGCCTCGCTGAAGCTTCGTCCCAGTCTCCCAGCTCCGCCTTGGGAATTTTCAAACCGCATGTGTACCGTTACACTCCCTGATTGACCGTCTAATTCGTCACTCCTTATCATCAACCTGTGCAACCCGTTATTTTCACAGAACAAGTCCGCGAGATTGATCGCCTCACGATCGAGAATTATCACACTCCTTCGTTAGTGCTTATGGAGTCTGCAGCTAACGCCTGTCTCGGTGCAATTCAATCTCACTTCACGGACGGCCTTGAAGGCAAGATCGCATTGGTACTTTGCGGTAAGGGAAACAACGGCGGCGATGGCGCAGCACTAGCACGCGGGTTGTCTCGATCCGGCGTTCACTGCGATGTCATTCTTTTCGGAAAACTCACTGACACCATCGGAGACGCGCGCGCCAATCTCGAAGCCGTAAGCAAGCTCGCCGGCTTCGAAGCCGGCTCCGCCTCAGCGCCCGCACCACTGACGTTCGCTGAATGCGATGGCATTTCAGCATGGGAACAGTTGGCCCGCCCGCGTAAAACATACGATGTGATCGTTGATGCGCTCTTTGGAACCGGTCTGGCCAGGCCGCTCGAAGGCGTGTTTCTAAAAGCCATAGACCACCTTTCTTTGCTTCGCAGTGCACGCGAACGTGTCTCAGATGCCCGCCCGCTCATTTTTTCAGTAGACATTCCTTCGGGTCTAAATGCTGACCAATCGAATCCCATTGGACCAGCAGTCCAAGCGGACATCACCGTTACTTTCACTGCTCCAAAACCAGCTAATGTGTTGCCTCCGGCTGCTGAGTTCGGTGGAAAACTCGTAGTCGCGGACATTGGTTCACCTCGATCATTAACAGCCGCTGCAAAACCGTGGTTGTTTGTTACCGAGGAGTCCGATGCGAAGAACTGGTTGAAATCGACTCGCTACACGCCCGAATCTTATAAGAACACACATGGTCACGTATTCATTGCCGCCGGTTCGCGAGACTACACAGGCGCCGCTGCGCTATGTGGTAACGCAGCCATGCGTTCTGGAGCGGGACTTGTGACAGTTGCTACACCTGTTTCAGCACAAGCGGCGGTTGCGACGAGTCTAATGCCCGAAGTGATGACGACGGCTCTTGCCGAAACTGATCGTGGAGTTGTTAGCGATCAAGCGATTGAAAGTTTCATGCAACTGGCCTCGAAAGCAACTGTGATTGGAATTGGCCCGGGCTTAACTGCGGACGATGAGCGTACTCGTCGTTTTGTTCGTACGATTGTGGAGAGACGAACACAGCCGGTTGTGATCGATGCAGACGGCTTGAATTGCCTCGCACCTTGGCCCAGGGATCTAAGTGGATCAGAACAGCTACCTTTGATTCTTACGCCACATCCCGGTGAGATGCTGCGCTTAATTGGTACCGACAATAAATCAGCACTGGCAGGACGAGTTGCGGCTGCTCGAGAATTCGCCACGACGCACAAGTTGATTCTGGTACTTAAAGGTTCACGCTCTATCGTGGCGTCGCCGGATGGACGTGTATTTGTAAATTCGACTGGCAATGCCGGTCTTGGCACTGCAGGCGCCGGGGATACGTTAACAGGCTTGATTGCCGGTTTTCTGTCCCAAGCTTTCGCTGGATTCAAAGACCAAGCGAACGCGCTAGACACAACCATTGCTGCTTTGTATGTTGGCGGACTGGCGGGAGACCTGGCTGCTCGCAGGTTGGGTATGCGAACGATGGTGGCTTCAGACATTCGAGATCATTTCGGCGCTGCGATCCGCTATCTGGACCCAATTGGAGAACAACCGTAACGATGTCCACGCCAAAATCCTCGCCGCTGCCACGTGGCAATTTCAGGACAAATTCTCCTGAAGAAACTTTCGCTGTTGGTCATCGCGTTGGAACCGCACTCGAAGGCGGAGAAATATTGTTGTTGAGTGGACCACTCGGGGCTGGCAAGACGATCTTTGTGAAAGGGATCTGCGCAGCGCTAGGAATAGATTCCGAAGACGTGACCAGTCCTTCATTCACTTTAGTTAATCCCTATTCAGGACGTCTGCAACTCTATCACCTTGACCTTTATCGTCTTGACGCAGGCGCAAGCGCGGCTCACGCAGTTGATCTTGACGATCTACTTGCTGATCAATTGTCAGTGATCGTGATCGAATGGGCAGAAAGAATGGGACCTTACCCGTTGCCAGACAACGTGTGGCGAGTCGATATCTCAGGTGATGGCGAGGATGCCAGGAATATTGTAATCAACCCTGTAGCCGCAGTATGAGACCGTTAGTCGTCTAACTTTTCTGCCGCAACGCGAAGTGGCTGCGCTTCTGCTATCATGAATAGGACAATTGGAGGAGAGTAAAAAAGAATGCCATATCCAGAAATAATGATTCGCCCCATGCGAGAGGATTTAACTCGTCTTGGATTTGAAGAATTGAAAACTGCCGAAGCGGTCGACAATACTGTTTCGAACAGTAAAGGTACCTTGATGGTGGTTGTGAATTCGATTTGCGGTTGTGCTGCCGGGAAAGCTCGACCCGGTGTTGCCCTGGCTCTTCAACACGACGTTAAGCCAGACAAAGTTGCGACTGTGTTTGCGGGAGCTGACATCGAAGCGACGGAGAGAGCTCGTAGCTACTTCACTGGTTATAGACCGTCGTCGCCATCGATTGCGATCTTAAAAGATGGCCAGTTGGTTTACATGCTCGAGCGTTATCAAATCGAAGGACGCGATGCGACTCAAATCGCCGGAGAACTTACCAAGGCGTTTGATGAATATTGCAAAGCTTAGGATGGAACTGTGAGCTTGTGCTTTGTTCGACTCAGTTAGGACAAAGCACAAAGCTCAAAAACCAAACTTCAATTATCGGTCTTCTCCGCTCTTCCCAAGGCTCTCACAATCTCAGAGTGCAACAACACCACGTCAGGTGATTGCTGCAATGCCAAAAAATAATTCTTTTGAAATTCGGTTCCCGTCTCTGAAGGACTTAAAAGTGCTCGGGCTCGTTTGATTAGCTCTTGGGCGTCATCATTAGTCGTGGGCCGCTCGGCATCGCGCGTATCCAGGGTCTCATCGATCTGGACAATTAGCTCTGACAATCGATGCAACCAGTCGAACCAGGGATCTTTCAATACTAGTTGCAGAAACTCATAGCTGTTGCCTATCTTGCCTCGCGCCCGCTCGTAACCCATGCGTTCCTGATCGAGCAGCATCTTATGGAGACGCAATAAACCCTGGCGCAAATGTTTTAGCGAATCGCGACTAACATCAGAGATCAACTCGGCCATCTTCACTCACCTCTACACCTTATTCTGACTGATCAAATCACTCAGGAGTTGTTCAGCGTCTATTATGGTTCGCTGGAACGCACTAGCCGGAGTTTTTAGATTGTAAACTCTGATCCTTTGATTTAGTTCATCTACACGTTCACGAAACTCTCTCATCGCCCGCTGCCAGTCGCGATTGTCCGGATCGCCGGCCCGCCAATAAAGTTCTCTTGCACGGCTGATGATCGCATACGCCCGCTGAAACTCTGCCTCGATATCTTTTCTTTCTTCGATCCACGCGGGCGCAAATCCTGCGTTACGGAGTAGACGATGAGCCGTCCGGAGTTCAGGCGCTTCGAAGGGATTTTCGCTGAGGTCAATCGGCTTGCCGGAACCCGCCAGATCGTCAAACTCGCCGCGTTCCATCGACTCACGAATCATGCGGTCAATCAATGGTTCCCACTTATCCATAGCTCCTCCTCGCTATGCTTAACGTCGAAACCATGCGACGTGTTCAGTTCCCTGTTATGATCCTGTGTGATGCCCAGTGCCATCTCCCTCAACACTCCAATTGAGGATCTTCACAACTTCAAGATTGCACGGTTAGGACAAATCCTCGCGCGCAAGCTGGCAGCCGCTGTCGCCGCAAATGCCAACAAGAAACATTTTAGCGAAGCGACCGTGGAAGACCTGTTGAACTATCTTCCAATGCGTTACGAAGACCGCTCGCACCTTGCCACGATAAAAGATCTTGAAGCCGGTATGGAAGCAACCCTTGAACTTCAAGTTAAGCACGCCGGTGGTTATCAGGTTCGAAACAAAAAAGCTTTTTCAAGATCGCGTCTCTTTATTTTTGAGGTTTCAGGTGTCGACATCGACAACAAAACCGGGCGACAAGTAGTTGTTTGGTGGTTCGTATCTGGAAGTCATGCTTACGACATCGTCCAGTTCTATACACGAAAGCTTACGCGTGGGACGCGGTTCATTACATTTGGGCAATGGGAATGGGACAAGCGCCGTGGCACCTACGCTCTTCGACTGCAGCGACCTGCCGATGAGTTGGAGATTTTGCCTTCACCCGACGCAGACCACGCCGAAGAGTCGGGCCCGGAGCAAGCGGAAGAAAATGTCGGCGACCCTAGTCTTGCGGCAATACACGTGGGCCGCCGTGTCCCCGTTTACAGAAAACTCGGCGGCTTCAACTCAAAGCGAATCAGAGAAATCGTCCATGCTGTGTTGGCTCAGTTGAGCGATAAGGATATTCCTGAAACGTTGCCAGGCGAATTGCGTCAAAGAGCGAAGCTAATCAACCGCGCGCACGCGATTCGTCAAATTCACTTTCCGACGGCGGACGCAGTGATGAGTGATTATGAGCTTTCGCGTAGTGACGCTCATTACCGACTGATCTTTGAAGATTTCTTTTGGTTGACCTTCGCCATTGGTCTTAAACGCGGCCAACGCGTGAAGGATTCGAAGGATATAAAGATTCGGATCGACAAAGGTGTGAAAGATGTTATCGCTTCAGTCCTTCCCTTCAAACTAACTGAGGCCCAACGGAAGGTCACTGCGCAAATATTCAACGACATGAAGTCTGGATCGCCGATGAACCGTCTTTTACAGGGCGACGTCGGAAGCGGAAAGACTATTGTCGCGATCATCGCAATGATGGCCGCAATGGAGAATGGTTATCAAACCGCGTTGATGGCTCCCACAGAAATCCTCGCCGATCAACACGCTCGAAACATAAAACGCCTTCTCGCCAAAACACCTTATCGAGTCGAGGTATTAACCGGATCTTTAAGACCCGCAGAAAAGCGTCGACTTCAAAACGCCCTGAAGGACGGTGAAATCAATGCCTGCATCGGCACACAAGCTTTGATCCAGGAGGCGGTTACCTTCAATCGTCTCGGCCTGGTCGTTATCGATGAACAGCATCGTTTCGGTGTGATGCAAAGAGCAGAATTGCGATCTCGCGGTATTAACCCGGATGTCTTAGTGATGACGGCGACGCCCATTCCCCGTTCACTGGCGATGACGGTTTACGGCGATTTGGATGTTTCCGTCATAGATGAGCTACCGAGCGGCCGGACGCCGATTGAAACCATGGTTTTAGGCGAAGATCAACGACAAGAAGTGAAGCGACTGATATCGCGCGAAGTGAAGTTGGGCCGCCAGGTTTACGTTGTCTATCCACTCGTTGAAGAGTCAGAGAAGATGGACTTGCGCGATGCGAAACGTCGTTACGAATACCTGAGGGACACAGTGTTTCCGAAGTTATCTGTCGGACTGTTGCACGGAAAAATGAAGCCTGCGGAAAAAGAAGAAGTGATGAAAGCATTCGCATCCGGCGCAACCAATATCCTGGTGACCACCACCGTCATTGAAGTTGGAGTAGATATTCCAAATGCTTCGGTAATGATCGTTGAACACGCAGAACGATTTGGGTTATCGCAATTACATCAACTCCGGGGACGTGTCGGACGCGGCGCCGAGAAAAGTTATTGCGTTCTGCTGACAACTGACAAGAAAACAGTCGTCGCACAAGAGCGCCTCGGGATAATGGCAAAGACGAGCAACGGCTTCATCATCGCTGAAAAAGATTTAGAAATACGAGGTCCAGGAGAAGTCCTGGGTACGAAGCAGTCGGGCCTTCCCGAGTTTCGAATCGGAAACCTTGTCCGGGATCAAGCATTACTAGAGAAAGCACGTACGGCCGCTGACTACTATTTGACTGAAAAGGCGTCGTCGCCTGAAACCAAACGAATGGTCAAGTATCTGGCAGAGACGAATCGGTTTGGATTAGCGAGCGTTGGATAGTTACATCAGAAACGAGATCTTTTAGTGAGAATTATTGCCGGTCTCTATCGTGGTCGTAATCTGAAGAGTCCCCCTTCATTAGAAGTGCGTCCCACATCTGATCGTCTTCGGGAAACGCTGTTCAATATTCTGGCTCCAGAGATTGGTGATATTCGTTTTCTGGATCTTTGCGCTGGATCTGGTGCGGTTGGAATTGAAGCTCTTTCCCGTGGTGCTTCGCATGTGACCTTTGTCGATCGCTCACGAAAAATCTGCGGGTTCATCGAAGCCAACCTCGATCTTTGTCGCGTACCGGAAGACCAAACAGAAATCTTTAATACTGAGGCAAGTGATTTCCTCCATCAGGCCATCCATCGAAAGATGACTCCATGGGATATCGTTTTCTTCGATCCGCCATATCAGAACGATTATCTTCGAGTACTGACCTTCCTATCGCTACACTCGAGCGAACTATTGGTGGGCCAGGGCCGAGTGATTGTCGAGCATTATCATAAAAACGTGCTACCGGAAACCATCGGCAATCTCAGCCGCACTCGGATCGTAAAACAAGGGGACTCCTCACTAAGCTTCTACGAAACGTAGTCCAAGACAGAAAGCCCTCCCTGACGGTCGGCTACTGCCCGCGCTTTTACTAACAATCGGGGCTGCTACCTCCTAAGACAATGATCCTTGACTATTGCTAGAATCAACTCATGCTTGTACTCGGCATTGAAACATCATGTGACGAAACTGCTGCCGCTGTTGTTCGCGACGGACGTGAAATTATTTCGTCTGTAATCTCATCCCAAATTCCCATTCACAGGCGTTTCGGTGGCGTTGTGCCGGAGCTCGCGTCGCGTGAGCATCTCGACAAAATCGTTCCAGTTGTCTCTGAAGCGTTCGAACGAGCAAATGTTACTGCGGCAGATCTCGATGGCTTGGCTGTTACCGTTGGGCCCGGTTTAGTTGGTTCACTTCTTGTTGGCGTCTCTTACGCAAAGGCTATGGCGTATGCGCTAGGTAAGCCCTTCGTCGGCGTGAATCACATTGAGGGCCATATCTATTCAGTCGCATTTGATAATCCACCGATTGAGTATCCGGCGGAGGCTTTAATCGTCTCCGGTGGCCACACAAACATTTTCTTTATTCCTGAGCCCGGCAAGTACAAAGTCGTCGCTAGAACTCGTGACGATGCTGCCGGCGAAGCTTTCGATAAGGTCGCGAAGCTGCTCGGACTTGGTTACCCTGGCGGTCCCATCATCGAACGGCTTGCGCGTGAGGGCGATCCTAAAGCTGTGCGTTTCGCAATTCCCCGAATGGGTGACGGACTACCAGACTTCAGTTTCAGCGGCTTGAAGACTGCTGTGACGAAGCATGTTCGCGAAAGCGGATTGACGCCAGTGGAAAATGGAGAGGAGCCAACACAGGGCATCAAAGACCTAGCCGCCAGCTTTCAACACGTTGTGGTCCAATCTCTTGTCAGGACGATGGAAAAAATCGCGGAAGAGTATTATCCGAAGACATTGATTGTAGCGGGTGGCGTAGCGTGCAACGGTAAGTTGCGAGACGTTTGTCGCGAGACGGCGGAGCAACTTAACTTGCCCGTCTACTTCCCATCACCTCATTTATCGACTGACAATGCGGCGATGATTGCTGCAGCAGGAACCGTAAAGCTCAACGCTGGTGAACGCGGAGGCCTGGATATGAACGCTGACGTAACTCTTAGACTGCAGAATCTCGATTTGGAAGAAGAGGCGGCGAAGAGAGCGGGGGTTAGGTATCGATTGTGAGATCTAAAGATCAGATCTCGAAATTTGAGATCTGAGATTCCCTCTTCGTCTTCGTTCTTTAACTTTTTGTTTGTCTTGGTCTCGTCACGCGAGACCTGATGTTGGTCTTATCAACCCTCTATCGTGCTCATCGCTGTGACGGCACGTTTTTCGTAGGCCGCAATCGTTGCGATGTTTTTCTTTTCAACCTCACTCAGTGCATCGTCATTAAAGTTGGGATCAGCTTTGTACCAGTCGAAGCTCGAAAAGTATTTCTGCAGCCATGGCTCTTTAAATACTTTGCCATGTCGTGCATAAATCTCCTGCCGCATCTGGACCGCATCTTCAAGAAACAATCCATCGAGTAACGCCCGCGAAACCGGTGTCGTACTTAAACCTTGGTGAATCTTGCCTTCGTAGTTGACGATCGTTTCGACGTTGAGCTTGTCGCTTCCGGAGAGTTGTTCGTCCTTGAAGTTATCGTCTGGTACGTACCACGGTTGACTATAAAAATACTGTTGCAACCATTCAGCTTTGAAGAGTCGTCCATGACGCGCGTATACCTCATTTCGCAGGAGCCGCAACTCATGAAGACTCAACCCCGCAAGCATAGATTCGGGAATCGTCTTCTTTTCGAAGAGCTCCATGTCGCCTGGAAGTAGCGCTACGTTGCGCTGCCGTTTTTGTGCACCACTTAGTATCTCAATGTTTTTGCGCTCAGTGACGTTGAGCTTCTTCGCATCGTACTTTTGGCTCGGCGAATACCAGTACCGTTCGTCGAAATACTGCTGCAGCCACGGATCGTCTTCATACGTTTTGCCGTGAATTGCTTCAACTTCGGCAATCAAAACTTTCCATTCCGCGCCACTGTGTTTGCCGAGTTTCTTGGGAGTGATAATTCGATTAACCCAAAAGCGCATGTCGCCGGGTTGAATTGTTTCGTGCTTACTGGCCTCCGCGATTCGAATCAGATCCAGATTTCGACGCTCAGTATTATTCAGTTTTGCGTTGGTGAAATCAGAGCTAGGTTTGAACCACGGCTGAGCTTCGAGATACGCCTTGATATCCGCATCCTTGAAAACCCGTCCGTGTCTTCCGAAGACGATGCCACGAAGAAGCTTAAGATCTTCTAGAGCGAGAGGCCGAATCTGGATTGGGTTTATCGCGGTCTTGGCAAAATCGAAATCTTTCCAGGCATCCATTGGATCCTGCGCTTGCACGGCCAAAGACGCGAGTGCGATCAAAGCGAGCAAAAGGGTTGCATGACTGAATCGCTTCAGACTGAAACTCATACGACTCCTCACTTTCGAAGGGGATCGGGGTATGCAAGAAGCGCCGTTAAAAAACTCTTTCGAAGCCCGCCCTCTGTAGGTTGATCTGAACAATCTCCACTTCCGTGCGGGGAATTCAAGACTTTGTGTGCAAAGTTAAGTGCCAAGGCACCCACTTCAACCTTTTCGACTTACCCAAAAATATCCCTGACCTTGTCGACTAATCCCTTGTCTTCAAGATCCTTGTTCTCAACTTCAGCGAGTTGTTCAAGTAGACGCCTCTGTTCACGAGTTAACGAAGTTGGCGTGATCACGCTTACCGAAACAAATAGGTCGCCCTTGCCGCGACCACCCAGTTGCGGCATTCCTTTTCCTTTTAAACGGAAAACAGTGCCGGTTTGAGTACCCATCGGAATCTTTAATTTCTCTTCGCTATCAAGCGTTTTCACCATCAACTCAGCGCCAAGTGCCGCCTGTGCGAACGTGATCGGCACTGCCTCGTAAAGATTGTTACCTTGTCGCTCAAACTGCTCGTGCTCCGCAACGTGGATAACCACGTACAGGTCTCCGGCTGGTCCACCCAGCGTTCCGGCTTCACCTTCGCCTTGAACCCGCAAGCGAGAACCTGTCTCGACTCCCGCAGGAATCTTGACCTCCATTTGCTTCTCGCGTTCTACGCGTCCGGCTCCACGGCAGTCTTTGCATGGATCTTTGATAACTCTGCCAGCACCACGACAAGCACTACAGGTCCGGGCAACGGAGAAGAATCCTTGCTGATAACGCACCTGACCGGTGCCACTGCACGTCTGACAGGTCTCAGGTTGCGTTCCACTCGCCGCTCCCAAACCTTTACACGTTTCGCAACCTTCGAGCCGAGGAATTCGAAGCTGGGCAGTCATGCCGTTGGCTGCATCTTCAAGCGATATTTCCAGGTCGTAACGAAGATCTGCTCCACGTTGAGCGGCGGTTCGACGTGACCCTGCACGCGCGCCGCCAAACACGTCACCGAAGCCAAAGAGATCGCCGAGGATGTCTTCGATACCACCGAACCCGGGCGCTCCCCAATTCCCACTTCCGGCACTACTAGAAACACCGGCATGTCCAAACCGATCGTAACGCCTACGTTGCTCTGTATCCTGCAAAACACTATAAGCCTCGGCCGCTTCCTTGAATTTGTCCTCAGCGCTCGCGTCGTTCGGATTCTTGTCGGGATGAAACTGAACCGCCAGTCGTCGATACGCGCTCTTGATCTCCTGATCAGTGGCAGTTTGGTTGACTCCTAATACTTCGTAATAATCACGTTTACTCATTCAGTTCTAAATAACCTCGTTTACCTATATTGCAATTTTGGTTGATTGAAAGGCTACGCTTCGGTAGCCGTGGTGTCAGGTGCGGGATTCATCATCGCAGATGTAAGCTGTGACGCCGTACGCTCCAAATTACTCAAAGCCTTGTGAATCTCATCGATACTTGTTGCGCTACTACTCGCAGCTTCAGCCTGAGTGAATGTGCGTTCCGCGTTGTCCTGATCGTTCTGAGAGAGGAGGCCGCCAAATTTGTTGAACGACTTCTGCGTGTTTTTCAGTAACGACTCAAGCTTGTTTCGAAGCATAACCATTTCTTTAGCGCCTCGATCGCTATCAGCAAAGTCATCGGCCTCTCGGATCAATCTATCGATCTCATCTGGACTCAATCCAGAGGTCGGGGTGATCCGCATCTGCTGTTCACGTCCAGTCGCCTTATCTTGTGCCGAGACTGAAACGATTCCGTTCGCGTCTACTTCAAACGATACGTCGATCTGTGGCACACCGCGTGGACTTGGTGGAATACCGACCAGCTCGAATTTTCCTAACGAGCGATTGCCCTGTGCTATCTCTCGCTCGCCCTGAAGAACATGTATTTCCACTGACGATTGATTATCAACAACCGTCGTGAAGGTCAAACTGTTGCGAAGTGGAATAGTTGAATTTCGTTCGATTATCTTTGTGAACAGCCCACCTCGAGTTTCAAGGCCAAGGCTCAATGGCAACACGTCGAGCAGCACGATGTCTTTCACATCGCCACTCAACACCCCACCCTGAATCGCAGCGCCCATGGCAACGACTTCGTCAGGATTTATTTCGGCAGATGGTTTTTTTCCAAAGATCTTTTCAACCGTGCGCTCGACAATCGGTGAGCGCGTTTGACCACCGACGAGAATGACCTTGTCTATATCTCCCCGCTGAAGCTTCGCGTCTTTCAAAGCAGTGTGGCAAGGGTCAATCGTTTGCTCGACGAGGTCTTGAACCAGTGTTTCGAATTGATCGCGAGTTAATGTCTTATTGAAGTGCTTGGGACCGGTTGCATCAGCGGCGATGAACGGAAGGTTGATATTCGTTTCAGTTGTTGATGACAGTTCACACTTCGCTCGTTCGGCGACTTCTTTCAATCTCTGTAGGGCCAGACGATCCTGGCGAAGATCTATGGCCGTGTCTTTTAAGAACTCATCGGCCATCCACTGCATGATTCGTTCGTCAAGATCTTCACCACCCAAAAAGGTGTTACCGGAAGTGGAGAGAACTTCAAACACCCCATCGTTCATTTCAAGAATTGAAATATCGAAAGTGCCGCCGCCAAGGTCGTAAACAGCGATGCGCTCTACCTGGGATTTACCAAGACCATAAGCCAGCGCCGCTGCAGTGGGCTCATTAATAATTCTTTCGACTTGAAGACCCGCAATCTTCCCGGCATCCTTCGTCGCCTGACGCTGCGTATCGTCGAAATACGCTGGAACGGTAATAATGGCGTCAGTTACAGGCTCGCCGAGGAAGTCTTCAGCTGCCGCCTTTAACCGTTGCAGAACAATGCCGGAAAGCTCAGGAGGACTATAGCTACGTCCCTGAACACGAATTCGGGCATCACCGTTTGGTGAATCGACAATCTCAAACGGCGAAGTCTCACGCATTCGCGAGACCTCCGCCGAACTATATTTTCGTCCTATGAGACGTTTGACTGCGTGAACCGTGTTAGCCGCATTTGTGACTGCTTGACGTTTTGCGATCTGACCAACGAGTCGTTCGCCTTTGTCAGTGAAACCGACCACGCTGGGGGTGGTTCGTCCACCTTCCTTATTCGGAACAATCTGAACCGCGCCGCCCTCAAGAACTGAAATGCAGCAGTTAGTCGTACCTAAATCTATTCCGATCGTTTTTCCCATTAACCTTGATTTCTAACGAAGGAATTAACCGCGCGTCGCAACTTTGACTAACGCGGGTCTAATTAATTTTTCGCCAAGGCGATAGCCGGTACGAATTTCCTGAATGACAGTGTCGGGTTCAAATTCTTCAGAATTCTCGGTCACAACCGCTTCATGAATATGGGGGTCAAACGGTTCGCCAACGACTATTATCGGCTTAACGCCCAGAGCTTCAAGAACGCCGTTAAGCTGTTTGTAGATTAAATCAACGCCACTGAGAAAGTGGCGGAACTCGTCTGACTCATTGGCCTCCACTGACGCTTCCGTTTCAAGAGCCCGCTTAAGATTATCCAGGACACCGAGCAGTTTGGCCGCGACGTCTGCTACCACCCGGTTGTAAGTTTCAGTTCTCTCTCTCTCGACTCGTTTTCGATAGTTCTCAAAATCTGCTTGTCGCCGGGCCAAGCGATCCTTCAACTCTGCGTTTTCTTCCTGAACTCGCTTGAGCTCTGCCCGAGTTGCGACTAGCTCAGCAGTAATCGGCCCTCCCTCATACTCAATCGGTGAACTTTCCGGCTGCTTGTCGAGCAGTTCATTAAGTTCAATCTCGTCGTCTGATGAAGTTAGTTCGCTGTCGGAGTCTATTGTGTCCATGTCGGAAGGGATTTGACCTGGAGGATCATCATCATCTGCATTTTCAGCGTCTACAAATCTTATCGGGATACGGTTCCAACGCTTGTCATTACTATCAGGTGCCATGTAGGAGGATCGAATTGCTCTTAAAGCAATTACTAAGCAGTTGCCCCACTTAAACGATGTTCAATCAACCGCGCCATGTAGTTTACCATAGCCATTATGCGGGCATATTCAATTCT
>AR_comb_assmDRAFT_10147781_pt1 | contig 15532 bp, 13 predicted proteins | sample ArasoioldDNA_FD_10543 | JGI IMG/M metagenome (IMG submission 10543) | reverse complement strand
TCTGGCGAAAAAACCTGAACGAGACGCTGCCGATGCTCTTCAACAACGGCCGCTGAATCGTTCAGGCTTCCAACCCGCCGCCCTTAGAGGGCGTTGTTGATGACGATCGTCTTTTCTTCCGACATCTCGGCGACCGTGTCGACGATGCTCTCGCGTCCGACGCCGGACTGTTTCGAGCCGCCGAAGGGAACGTTGCCGGGACGGAAGGCACCGGCGCCATTGATGACGACGCCGCCGACCTCGAGCCGATGCGCGATGCTCAGCGCGTTGTGGAGGTTGTTCGAAAAGACGCTGGACTGCAGGCCGTAGATCGAGTCGTTGGCCATTTGCACCGCCTCGTCGACGCTCTTGAACGAGCAGACCGGCGCGACTGGGGCAAACACCTCGTCCTTCATCACCGGCATGTCGGGCGTCACATCGACCATGACGGTCGGCTGGTAGTAGGTCTCCGATACGCGCTTGCCGCCAGTCAGGCAGCGGGCTCCCATTTTTACGGATGCCTCGACCTGTTGATGCGCCTTCTCGGCGGCAGCCGCGTTGATCAGCGGCCCCAGATCGGTTTCTTCCGCCGCCGGGTCGCCCATCTTGATCTTCCCGGCGCGGTCGATGAGGAGCTTGAGGAACTCGTCGTAGGCGGTGTCCTGCACGAGCACGCGCTTGACGGCGCAGCAGATCTGGCCCGCACCGTTGGTCAGCCGGCCCGCAACGACCGCGTCGGCGGCCGCAGGGAGGTCCGCGTCGTCGAGGACGATCATCGCGTCGGTGCCTCCGAGCTCGAACGCCAGCCGCTTCAGGCTGCTGGCGGCCTTGGAGGCGATGACTTTCGCGGCCGCAGCGCTGCCGGTGAAGCTGATCATCCGGATGTCATCGCTGGTCATGAGCTCGTCGCCGAGGTCGCGGGGGAACCCGGTGATCATCTGCATGCCCTCGGGGGGCAGGCCGGCCTCGAGCATCAGTTCGCCGATCCGCAGGACGGTCAATGGGCACTGCTCGGGGAGCTTCACGATCACCGACGCCCCCGACGCGATCGCGCCGGGAATCTTGTGCGCGAACAACTCCGCCGGATAGTTGAACGGAATGATGCCGACGACGATGCCGACCGGCTGCCGAACCGTGTAGGCAATCATGTGCTCCAGCCCTGGCACGTTGTCCATCGGCAGGGAGTGACCCTTGATGCGCTTGGCCTCTTCGGCAAAATCCACGAAAAGGCGCTGGGTCGTCGTCAGCTCCGCGCGGCACTGCCGCAGCGTCTTGCCGTTCTCGCTGACGAGCAGGCGGAGAAGACAATCGAAGTGCTGCTGAATCAGGTCCGCGGTCTTCTTGAGGATCTCCGATCGCCGATGTGCCGGCAGTGCGGCCATGATGGACTTGCCTTTGCGGGCAAATGCGAGCGCTTTGGCCACGTCCTCGGGTCCCGCCTGGGGAACGCTGTCGATGACCTCGCCTGTCGCGGGATTCCGAATCTCGTAAGTGCGGCCGGTCGTCGAATCGACCTTCTGGCCGCCTAGAAGCATCTTCATCGCTTGTCACCCTTGCTGCAGAAAGACGTCGGCGCTGTCAGGATTCGTAAACATAGCACAGGCAAATCTGTACTGACAAAATGTTTGCGACAAGACGTGGCCTGAACAGGCCCGGAAGCTGAAGGTAGACGGGCTATTCGACGGCGACGCGGTCGGCCTTCGCGAAGCGGCTTCGGGAGGGGGCCGAGGACTCGCGAACCACCAGTCCGAAGTTGAGCAGGATGTCCCGCGGCGGCAACTTCGGATTGTGAACGCGCTCCACCATGGTGCGGATGGCTGCGGCGCCAATGTCGGCGCACGGCTGGTGAATGGTGGTGAGCGGCACGGACAGAAGACTGGCGTATTTGACGTCGTCAAAGCCGACCATCTTCACGTCGTCCGGCACCCGGACGGACAATCGCTCCAGGGTCCGCATGAGCTGGGCGGCCGTGAAGTCGTTGGAGCAGACGATGCCGTCCGGCCGGAGGTCCGAGATGAGGCGGCCGATCTGCTCTTCGCTGGAGGGATCGGTCTGGTGCTGCAAGTACTCGTGGCGAAACTCGATCCCCGAGTCCTGCAGCGCTTCCCGGAAGCCGACCCCGCGGGCCACGCAGCTGGGCGCCGAACGATGCTTGCCGACGAAAATCAGCCGTTTACAGCCGGCGCCGACCAGATGAGAAGTGACCACGTATCCCGCGCGGCGGTTGTCGATCCCCACGAGATCGTAGGAACTGCGCTCGGGATAGGGAACGACGTCTCTGTCGAGCAGTACGACGGGAATGTCGGAGGCGGCGAAAAGCTCGGCGATCCGCTCGTTGACCCGGTCCTTTTCGCCGCTCAGTTCCAGCGGCGCAAAGAACACCCCGGCGACCTTCTTCGCGATCCATTGCTGGCAGAGTTCACGGGCCTGGCCTTCGACGTCTTCTGACTGGCCTGGAGAGCGGCCCCACAGCAGCACCTGCTGCTGGCCGACGTGCGCTTCCGCCATGCCCCGGCAGATAGGCTCGAAAATCTCGGTGCGGCCAAGGTCTGGAATCAGCAGGCCAAAGGTGTAGTCTTGGGCTGCGGAGGCGCAGACGTAGCTGCCGGACCCGACGCGGCGATCGATGAATCCCGCCAGCTGCAGCTCGCGGAGGGCCCGGTTGACCGTGACGCGTGAGGTATCGAAGGACCTTACGAGCTCTGATTCCGTCGGTAGTCTCTGTCCGGCGCGATACTCCCCGTTGGACATCGCTTCTTTCAGCGCGTCATAGATTTGGCGGTACTTCGGGGGTTCGGTTCGGGGGGGCTTCACACCCGGGATATTACAACACAGCGGTGCTGTCAAGCATCCAATTTTGTGGAGACAGACTGGGTGCGTTCTGTATCACCCATCTTTTTCATCGCAGCCAAGTTGCCTTGACATCTAGCAAAGCCGGACGGTATGTTCGGCCGCGTCATCGGAGGAGTGAGTGGACTGGATCACGATTTGTGCGGCTTTTGGCGGCGGAATGTGGGGCGCCGCGGTGGGCGCCGTTCCGGCTTTCGTCTTCACCGGCGTCCTGGCGCTGCTTGGCGCGACCGCCGCGGCGACTGGACATAAGGAACTCGTCGATACGGCCTTCGGTCCCGTGTTCGGACCGCACGTGTCCTTTGGTGGCGGCGTCGCGGCCGCGGCCTACGCGGCTTCACGGGGAAAGCTCCCAACCGGGCGCGACATCGGTTCCGCTCTCATGGCCCTGAAGAGCGTCGATGTGCTGCTGGTCGGGGGGCTTTTTGGCCTTGCCGGCCTGCTGGTCAACTGGGGGCTGACGACGGCCGGAGCGGGGAAATGGACCGATACGATCGCCGTCACCGTGATCCTGACCGCCATCGCCGCCCGCCTGATCTGGGGCAAGACCTCCGTCTTCGGTACGGTGTCGGGGCCGACGGGGAGGCGCTTCCGGCCTGACGACTCCGCGACGTGGCTGCCATGGCAACAGGATTTCAGCCACGTCCTCGCGATTGGGCTGTCGGTCGGGCTGGCGGCCGCCTACCTGGCGTCACACAGCGGCATTACCGCAGCGGCCGATGCGCTGTCCTTCGGGATTGCGACCTCGGTTTTGATCTTTCTGATCATGGGGCACAAGGTTCCAGTGACCCACCACATCGCGCTCCCGGCCGCCATGGGGGTGCTGAACGGGGCCGGCTTTGCTGGCGGCGTGCTCTGCGGAATGGCCGGCGCCGTCCTGGGCGAGATAGGCTCGCGGGTTTTTCTCATCCACGGCGACACGCACATCGATCCGCCGGCGGTCGGGATCGCGCTGGTCGCGCTCATCGTGAAGTCCGCGGTGGCCTTCGGGTTCCTTCATCCGCTGTAGTCCGCGCGTTCTGGAATTAGCCTGTCAGGAAGCGACGTCAGGGCCGTAAGTTGACTTGACGAATTGTCGGAAGTGAGTATAGTGGCTTCGCGCTCACCTGCACTCCGTCTTCTGGAGAATCCGGTTCATGAAACGTCAATCTAACGTCAGCGATGGCCCCCGCTTCGTTCTCTTCGCAGCGTTCGTCGCGTGCGCGACCGCAGTGGGGTTCGCCCAATCGACGCAGACACCGAAGCCCGTCGCACCACCAGGAGCCAACAAGCGAATTCCCGAGGCGGAGATCCGCAAGCACGTGGATCGCGCGTGGTTCAAGGAAGCGCTGACGACCGGGCTGAACGATTACTGGGTGAAGCACTCCGTTGAACCGAACGGGTTCATCCAGGAGAACCTCGATCGCAACTGGAAGCCCTGGGGCACGCAGCGCGAGGCCAGCCTCAACGGCCAGGGCCGGCAGCTCTATGCGATGGCGATCGGCTACGAGCTCAAGAAGACGAACGACTATCGCGACGCGCTGACCCGGGGGATGGACTTCCTGATGAAGATGCGCGATCCGGAGTACGGCGGTTACTACGATCGCGTGACGCCGGAACTGAAGGTCATCACCGAGAACAAGACCGGGTTCACGAGCTTTGCCCTTTACTCTCTCGCCCATGCGGGACGCGTGACCGGCGACAAGCGCTATCTGGACGCCGCGATGGTCCTGTTCCGTGAAGTGCGCGACAAGATGCGCGACGGCCCGTTCATCGGATCGGGCGGCTACACCCGCGACTTCATGAAGCCGATTGCCGGCGGTCCCTTCGGTGGCGGACGCCGAGGGCAGCCGCCGACGGCGGGCGCGCCGGGCGCTCCGGGCACGACGCCGGCGACGCCACCGGCCCCCGCGGCGGGCGCGCCGGGGACCCCGGCCGCCGGGGCGCCGCCAGCGACAGCGGGCGTCCGGCGCCACGGAATCAACCTCCATATGTTCGAGGCGCTGCTCGGTCTCTACGAGGCGACGAAGTCAGAGGAGGTCTGGTACGAGATCGACTCCGAGCTCAAGGCAATCGAAAGGCTGTTCGATTACGACCTCGGCTACCTTCCGGAGAGCTACGACGAGAACTGGAAGGGCGTGGGCAACCCGAGCGGCAACCCGGGTCACCTGTTCGAATGGGCGTCGCTTCTGAGTCGCGCGGTCGAACTCGGCGCCGACCCGAAGTACATCCAGCTTGGAAGCCGCAATCTCGATCTGGGGCTCAAGAGCTACAACGACGCGGTCGGCGGGCTCGGCGGTGTCAACGCCAGCGGCCAGCCGGTGCAGATGCTGTGGTGGCCGCAGTGCGAAGTGATCAAGGCCACCGCGACCTACGCGATTCTGCACGGCCGATCCGAGTTGTGGCCCTACTTCCACAAGACCCTGGACTTCGTGAAGAAGGAATACATCGATACCGAACAGGGCGGATGGTTCGCGGCCTACGTGCCGGGCCAGCCGCGCTCGGCCCAGGGAGAAAAGGCCTTCTACAAGGGATCCGTGGACGGTCCCGAGTGGGGCTCCTATCACCAGACGTCGATGCTGGGCGACGTCTATCGCATTACGGATCCGAACTACAAGCCATGGCCGACCAAGCGCTGACCGGAGCCCGGTTTTGAGAAACACGACGACGAGCATCGTGCTGGCCGCAGTGGGCCTGGTCCTGGCGGGGGCGGCCAATCTCGCCGGCTCCGGGCAGGTGCCGCCGGTTGCAGCGCAAGGGCAGGCACAGGGTCAGGGCCAGGGCCGGGGCGGCGGTGGGCTGGGCCGCGGTCAGGCCGCACCGCCGATCGACCCCGCCATGGTGGAACGAGGGCGCGGGCTCTACTCGGTTGGGTGCGGCTTCTGCCATGGGTCAGAAGCTCGCGGAGGAGAGACCGGGCCGAACCTGATTCGATCGGCCGTCATCCTCGACGACAAGGACGGCGAGTTGCTGATCCCGATCGTCCACGCCGGCCGGCCTGAGCGAGGCATGCCACCGAGGCCGGATCTGACCGATGCGCAGATCAAGGACATCGCCGCCTACTTGCGCAGTCTCCGCACCTCGGGGCGCGATCCGGCGCGAAACAGGCCGACGACGATCGTGGTGGGAGACGCCGCGGCGGGGAAGGCGTACTTCGCGGCAACCTGCGCCAAGTGCCACTCGGAGACAGGAGACCTCAAGGGCGTCGCGACGAAATACGCCGAGCCACGGGTGTTGCAGCAAGCGTGGCTCGCCGGTACCGCAGCTGGTGGTCGCGGCGCACCCCCAGGGGCGCGGCCCAAGCCCGTGATGATCACGGTGACGCTGCCCAGCGGGGAGAAAGTCGAAGGCGCGCAGGCACGCCTCGATGACTTCATCGTGTCCCTCACGTTGGCGGACGGCAGCACGCGGACGTTCCCCCGGAATGGCGACGTTCCGAAGCTCGAGATCCGCGATCCGCTTCAGCCGCATCGTGATCTCGTGCCGACCTACACCGACCGCGATATCCACAACGTCACGGCGTATCTGGTGACCCTGAAATGATCAAGGCCAGGAAACTCGCGATCGCGTTCGTCGCGTGCACGGGCATCGCGGCGACCTTCACCGCCGCACGTCCCGCGGGTCAATCGACACCGGCCGCGGGCGGCGTCGATCAAGCCCGCCTGCTGAAGCCGCTGGCCGACAACTGGACCAGCTACTCCGGCGACTACACCGGCAAGCGGTACAGCGCGCTGACCCAGATCAATCAGTCCAACGTCAAGAATCTCACGCTCGCGTGGAGCACGCGGATTCAACCCGGCATGCCCGCAGGGGCAGGCGGGCGGGGTTTCGGCTTCGGCGGCGGTCCGACGTACCAGACGATCGTCGGAGGCGAAGGTACCGGCGAGCTCAACGAGACCGCCGGACGCTCCGCGCGCATCGTCGGCTCGGTGCTCGCGGTTGACGGTGTGCTCTACGCCACGACGCCCGACAACGCGTTCGCGATCGATGCGCGCGACGGGCGGATCCTCTGGAAGTACGTGTGGAAGACGAAGGGGGGCACGCACACGGGGAATCGCGGCTTCGGCATGTGGGGGCATTACCTCTTCATGACGACCCCCGACAACTACCTCGTGTCGCTCGATGCGAGGACCGGGGCGGAGCGCTGGCACAAGACGATTGCGGAGTTGAGCCAGCAATACTTCACGACCGTCGCGCCGATGGTGGTCGAGAACCAGGTGCTCGTTTCTCCAGGCAACGACCTCGACGCGCCCGGATTCCTCGCGTCGTTCAACCCGGAGACCGGGGCGCTCAACTGGAAGTGGTACGCGACGCCCCAGGAGGAAGGCGACCCCGCTCTGAAGACGTGGAAGAACCTCGACGCTGCCCGTCACGGGGGCGGCCACATGTGGATTCCGGGCGTCTACGATCCAGAGACCAAGCTGTATATCGTCGGGACCGGCAACCCGACGCCGGCCTACACCTCGCAGACGCGCGGCGAAGGAGACAACCTTTACACCTGCTCGCTGGTGGCGATCAACGTCATGACCGGAAAGCTGGCGTGGTACTTCTCGACGTCACCGCACGACACGCACGACTGGGATTCGGCGCAAACTCCAATCCTCGTGGATGACGTCGTGAACGGCAGACCGCGCAAGCTTGCCCTGCAGGCAACCCGGAACGGCTATTTCTTTGCGGTCGATCGCGTGACGGGCGAGAGTCTCGCCACCGGCAAATTCTCATCCGCCGCCAACTGGGCGAAGGGAATCGACAATCGCGGCCGGCCGGAACGCGATCCGGCCAAGGACTTTCACGTGGGCGGCGCGCTCGTCTCACCACAGAACGCCGGCGCGACCAATTGGGCGCCGCCGTCGTTCAGTCCGGATACCGGTCTCTTCTACGTCTCCAAGAACGAGAGCTACTCGATGTACTACCTCACCGAGACTGGTCCTCTCGGCGCCATGGGCCTCGGTGGCAAGGAAGAGCAGAACGTGATGTCTCTCGGCACGTACATGACGGCGATCGATTACAAGACCGGGAAGATCGCCTGGCAACACCGCTACGCGGGATCCGGATCCTGGGGTGGAACGTATATCGGCCACGGATACCTGACCACTGCCGGCCGTCTCCTCTTCGGCGGTGATCCAGGCGGCAACCTCGTCGCCTACGACCCGGCCGATGGCCGAGCGCTGTGGCACACCCGTCTGGGTGAAGTGTCGAGCTCTCCGCAGACCTACATGTTGGACGGACGGCAGTACATCCTCGTCGCCGCGGTCGACATGGTTTACGCGTTCGTATTGCCACAGTAATCGTCAGAGATCGCGGACGGTCGCCAGGCGCCGTCACCAGTGGAGGTCGGAATGTACACACGTCGCGACTTCGGAAAAGTAGTACTCGCTGCCGTCCCCGCCATACCCTTCTTGTCGACGCCGCTCGGGGCGGCTGCGAAAGTGAACTCGAAGATCAACGGCGTCCGCATGGGACTGCAGTCGGCGTGCTTCACCTTCAGCGGCATGGGCATCGACGACATCATCAAGACCATGGTGTCGGTCGGGCTCGGGGAAATCGATGTGATGGCCGAACACGTCGAAACGTACCTCGGCGCGCCCGGCGTCGTGCTGCCTGGCACGGGGCGCCAGGGACCTTGGACCCGGCCTCCGGCCCCCCCGCCCGGGGAAGGCGCCGCCGCCGCGGGACGCGGCGAGGCTGGCGCGCCGCAAGGGCGCCGCGGCGGCGGTCCCGGCGGAGGGCGCGGGCAGGATCCGGCCGTCCGAGAAGCGCTTCGTAAATGGCGACTGGACGTCGACCTCAATCGCTATAAAGCCGTCGGCGCGAAGTTCAAGGACGCAGGCCTGACGTTCTATTCGTACAATCTCAGCTTCAACGACAGCTATACGGACGAAGAGATCGAAAAGGGCCTCGAGATGGCGAAGGCGCTGGGCACGAAGATCATCACCGCGTCATCTCCCCTCACGGTGTTGCCGCGCGTCGCGCCACTCGCAGAGAAGCACGATGTCATTGTGGCCCTTCACAACCACACGACGGGACCGGACGAGTTCGCCAAGGCGACGGCGCTGGGAAAGAAGATGTGGATCAACCTGGACGTTGGCCACTTTTTCGCGAGCGGCTACGATCCGATCGCGTATCTCAAAGAGCATCACGCCCGGATCACCAACATCCACGTCAAGGACCGGCAAAAGAACAACGGCCGTGAGATGCCGTTCGGTGAAGGCGACACGCCGCTCAAGGAAGTGCTGCAACTGGTACGGCGCGAGAAGTACGACTTCCCGGTCTGCATTGAGTACGTCGGGCCTGACGGGCCGCCCGCCGAACTGAAGCGGTGTTTTGACTACTGCAAAGCGGTGCTGAACTCCTGACCGTGATGCTTGTTCCGCTTCGAACATCCCGTAGCGTCGCCCGGCGCGTGCCGACCATGGCCGATGTGGCGGCGAAGGCGGGCGTGTCGCCCGCGACGGTATCGCGCACCATCAACCATCCCGACAAGGTCTGCGCCTCCCGTCGCGAGCGAGTCTGGCAGGCCATCGCGGCACTTGGGTACGTGCTGAACATAGACGCCCAGCGCCTGCGTGTCGGAAGGCCTGCGCTCGAGGCAGGTGGACGATGACCGTGCGCGCCAAACGGCTGGCCCGGTTCGTGTTGGCCGTCGCTTTCGTGTCGTGGTTGCCGAGCGAAGCAATCGCGCAACCAGCGTCGGCACGCGAGCAGTGGATTTCGACGTGGGGGACCGCTCAGCAACTCGTTCGGCTACCACCGGGAGCGGGCGGTCGCGGAGGTCTCCCTCCGCCTGCTGCTCCCGGCGGAGGGACGCCCGCTGCGTCACAACCCCCTGTCGTCCCCCCACCGCCACCCGGCGCGCCGGCGCGGCGTTTTGCTGCTCCTGTTGAGATCGCGAACATTACGGACCAGACCGTTCGGATGATCGTGCGCACGAGTGTCGGCGGCCGGCGCGCTCGGATCCGGATTGCCAACGCGTTTGGCCTGCCCTCACTGGCAGTCGGAGCGGCGCACATCGCCCGGCGACTCGACGGGCCGTCGATCGTTCCCGGGACGGATCGCCAGTTGACGTTCGGGGGCAAGCCGACGGCGACCGTTTTTGCCGGCCAGGTCCTGATCAGCGACCCCGTTGACCTGGAAGTCCCGGCACTCGCCGATCTCGCCGTCAGCCTCTACATCCCGGGCGATGCCGGTGTGCCTACGTCTCATCGATTCGGTTTGCGGCCGACATACCTCTCGTCGAACGGCAATCATGCAGCGGCCGCGACGATTGAGACGGTCGCCATGACGACGGAGTCGTATTACTGGCTTGCCGGCGTTGACGTCCTGGCGCCCGCCACGGGAGGAACGTTGGTCACCTTTGGTGACTCGATCACCGATGGCGATCAATCGACGCCGAACACCAACGGGATGTGGCCGGCGTTGCTTGCGGCGCGCTTGCAGGCGAACGCGTCGACGAAGCACATCGGCGTCGTCAACGCCGGCATTTCCGGCAACCGTCTCCTCGGCGACAACAACAGCGGCGTCGTGCGGTTCGTGCAGCATGCGTTGACGGTCCCTGGTGTGAAGTGGGTGACGATTCTCGAGGGCATCAACGACATTTCGGGCGCCACGCGGCAGAACCTGTCGGGCACGGTGACGCCGGCTTCGCAGGCCGCCGCAAGCTTCGGCGCCGAGAACATCATCAGCGCCTACCGCCAGATGATCGAACTCGCGCATGAGCGGGGAGTCAAGGTCATCGGCTGCACCATCACGCCATTTGGCGGCTCGAGCACATTCACCGAGAGAGGCGAAGCCATCCGTACCGCGGTGAACGACTGGATCCGCAAGAGCGGGACATTCGACGCGGTGGTCGACTTCGACGCGGCCACTCGAGACCGATCCAATCCGCAGCGCTTCAGCGCCGAGGCCGATTCGCCCGACCTCCTGCATCCGGGTGACGGCGGCTATCGCATCATGGCCGGGGCCTTTGATCTCGCGGTCTTCACGAGTGCGGCGAAGGTGAAGGCGCCGGCGCCACGCCGCCAATAAATTCGAACTGCGGTAAGACGATGGTGAAGGTGGTGTGTCCGGGTTGACTGGTCACACGGATCGTCCCGCCATGACGCTCGACAATGGCCTTGGTGATGGACAATCCCAGGCCGCTGCCCGTGCTGTCCGCCGCGCGCGACGTGTCGACTTTGTAGAAGCGCTCGAAGAGGTGCGGCAGATGCTCCGGTGCGATGCCGGCGCCCGTATCGCTCACTGACAGCGTGGCGACGCCGTCGGCCTGCGTCGCACTCAGCGTGATCGTGCCGCCCGCGGGCGTATGCCTGAGCGCGTTGCCCGCGAGATTCTCCATCGCCTGTTCGATGCGATCGGGGTCGGCGACGACCTGGTCCGCCTGCGGGTCCACGTGAATCCGTATCGCGACACCTTTCGCGTGCGCGTCGCGTTCGTGCCGCCCGGCCACATTCTCGAACAGGCGCTCGATGTCGAAGAGTCGCCGCTGCAGCACGACGCCGCCGTGTTCGTAACGGGCGAGATCCAGCAGATCCTTGACGATGCGCTCGAGGCGGCGCGTTTCGCGATCGATCGTTTCGAAATAACGATGGCGACGATCCTCGTCGAGCACCACCTCGGGCATGCGGAGGGTTTCGATGTATCCGCGCATCGCGGTCAGCGGCGTCTTCAGTTCATGTGAGACGTCGGCCATCATCTGCCGGCGCAGCGTATCGGAGGTGCGTACCGCCGCGTCGCGCGTCTCGAGCTCGCCCGCCATGCGGTTGAACGCCGCGGCCACGCGAGCGATCTCGTCGCCGCCTTTCTGAGGCGCCCTGGCGCCGAGGTCACCTTCTCCAAGGCGCTGCGCGGCATCCTCCAGCGCCCGCAGCCGTCGCCTCGGGGCATAGAAGATCACCATGGCGCCGACAACGGCCGCGGCCATCAGCAGCAGCGTGCTCGGCAGCGAGAGGAGCTGGGCGACCTCGCGAGGAATTTGAAAACCGTCCGTGGGGCGCGGGGGCCGCACCAGCACCAGCACAAGACCCTCGAACCGGCCGTCAACGACCACTGGAGCGCTGGGGACCTGCATCACGCCGTCGGCGGGCGTCAGGCGCCGGCGGCCAAACGCCGAGAGCGCCGTGAGCGGTACGACCGAGGGCAGCGGACCTTCGGTGTTGGAGTAAACCTTCCGCCGTAAGGCGACGTAGACGTTCCATCCCCATTGCGTGTCGGCCGCCAGCGGATAGCGCGACCTGAGGTGAGCATTCAGCTCGCCCTCCTCCCCGCGGCGCATCACCTCCACCACGTCGGTCGACACCTCCGCCGCCAGGATCGGCCCCCGCAACACGTCGAACGGCGCCGGGCGCGGGATCCTGCGGAGAATGACGCCCTGCGTGATGAGCACGACGACCACGGACGCGACGAACGTGATGCCGATCCGCCAGTAGAAGCTGCGGTACCACGAAAGCCGGGGCAAGGGGGCAGCCATCGTCAGCTACTTCACACCCTCGATGTCGCAGAAGTGTTGCGCATCGGTGAAAAGAGTCAGACGTCCGCGAACGTGTAGCCGACACCCCACGCCGTCAGGATCATCTCCGGATCGTTCGGGTCCCTCTCGATCTTGCGTCTCAGCCGGCTGACGACGGAGTCAACCGTGCGTTCGGTGACGTAGGTATCTCCGCCCCAGACCTTCGCGATCAGCGCGTCCCTGCTGAAGACGATGCCCCGTCGCGAGGCAAGCAGGTACAGGATGTCGAACTCCTGCTTCGTCAAGTCCACGCGATCGCCGCGCACGCGCGCCTGGCGGCGATCCGGATCGAGCGTGACATCCCCCGACGTGACGATGCCCGTGCTGACCGCCGCGGGCTCGCTCGATCCGCCGGAGCTGCGCCTGAGGACGGCGGTCACCCGGGCCATGAACTCCCGGACGCCGAACGGCTTGGTCAGGTAGTCGTCCGCGCCGCTTTCGAGCCCGATGACTTTCTCGGGCTCCGTGTCGCGGGCCGTCAGCATCAGCACGGCCGCTCGCTGATTCGGTCCGCCCGACCGCAGCGCGCGGCACAGCGTGACGCCGTCCACGCCGGGGAGCATGACGTCGAGGACGACCAGGTCGAAGCGATCGGTGCGCAGCCGATTCAGCGCCGCGTGTCCATCCGCCACCTCGTCGCTCTCGAATCCGGCCAGCGACAGGTGCAGCCGGACGATCTCCCTGATCGACGATTCATCTTCGACGATCAGCGCGCGGCGGGAAGTGTTCGCTGGTGGGACCATCGGACAATTATCACTAATAAAGTTCCACGGCGCTGCCAAGGATTCCCAACATTCCGCTGTCACTGTGCTCGCCCAAGGGAGCACGCATGCCAAGACACTATCGGCGACTGGCGATCGCGGCGGCAATCGGGTCATTGACGGCGTGCGGCGGAGGGAGCACTCCGACAGCGCCGACCAACGCGAACGTCGCCGGTTCCTACGATCTGACCATCACCGCGTCCTCAACCTGTTCCGCGAACTTGCCATCCGAGGCGCGCGTGCTCCATTACGTCGCCACCGTCACGCAGACTGGTGCGGCGGTCCAGATGACACTGCAGGGCCACGTGATCTTCAACTCGGTGACCATCAGCGGCACGGTCTCCGGCCAATCGATCAGCTTTTCGACCTTTGCGGTGAATGAAATCACGACCGGAGACGGCGTGGTGCTGACGACCACGGGCGCGGCCAACGTCGGCGCTGACGGCTCAATCACCGGCAACCTGAACGGCATCTACCAGGCGCCGGCCGCGGCAACGACCTGCACCGCAGGCAACCATCAGATTCAGATGGTCAAGCGATAGACCGCGGTGCGAGGCGCGAAGGTGCGTGGGTATCCAATCATTCACCCGGCGCTCGCGATCGTCAGCTTGAACCTGGCTATCGCCTGCTCCGGCAACACCACGGCGCCCACTGCACAGCCAACGCCAGTCTCGCCGCCGGCCACCTCGTCGACGTTGTTCCTCTGGCCTGTCACCGGCGCGGAAGGGCGTGACTGGGTGATCAACAGCTACGTCGACATCGATCCGACGAGCGGGACGCGGGACTACACCGGCGCCATCGGAGTCGCCGCCAAGACGTCCGACGGCCACCTCGGCATCGATATCGACTCGCCGAACTTCCGCTGGATGGATGCCGGCGCGCCGTTCGTCGTCGCGGCGGCGAGCGGCGTCGTGACGGCTCTCCGGGACGGCGAGTTCGATCGAAACACGAGCTGCGGGCCCAACCCGAACTTCGTGCACGTCCGTCATGCCGATGGCATGACCGCGCTCTACTACCATCTCAAGAAGGGATCCGTGGCCGTCAGCCTGGGTCAGCAGGTGTCGGCAGGAGACACCGTTGGTGTTGCCGGCAGTTCCGGCTGCTCTTTCGCGCCGCATCTGCACTTCGAACTTCGCGACGGCGCGAACAACGTGGTGGATCCCTTCCGTAATGGTTTGTGGGCCGCCCCGCCGGCCTACAACCCGCCCATCGCGCTGATGGACCTGGTGCTCGCGTCCGGCAACATGACCCTGCAGCAGATCAAGGATCCAGCGCCGAACGTCACATCGGTCCCTCGAGGATCGATTCTCGGCGTCGGCGTGTCGATGGCGGCCGGCGGCGCTGGTGACGTGATCAGGCTCGTCATCGCCGCTCCGAACGGAGAGACGGTCTCAGACGATCCTCTACCGCTTCCGCCTGTCGTCCGGCACTCGTACTGGCTGTGGAACAAACAGCTGCCGCAGACGCCGGGTCCGTGGACCGTTTCCTTCTTCATCAATGGAACGCTGATCCAGAAGCAGACGGTTACGGCGCTCTAGGTGTCCTGGACACATCACATGGCCAAGCACTTCGTCGTTCTGCTCGCGGCCGCGGCAATCGCGTGTGGACATGCGTCCACGGCGCCGACGGCGCCGAGCCCGGCGAGCACGCAGACCACCACCGGCTTGTTCAGCAACGGTCCCGTGCAACTCAAGTACCGGCTCGACGTGCCCGCACACACCGCGCCGGTTGGGGCGGTGGTGTTCGGCCACGGCTCGGGACCGGCGACGAAAGACTCCTGCCGCGTGTTCGGGTTCGCAGACGGGTTTCTCCAGCGCGGCTTCGCGACGCTGTGCTTCGACAAGCGCGGCGTCGGCCAATCGACGGGTCAGCACATTCCCATCGTCCTTCCTCAGACCAGCTTTGTGGTGTTCGACGATCTCGCCTCGGACCTCGCGGCGGGGGTGGAGTTCCTGCGCAGCCGGCCGGAGATCGATCGGAATCGCGTCGGTCTCGCCGGTGTGAGCGAGGCAGGATGGACTGTTCCGATCGCGGCCGCAAAAGCGCAGCCGGTATTCATGCTGCTGATCGTCGCGCCGACAATTTCCCTCGGCGCCGCAGGCGCTTACAACAGCGTCGTCGCCAACACCACGGCACCGATTGAAGACGGTTACAACGCGTTAGCTTCGTTCAACGGTTTCCACGGATTCGATCCAAAGCCCGTGCTCGAGTCGCTCGACGTGCCGGGCCTGTGGTTGCTCGCGGGCGAGGATCGCAGCATTCCCACGCCGGCGACAGTGGCCATCCTCGACCAATTGATCGCAGCGGGGAAGCCGTACACCCGCGTCGTCTTCCCTGGAGCGAGCCATAACCTTCCACCGAGTTGGTCCGACATCGACCAGTGGCTGGCGACGAAGGTATTCAACAACACCAAGTAGGAGAGCCCCGTGATCTCACGTCGTGACTTTCTTGGCACGTC
>AR_comb_assmDRAFT_10076016_pt1 | contig 15534 bp, 9 predicted proteins | sample ArasoioldDNA_FD_10543 | JGI IMG/M metagenome (IMG submission 10543) | reverse complement strand
GCGGCGACGCGCAGCTCGCGGCGCAGTACCTTTCCGATCGGTGACTTCGGCAGCGCGTCGCGAAACTCGATATGGCGTGGCACCTTGTACCCCGTGAGCTGCGTCTTGCAGTGCTCGACGACGCTTTCCTTGGTGAGATTCGGATCCTTGCGGACGATCGCCACCTTCACCGCCTCGCCCGACTTGTCGTCGGGTACGCCTACTGCGCCGCACTCGAGCACACCTGGATGCATCGCAACGATATTTTCGATCTCGTTCGGAAAGACCTTGAACCCCGAGACAACGATCATGTCCTTCTTGCGATCTGTGATCGTGATGTAGCCATCGGCGTTCATGTTCCCGATGTCGCCGGTCTTCAGCCAGCCATCCTGCATCACCTTGGCCGTTTCGCCAGGATTGTTCCAGTAGCCTTTCATGACCTGCGGGCCACGCACGCAGATCTCTCCGGTGCACCGGTCGAGATCGCCGGTACCGGTCCATATAGGCAGTTCGTTGAAGCTGTCATCGTGAATCGATATTTCGGTGGAAGGGAACGGAAGGCCGATGGTGCCGTTCCAGGCCGCACCCAGCGGATTGGCGCACGCGCCAGGTGAAGTCTCGGTCAGTCCGTAGGCCTCGGTGATATAGCCTCCGGTGACTCGTTTCCAACGCTCGGCAATGGGTCGCTGAACGGCGGCGCCGCCGCCGACAACTACTTTGACCGACGTGAAATCGAGCTGATCGAATCCAGGCGAATTGAGCAGCCCATTGAACAGGGTGTTCACCCCCGTCATGACACTCCATTTCCAGCGCCTGAGTTCCTTGACGAACGCTGGCAAATCGCGAGGGTTGGTGATCAGCACGATCAGGCTGCCCCATTTCATGAAAGACAGCGTCGAAGTCAGGCAGAAGATGTGATACATCGGGAGCGGCGCGATGACGATCTCCGCGCCTTCCTCGAAGTTCCCTGAGACCCAGGCCCCGGTTTGCTCCACGTTGGCGAGCATGTTCCGGTGGGTGAGCATCGCCCCTTTCGCGACTCCGGTGGTGCCACCGGTGTACTGGAGGAACGCGATGTCGTCGTGCGTCAACTTGACCGCCGTGAACGCGGCCTGCGCGCCGCGAGCGAGCGCTGCGCGGAATGGAACCGCGCCGTCGATTCGCCATGCGGGCACCATGCGCTTCACCCGCTTGACGAGAGCATTGACGATCCACCGCTTCGGTGCCGGCAGCAGATCTCCAGCCTGCGAGGTGATCACGTGCTGCACCGGCGTGCGCTTGATCACCTGCTGCAGCGTGCTGGCGAAATTCTCCAGGATCACAATCGCCTTGGCGCCCGAGTCCTTGAGCTGGTGCTCGAGCTCGCGCGGCGTGTAAAGGGGGTTGACGTTGACCACGGTCATGCCGGCACGCAGGATTCCGAACAGGGCGACCGGATACTGCAGAAGATTGGGCGACATGATCGCGACACGATCGCCCTTGCCCATGCCCGGCAGACTCTGCAGCCACGCCGCGAAATCGCGCGATTTCTTCGCGAGTTCGGCATAGCTCATCGAGTAGCCCAGATTGTGGTAAGCCGGCTTGTCGCCGTACTTTTGTACGATATGGTCGAGCAACTCCACGAGGGAGCCGAAGCGGTCGGCGTCGATCTCCACGGGCATGCCGCGGGGGTAATGCTGCAACCAGATCTTTTCGCTCATTCATGCTCCACGTCGTGTCGCGCGCTCGGCCCTGTTCCATTCAGGCAGGCGGCGTGCCGGTAGTCAGCGTATGCGCCTGTTGCAAGCGGTGGTTTGATGCGCGTCAAACCGGAGCAGCGCCAAGAGCATAAGCTCAGGTTTGTGATGGAGATCGTGGCTTGATCGGCCAAGGTGGCGGTGAAGCTGCGCCCGCCCGGACGAGATTCACCGTTCCGGGCAAGCGGGTCTCGGCGCCGTATTGGCGGCCACCACCCCTCACGAAAAGGAAAAACACATGGCAAATACCACGCACGATGTCGATCAAGTGTTGAAGGCTCTGGCGAGCCAGTCGGTCAGGCAGGGAGCCAACGTGCGCATCGCCGTGCGGGACCTCACCCTGAAGGCGCTGCAGCAGCGGGAGCTCACCCTGAATCAGATCGGGAGAGTCCTGAGAAGCGTGATCGAAGGCGCGCATGTTGGTCTGGCGAAGCGCGAGACCCGGGTCGAGAAGGCGCTTTCCGATACCGTTGCCGGGATGGACGACGCATTGCTGAAGGCAGTTCATGCAAGCGACGTGGCGCTCCAGCGCGCAACCGGCAAGGGTTACGACTACGAAGACTCGAACCTGAAGCAGGCGCTCGACGAGCTCGAACGGTTGGAGGACGAGTTCATGAAAAGCCTCGCGCACGCCACGACCAGCGTGAACGACAAGCTCAGTGCACCGTGGCAAGCTGTCCTGAAAAACACGAAGCTGTCAGGAACCGCGGCCGGTGCTCATGCCGCATCAACGGTTCGCGACTACGCGCGACGCGCGCAGGCGGCCATGCGTGCCCAACGCGAGACGAGCTTTAAGGCAGCGCATTTGCTAACGCAGAATTTCGCCACACTGGCGAGCGGCGTGTTGATTGGAATGTCGGAGGGTCTCGGATCGAAGCGCAGCCCTTCGAGGACGGCGGCGAAGTCGGTTAGGGACCGGCGGGTCGCCAAGCCTACCAAGCGCACGATCACAAAACCCGGCAAGGGCGTGACCGGAAAGTCGCCCACGCGCCGGAGCGCGCGCACCAAGGCGACGACGTCCCGTAAGTCCACGTAGACGCGGATGGAGGTGCGGCAAGCCGCTGGATGGTTTCGCACGAACGGGTTGCGGGTCGGCGCCGCGCTCGCGGCTTGAGCGCGCGGTCAAGCCTGCATGACATAGGTTCCTGGGGCGTCACATAGCACGGCGTAGCTCGCCGAGGGACATCCCAGTGGGGGCGGTACCGTGGGCGCCCCCGAGTTGCGATCCAGCCACGACACCCACTCGGGCCACCACGAACCATTCTGGGCCGGCGTCTTCGCTTGCCAGACTTCGGGATCGACGTACACCGCAGCGGCAGCCTTGGTGGATGCGCGGTAATGACGATCGGCATGGCCGGGTTCGGACACGATCCCGGCGTTGTGCCCGCCGCTGGTGAGCAGGAAAGTGACATCGGCGTCGGTGAGAAGGTGCAGCTTGTATACCGATCGCCATGGGGCCACGTGGTCCCATTCGGTGCCGACGGCGAATATCGGGGTACGAATATCCGCCAGCGCAATCGCGCGTCCATCGACGCGGTAGCGCCCCTCCGCGAGGTCATTGTCGAGGAACAGCTGCCGCAGGTACTGCGCGTGCATGCGGTAGGGCATGCGCGTGGCATCGGCATTCCATGCCATCAGGTCGGTCATCGGCGCTCGCTCACCCATGAGGTATTCGTGGACCATGCGTGACCAGATGAGATCGTTCGAACGCAGGATCTGAAAGGCACCTGCCATCTGCCTGGTGTCGAGAAATCCCTGTTCCCACATGACGTCCTCGAGGAACGCCAGCTGGCTGTCGTTGATGAACAGCATCAACTCGCCCGCCTCGGTGAAGTCAGTCTGGGTCGCGAAGAACGTGGTTGACTTGAGCCGATCGTTACGGTCGCGTGCCAGCGCCGCGGCGGCAATCGCGAGCAGCGTGCCGCCGATGCAGTAGCCCACGGCGTGGACCTTCGCCTTCGGTACGACCGCGGAGACCGCATCGAGCGCAGCGATGACGCCGAGTTGTCGGTAATCCTCCATGCTCAGGTCGCGGTCTTCGGGTCCCGGGTTTTTCCACGAGATCATGAATACCGTGTAGTCCTGCTCGGTCAGGTACTTGACCAGCGAATTCTGGGGGCTGAGATCGAGGATGTAGTACTTCATGATCCACGCCGGAACGATCAGTACCGGCTCGGGGCGAACTTTTGGAGTCGCCGGCGAGTACTGGATCAGCTCGATCAAGCGATTGCGGTAGATGACCTTTCCCGGTGTAACAGCGATGTTCTCCCCGACTTTGAAATGCTCCGCGCCAACCGGAGGATGTCCTCCTACAGCGCGTTCCCAGTCCTCGATGGCATGATGCAAGCCGCGCACCAGGTTCATGCCGGCCTGTTTCTGCGTGCATGCAAGAACCTCGGGATTGGTCAGAATGAAGTTCGACGGCGAAAAGATGTCGAGCAGTTGCCGGGCAGCGAACGCGACAGTGCGCTCGTGTTCGCGAGTGACGCCGCCGACGCCCGTCACGGCGTTGTGCCACCATTGCTGCGTGAGCAGAAAGCCCTGATACAGCGTGTCGTAGGGTGGGCGCTGCCATGCCTTGCCGACAAACCTCCGATCCTGAGGCAAAGGCGTAATGCACGGTTCGACATCCGCGCCGCCGCCGCGGCGGCTAGCGTAAAGACCGAGCCGTACCGACTTCTTGATTGCTTTTTCGATGAGTTGCAGACGCTTGCCGGGCGAGAAACCCAGATGGGCCGCCCAATCCATAGAGGCGCCGATCAGCATCATCGGCGACAAGCCGACGGTGAAGCGCGCAGTGCTCGCGTGCACCGAGCGGTCGATGATCTCCGCGAGCGCGGTCGATGAGTACGAATCCTGAAGCGGCGGGGGTATGGGAGCGGACCCCGTGGCAGGGGGGCGAGGCGTCACGCGCTCGCCAACTTTTCCGGCGGATGTGATCAGCCTGAGCTTGGGCCGGCGCGCTGCCGTCCGCGTCGAACGAGGATTTCGCTTGTGCTCCATGTCCATGGTCTGCTTTCCAGATCCCGCCAAATCCATCTTAGGTCGAGGCCAGTGCAGCGCATTGACCTGTATCAATGGCCGTAGCGCTTCACTGGCCTAACGTTCAAAATACATGGTGGCCGATCCGTGGTCTGTCATCGATCCAAAGTGGAAACGAGAACCAAGCGCAGCGCGAAGTCAGTGCCTGCCTCGCGATGGGTACCCACCAGCTCGTCGAGCATCTACTGGGATGCGTGCCGTCGCCTGTGGGAGACCTGGTGGACGCGTGCCGCGGGCATGGATGCCATCGATGGCGCGCGCAGGCGCCGGTTCGATGCGCTGGTGCGACATGCGCGTCACCACTCCGCCTTCTATCGCGACGCATATTCGACACTTCCGCAACGCGACCTGGAAGCGCGCGAGCTTCCGGTCGTCACCAAGCCGGAGCTGATGGCGCGCTTCGATGACTGGGTCACCGATCCCGACATCGAGCTCGACGCAGTAATGGCTTTCATCGGCGACCGCGGACATATCGGCGAGCTCTATCTGGATCGCTACGTCGTATGGAAGAGTTCAGGCAGCACGGGGACCCCCGGCGTCTTTGTCGAGGATGCGGGTGCGCTGGCGACCTTCGATGCGCTGATGGCGGCGCATATCGCGCCGTTGGGGCTTAGAACGCAGTATTCATGGGATATGTTCAACCGCGACCGCCGCGCGGCGCTCGTGGTCGCTACCGGCGATCATTTTGCGAGCATCGCGTCTTGGCAACGCGTGTGTCAGGGCAGCCCCTGGATTTCCGCGCGCAGCTTCTCGATCCTGGAGCCGATCGAGCAGCTGGTCGCGCAGTTGAACGACTACCAGCCGGAATTTCTCTCGAGCTACCCGACCATGCTCTCGCTGCTGGCGGCGGAGCAGGCTGCTCGCCGGCTGAAGATATCACCGACGATGCTGTGGGCCGGTGGCGAGACTCTGACCCCGGACGCGCGCGGGAACATCGAACGTGCATTCGGATGTCCGCTCACCAACGAATACGGCGCCTCGGAATGCATGAGCATGGCGTTCGGCTGTGCCAAAGGCTGGCTGCACGTCAACGCCGACTGGGTTCTGCTCGAGCCGGTGGATCGCGACTACCTCCCGACCCCGCCCGGCGTCGCCTCCCACACTGTGCTGCTCACCAACCTCGCAAACTATGTACAACCCATCATTCGCTATGACCTCGGCGACAGCATCATGGTCAGCCCTGAGCCGTGCGCGTGCGGCAATCCTCTGCCTGCTGCCCGCGTCGAAGGCAGACGCGACGATGTGCTGTCGGTTCGTGCCGCGGACGGCAGCCTCGTGCGCCTGTTGCCGCTGGCGCTGACGACGATCGTGGAGGAGGCAACGCGCGTGCATCGGTTCCAGATCGTGCAGACGGCCGCCGATCGCCTGATGCTACGCCTAGAGCCGTGTGCCGCCGAGGTCCGCCACGCCGCGTGGCGCGCTGCCGGACCGGCCCTGCAGCGCTATCTCGCGCAGCAATCGTTGTCGAACGTCCATGTCGGGCTGGACAAGCGCGCCCCGCGTTGCGATCGCGGAAGTGGCAAGCTCAGGGAAGTCATCGTGGCGATGGAATCGGCGGCGATTGCGCGGTGAGCGAGGTCGGCTTCGCAACCCTGCGCGAGCGGATGGTAACGCGTCAGGTGGCCAGACGCGGGATTCGCTCGCAGCGCGTGCTCGACGCGATGCGAACCGTGCCGCGCGAGGAGTTCCTGCCGGAGGCCATGCACGAATTTGCGTACGAAGACTCGCCGCTGCCCATCGCCGAGGGGCAGACGATATCGCAGCCGTACATGGTCGGCCTGATGGCGGAGGCCCTCGAACTCGAAGGCGGCGAAGACGTGCTGGAAATCGGTACCGGCTCGGGCTACGCCGCAGCTGTCCTGTCGCGAATCGCCGGCAACGTCTATACCGTCGAGCGCATCGGCCAGCTCGCCGAGAAGGCGGCGTCCGTTCTGTCCCACCTCGGGTATGCGAACGTACACGTGCTGCATGCCGATGGCACACTCGGGTGGCCTGATCATGCGCCATACGACGCGATCGTGGTCGCCGCAGGTGGCCCCGACGTTCCGGATTCGCTCAAGGCACAACTCAAAATCGGCGGCCGGCTGGTCATACCCGTAGGCATCGATCGGCGCCTCCAGGAATTGCTGCGCGTGACTCGCTTGTCGCGCGGCGAATACAGGACCGAAGAGCTTGCCGACGTGCGTTTCGTTCCCCTGGTCGGCGAGCAAGGATGGGACGCCGAAGAAAAACGGCCGGCCGTCTCTCGACGCATCAGCGAACCCGAAATGGACGATCGCGCGCTGGCGAAGACGCTTGCGGCATCGGGCGAGCGGTTCGATGATATCGCCTCCGCGGACCTCGAGCCGCTGTTGCGGCGCATCGGCGATGCGCGTGTTGTCTTGCTCGGCGAAGCGACGCACGGCACCTCGGAGTTCTATCGCATGCGCGAGCGCATCTCGCGCGAGCTCATCGAGCGCAAGGGATTTTTGCTTGTCGCGATCGAAGGCGACTGGCCGGACGCCGCACGTGTCGATCACTACGTGCGGCACGCTGAATATCCTGCCTCCGAATGGACGGCGTTCGCGCGTTTCCCGACGTGGATGTGGCGAAACAAGGAGGTACGCGAATTCGTCGACTGGCTGAGGCGACGCAATGCCGCGCTGGAACCCGCGGCCCGCGTGAGCTTCCACGGGCTCGATCTCTACAGTCTCTACAATTCGATCCAGTCCGTCCTCGGCTATCTCGACGAAGTGGATCCGCGCGCGGCGCAGATCGCGCGCCAGCGCTATGGATGCCTGACACCGTGGCAGTCGGATCCTGCGACCTATGGTCAGGCTGCGCTTTCGGGTTCGTATCGAACCTGCGAGCGCGAAGTCGTGACCATGCTGCTCGATCTCATGGAAAAACGACGCGCCTACGCCGAGCACGACGGCGAGCGCTTCCTCGATGCCATGCAGAACGCGCGGCTGGTGGCTAATGCCGAGCGCTACTACCGCGTTATGTACTATGGCTCACGCGCTTCCTGGAACCTGCGTGACGAGCACATGTTCGAGACCCTGAAGACATTGCTCGAATTTCACGGGCCCTCGAGCAAGGCCATTGTCTGGGCGCACAATTCGCATGTGGGCGACTCGGCGGCGACCGAAATGGGCTCGCGCGGCGAGTACAACATCGGTCACCTGTGCAGGAAGGAGTTCGGCGACACGGCGTATTCGATCGGCTTCGGAACGCACACGGGGTTCGTCGCGGCTGCCTCGGACTGGGATGCGCCGATGGAGATCAAGCCCGTGCGCCCCTCACTGCCGGAAAGCTATGAACGTTTGTGTCACGACGCGGCCTCTGCGCGATTCCTGCTGCCGCTGCGGCGATCCCCTCGAGAGGGATTGGTCAAGGCGTTATCCAGGCCGCGCTTGGAGCGCGCTATCGGCGTGATCTACCGTCCGAGCACCGAGCTCGAAAGCCATTATTTCCAGGCAGTCCTGCCGCAGCAGTTCGACGAATACATCTGGTTCGACCAAACCCGCGCGATCACACCGTTGGATGCCACGGAGATGGAAGGTCTTCCCGATACGTACCCCTTTGGGGTTTGATGCCGAGCCGTCCTGCCGATGCACGCGGGCGCGTCGGCCGCTTTCCGCTCAAGCCGGAGTAGAGAGCCACTGACGGATCTGCGCATAGACTTCGCGCCGGCCGAGCAGGTCGAGGTGATTCATCGCATAACCGATCCATTGGTGCGACTCAGGAAATGCGACACTGAGCCGCGCGTCGTCGTGGCGACCCAGCGCGCTGTCGACCGGCACCACACCGTCGCCGATCAGTCCGCGCCGCCCCGGGCTCTCGCGCTTGGCGAGCGTGGCTGCCACTGCGTAGCAGCGCACGTTCTCGGGCAACGGCAGCGAGTGACGCCGATCAGGCGTCCGGTCGAAGCGATCGCGTCCTTCCCAGTCGTCATCGACCAGATTCCCGTAACGCAGGTCGGTGATGCCGGCGCTGCGGATCTTGCCCAGGCGCGCGAACGGCGCGATATACGGGCTGATGCCGAGAATCACGTCTACCCAATGACCGCCGCGCTCCAGCGGAGCGCCGTGGTGTGGTGAACCCAGGCAGATCAGCGCCGAGAGCCGCTGCGGCCACACGTGATCGGCAGCGTCCGCGTAATGGCAGGCGCTTCTTGCCAGCAGGCCACCCATGCTGTGGCCGATCACCACAATCTCGTTCAAGGACACCGGCCACGCATCGACCAGCGCTTGCATGAGGCCGGAGAGTTCGCGACCATTCGTCGAAATATGGCGGCCGCTGTTGTAGTGCAGATAGATGGGCGTGTACCCAAGGTCGCGCGCGAGCGCAGTGCCGTGATCGTGACCGTTTCGGTTCCACTGCAAGTCGTTCATGCACAGCCCATGCGCGAGGACGACCAGCTTGTCGGTCGCCGAAGGAATGGCGTCGCGCAACGCGGTCGCCGCCTTCAGCAAGTCGTGCCCATTCTTGCGCAGCGACATCGGGATGGCTAAAGGGTTGCCGGACGCCGCGAGATAGTCGCCCAGCACTCCATTCAAGGCGCTGAGCGAAGCCTCGCGTCCCGGCCATGCGCTGTGCTCGCCCAGCAGTGGCGCAAAGCCGGCGAGCAATCGGTCCAGAGCGTGCTCGACCAGGGTGGAGGTTGCTCGGATGCTCCGGTACACCAGCCCGGTGATGCCACCGGTATTGCCCCGACGCGCAGTCCCGACGATGCCGGGAAGACTGGAAATATTGAGATGCATGCTCTCGACCAGGTCGACGAGGCCGGCAATTCCCGCGAAGGCGAGGCGATTGAGTCCGCGAAGATCGCGTGCGGTCGGACGGGCGTTGCTGCTCATGGCGCTCCGATGGATGACTGTGGAATGCTATGCGCGTAAACCTGATTTAACCCATGATCCACCAAGCCACCGCATGATGGCTCCATTTCGGCGCGCGAGGGTGATAAGCGAATCCGCGCGAAGGGGACACTGCAACCGCCATACCGGAGTCCAACCGGGACGAGGTCGTCCGTTGGGAATAGGCCGCGGCGACCTGCTGTTCGCATTTCGTCCTCAACTCATTGTGACCGAGGCAGTGCCAGCACTCGATGGCTCGCGAAAACACCTCGCCTGAAGACCAACGTCAAATGACGATTCTGTCCCGGACATCAGGCGCGATTGTACTGGCGCTGGCCATCGCACTCGTTGCGGCATCACGCGCGTTCGCGCAGGTCGTCGTTCACAGCAACGAGCATCTCTCGTCGACGCGCCCCGAAGCGTGGGCGATGAACTACGTCGGCGCATCGACGTTCATGACGTCGTTCGGAGAAACGCCCGCGCTCGCAGAGGCGAGCTGGATGGTCGCTGCCGACCTGGGCTACCTCCCGAGGCTCACCGAGGCGCAACAGCGCATCGGTCTTCACGGTGTAAAAGTGGAGGATCTGAACAAGTCACAGGTGTTCGGAAGAATTCGATTCATCCTGGGTCTTCCAGGTGAATTTGTCGCCGAGCTCGGATACACGCCGCCGCTTTCGTATCACGGCGTGCAGCCGCTCGATTTGTTTGCCTTTTCCATTGGACGGCGCATCTTCGAGCGCGATGGTTTTACGGAATCGCTGTACGCGTTCGGCCAGACCGGACGCGCGCAAGGCGACATCACCTGTCCTCAGCGCCTCGCCGGCGTCGACGATCCCGTGCTCAACCCGTACGGATGCCAGGCGCCCTCCAACGATCACATTTATCTGAACTACTACGGCGCCGAGGCCACGTCCGCGTGGACGGCGCAGGCGTGGCATGCGCATGCGAGCCTCGGCGTAGTGCGAACCGAGTTCGCGGTGGAGGTCGACGCGCTCACCTTCGCGGTGCGCGACCGATCGCGTCTGGTCGCGCGCGGCTATCTGCCGTTCGCCACGCTTGGCGGCAGCTGGGATCTGGACGCGCACTGGAACCTGGGCGCGGAAGTACTCTACGTCCCGCTTCGAGTACAGCGCGAGATCGATGGCCCGACGACCAACGACCCGCTCACCAGCGTTCGCCTGCAACTCGTGTATCGATTCGACTGATCGATAGCCAAGCGCTAGACTTCCCCGGACGGCTCTGATCGCCGTTGCGGACCACGGTAGCGGTGCCGCCCGATGCCCGCGGAGCCAAGCCTTGCTGATCGCGCTCATGTCCGATATCCACGCCAACGTCGAGGCGCTGGAGGCGTGCCTGCGCCACGCGTCTGAGCGAGGCGCCGCGCGCTACGCGTTCCTCGGAGATTTCGTGGGCTATGGCGCCGATGCGTCGAAGGTGGTCGATATCATCGCCAGCCGCGCCGCCGAGGGCGCGATCGTCGTCCGCGGAAACCACGACGAGGCCATCGCCAGCGAGCACAGCTATTTCAACGATGCTGCGCAGGCGGCGCTCGACTGGGCGCGCTCCACGCTGAGCGTCGAGCAGAAACGCTTTCTGGCGTCGCTTCCCATGATCGTGCGCGAAGGCGACATTTGCTACGTGCATGCGACGGCGGCTGCCCCCGAACGCTGGGACTATATCGACAGCGCCCCTGCGGCGGGTCGCTGCGTCGACGCCGCGCAGGTTCCGTATACATTCTGCGGGCACCTGCACGATCAGGTGCTGTACTTCGAGCGCTCGCGCGGCAGGATGAGCGAGTTCCGCCCCGCGGCCGGCACGGTGATTCCCGTGCGCGGAAGCCGGCGCTGGCTCGGCATCGTGGGATCGGTGGGTCAACCGCGCGATCGCAGTCCGGCGGCCGCTTACACCCTCTTTGATTCGGACCGCAAGGAAGTGACGTTCTGCCGCGTCGTCTACGATGCGAAGGCCGCCGCCGACAAGATCCGGAAGTGCGGACTGCCGGAGTCGCTGGCGTTTCGCGTCGAGCTGGGCATCTAGCGATCCATGCCATATGCGTGAACGCATCGAGGAGGGCGCGGTCATCGACGGCTACCGCGTCGGAGCCTGCATCCATGGCGGTGGTACCGGCTCCATCTATCAGGTAACGCCGCCGTCCGGGCACGATCCGGGCTTTCCCATCGTCATGAAAGCGCCGTTGCTCGGACGCGGAGAATCGAGCGTCGGCATCGACAGCTTCGAGATGGAGCAGATGATCCTGCCGACGCTCATCGGGCCTCACGTGCCGCGCTACGTCGCATCGGGTGACGTCACAGCGACGCCCTATATCGTGATGGAGCAGATCGAAGGGCGCAGCCTTGCCGAATTCGTGGCTCGCGCTCCGCTCGAGCCCGACGAAGTGGCGAGCATCGGAGCGGCGCTCGCCGACGCGGTGCACAGCCTGCATCGTCAGGACGTGGTCCATCTCGATCTCAAGCCCGAGAACTTCATGATCCGTCCGGGCGGCGAAGCGGTGGTGCTCGACTTCGGCTTCGCCCGGCATGCGCGCTATCCGGACCTGTTGGCCGAAGTGGAGGAGTTTGCCGCCGGCTCGGCGGCCTACGTATCTCCCGAGCAGCTTCGCAACGATCGCAGCGACCTGCGCAGCGACCTGTTTGCGCTCGGCGTGCTCATCTATGAGCTCGCGACCGGACGTCTCCCCTTCGGCCGACCGCAGACCATGTCCGGCATGCGGGACCGCCTGTGGCGCGTTCCGCCGCCCCCGCGGGCGATCAACGACCGCGTACCCGGCTGGCTGCAGGAGATCGTTCTGCGCTGCCTCGATCCCAACCCCGCGCAGCGCTACCAGTCGGCGGCGCACATCGCGCTGGACCTGCGCAATCCAGAAAACGTCGCTTTGTCTGCACATGCCGAAAGAAGCCGGGCGGATGGCTTCGCCCGGCACGTAACGAATTGGTGGCGGGCACGCAGTCGCGGGGCGATGAGAGAAGCGCGTTCCGAAGCCGGAGGCCCGATGGTGATCCTGGTGGCGGTCGATACCGAGCATCCCGATGACGAGCGGCATTCGCCGCTGCGCTCGGCGACCGCGCAAATCGCATCGCTCGATCCCGAGAGCCGCATCATGTTCGTGTCGGTGATACGCAGCGCGCCGATTGGCGAAGGGCCGAACGAGATGGATACCACGGCGGGCAGGCATCTGGAGCACAAGGCCCGGCTCAGGCACTGGGCGGCGCCGTTGAAGCTGCCCGCATCGCGCGTTTCGCTCCACACGGTCGAGGCGGTCAACGCAGCCGATACCCTGCTCAATCTCGCGCGCGCCAACCACGTCGGCCTGATCGTCCTGGGCGCACCCGGACCGTCCGAAAAGCGGCTGGGATGGTGGCGCTCCGCAGCGTCCAGCGTGACCGCCAACGCGCCTTGCAGCGTGCATGTGGTGCGGGTACCGGAGCGCGTGGCGTCGATTCCGCGCTGAGGCACGTCGCGCACATGGACCGCTGCGCGTAGCCGATTGTCCGACCGCGGTTTCGGAGCGCGTCTGATTCTGCGCAGGGAGCGATGCGCTCAGAATGGGCGCGTGGTCCCGGGGTCGGTTTGAAAACCTCGGGTTGGTGAAAACCCACGCAAAGGACATGTTATGGATAGGCAACCCCTTTATCGATACCTGATGATCGCAACACTCGGCACGCTGTCGACCGCTGCGCTTGCGCATGGCTCGGCGCAGACGTCGACGGGCACGAATCCTACGGTCGCCGCCGGCACTGCCATGGACGGGCTCGGCAACCATCCTGCCATCGCAGGGTCGACCAACTCGACTCGCCCTACGGATTCCTCCGCGTCGCGCTCGGACCCGACATCGAGCTCGCCTGACTCGTCGGCGGCAAACCCGGGCGTTACGACGCCGCCCGCTCCAGACTCCGGCTCCGCTGCACGTTCGAGCGACAGTTCAACGCCCAGCGGTGACATGGCACCGCGTGGCGGCGCGACGAACAATACGGATACAACCAGCGGTACTTCGAATGCGCCTGCGCCGGAAAATTCAAAACCCGACCTGGCGCCGCGCGGTGGTTCCTCCAGCAAGCCGCAACCTGTCGACGACACCAGCCCGGGCCGCGCACGGACCTGAAGTCAGCGTCATTGACTGAGTTTTGATGTAGACAGCGCGGCCGTTGCATAAACGGCCGCGCTGCAACCAGCACGAAGCTGAACGTCCGTTGACTTTGGTCAACACCGCCAGCGATGTCCGTGGGCAGACTGGGGCCCGTGGACAGCTCCATTACCTGCGCCTTCAACCCTTGTCCGGTTCGCTTCGATGCGGGCCTCGTTCGCAAATACGACGGCTTTGGGCCTCGCTATACGTCGTACCCCACCGCCGACCGCTTTGGCGGCGACTTCGGCGCGTGCGATTACCTCGACACGCTGGATGCGCGCAATCAGCAGCGGCCGCAGCAGGCGCTGTCGGTCTACGTTCACCTGCCTTTCTGCAACACCATCTGTTACTACTGCGCCTGCAACAAGGTCATTACCAAGGATCGCACCAAGTCTGCGCAGTACATCGATTACGTCTGCCGCGAGATCGGTATGGTCGACGCGTTGCTCGAGGGACCGCGCAGGTTGGTTCAGCTGCATTGGGGAGGCGGCACGCCGACCTTTCTTTCCCACGGCGAAATGTCGGCGCTGATGCGCAAGCTGCGCGGAGCCTTCAATTTCGAAGCGAATGCGGAGGTCTCGATCGAGGTCGACCCCCGTAAAGTCGACTCCGCGACAATCGATCTTCTTGCCGATCTCGGATTCAACAGGCTGTCGGTAGGCATCCAGGATTTCGATCCCGCCGTGCAGCGCGCCGTCAACAGGATCCAGAGCGAAGCCGAGACGCGCACGGTGATCGATGCGGCACGGCGGCGCGGCTTCGTGTCCGTCAATGCAGATCTGATCTATGGACTGCCGTTGCAGACGGTCGCGGGATTTGGCGCCACGCTCGACAAGGTCGTCGCCGCCCGGCCCGACCGTATCGCGCTTTACAGCTACGCGCATGTTCCGCACATGTTCAAGCCGCAGCGCCGCATCGACGAGGCTCAGCTGCCGCCGGCCGATGACAAGCTGGCCATTCTCGCGCTGGCGATCGAGAAGCTGGGTGCCGCCGGTTACGTCTACATCGGCATGGACCATTTCGCACTGCCCACCGATGAACTGGCCGTCGCACAGCGCGAAGGCACGCTGCATCGCAATTTCCAGGGCTACTCCACGTTGCCCGATACCGACCTCATCGGGCTGGGCGTGTCCGCGATCGGCAAGGTTGGCAACGCCTACGTGCAAAACGTCAGAACACTCGACGAGTATTACGCGCGCCTCGACGCCAAAGCGCTGCCGGTGATGCGTGGCATCGAGCTCGATGACGACGACGTCGTTCGGCGCGACGTGATCCAGCGCCTGATGTGTGATTTTCGCCTCGACCCCGCGGCGATCGGCGCCGAGCATGGCCTCGATTTCGCGCGCTATTTCGCGACCGAGCTGGAGGCGTTGACGCCGATGTGCGAAGACGGTCTGGTAGAGGTATCGCCGGCCGCGATCACCGTGACTGCGTCGGGGCGCCTGCTGGTGCGCGCCGTGGCGATGACTTTCGATCGCCACCTGCGCGAAGCACGCGAGCGTGCGCGCTATTCCCGCGTGATCTGACGCCAAGACTGCGAGGTGCGCCGCGGCGTGGCCCTGGCGATTCGCCATCCGTTTGCAGATGCCATTCGCATCCGCATCGGTTCTTGCTCGTCCAATGCTTGACCCAGGCCAGACCGAATCCACTACACTTCGGGCCTGGAGAGGCCTAGGACACGCAGGCGGTGAAGGTATCGACGCAGCAGGGAGGCTGGCTGGGGATTTCGCTGGGCCTCGTCATCGCGGTATTGGCCGGTTTTGCGGTCGGCTTCTCGGTGACACCGCTTTCCGGTGCC
>AR_comb_assmDRAFT_10018934_pt1 | contig 15536 bp, 14 predicted proteins | sample ArasoioldDNA_FD_10543 | JGI IMG/M metagenome (IMG submission 10543) | reverse complement strand
GGACCGCATTGAACAATTAGCTGGAGATCGTTCGGGAACGGAGGCCTGGTAAACGGCATATAATATTTATAACCGTTCTCCCCGATATGGTCGCAAAACAATATAATATAGCCCTGCGATGTCAGTCCGCATCCCTTTGTAATATTAATGCTACCGGTGGTATGCGAAATTTCCAGGCCGCATACAATACCACTGCCGAGCAATTTGCAGCGCGTCAGCCGATCCTGCTGGTCCAAATAATTGAACAGCCCGTTCAGGTGTTTGTTGGTAAGCACCTGGTCTGGTTCAAATACCGGGTAGGTGTTCGCAATACTCATGATCATTAATTTTTAGAGGTTCCCAAAACTGTTTTTCCCAGCACAACTGTATTGCTGCCTTCCTTGCTTTCATCACAATCATGCAATGTGGCTTGCGGATATTCGCTATGCAGTTGAGCAAGTATCTCGATCATCTTATCATTCGCGTCCCTGAACGCATCCAGGTTTGCTTTTTTGTCGAAGTAGTAATCGGCCAGGGTTTCAATCCACTTTTTATATCTTACTTCAAACTCCCGCATCAGGTCGTTATTCAGCCAGCATATCTTGAGCATCACGTGCGCCGGCGCTTCTTCGCGGATCTTATCTTCAAAATATTCTCGGAAGGCCAGGTTATCGAAATGTTGCGGCCAGTACGGCAATACAACAGAGGCACGGAATGAATAAGGATCCAGTTCGCACAAACAATCGCAGTCATGCAGGCACACCTGCATCAGGTCGAAACTTTTACCGGGAGCGGCGATGATTTCACGCGGACGTAATAAAATATGTTCTATTAAATGAAGACCTACGGGATCATTGCAGGCAGTTGCCATTTCCTTCGCTATTTCATTGATCACATCCTGTGCATGTTGATTGTCGAGGAAGGTAGCTTCGCCTGTCAGGATATCAGCCAACTTAATTACAATATTGGAGCCGGAGCCCTCAACTGAATAGTTGTTCGGGTCATTGCCGGTTTCAATTACTTTTTTAACGGCGTCTTCTGCATCGGATTTTTTTTCATATTCCTTCGATGTCATCTTTATGCCGCTCAACGTGGTGATAGAAAAACTGTGGAAGCATTCTAGTTTTTCTTCGCCGTCTTCGACTACGGTCTTTTCAGTGCAGATGATCTCAATGTTTTTAATGCAATACAAAAAGCGCCGTGTGAAGTCTTTGATACCTGTTAAGAAACTGATTCTTTTTTCCAGACCGGAGACGTTGTCTGTATCCCACAGTTTGTTTGTGTCAATGGTGAAATCATTTTTCTGTGGAAAATAGTTAAAGGCTTTGCCCCGGTTGCTACTGATATCGTCGTATGCCTTTAGCGTACGTATTTTGGCATCGGTGATCTCTGCGAAGTCAATTTTCTCTTCCGTTTTTTCATTATAGTTGATGGTGTACATCAGCAGGGCATAATCATTGAACGATTCTGCAAATCTTGCAAGGAGGTGGTCAAGAAAACGACTGCGCCTGTCTTCAAATACATTTTTAGGTTCGTATAGCTGTTGCCACCTGTTCTTGGGTTGAACGGTAGAATCTGCGTTGGTGATAGCATCTTCAAGTATTATTGTTGCGCCGTCTGTGTCGTAAATGGGCGTAATGTCCTTGATGTCTTTCAGGAATTGGGCGAAATAAGTATGGGTGATGGCATCAGTGGAAAATAGTTTATGAGCATTGGTTAACTGTGAAATAAAATCCGCTAGCAACTGGTCATAGAACATCAGGTAAGCTTTTAATTGCCGTTGCTGTGCTATACGCTGCGGCGTAGAATTGAAAGGTAACCCGGCCACACCGATACCATATGTTTGCGGGAAATCGTATTGAATGGGCCAATAACTTCCTGTATCTCGTTTCGAACCATGCGGCACAGGCAGATCATCCTGCAGACCGTTTAATTTATCACGAGAACGTTGGGCGTGCAGTAGTGATACGGTATCATATACTTCGTCGTAACGGGCAACGAAAGGGAACTGATTTTTGAATAGTAATATTTTTGATTTATCGGTGCTGAGAACCGGCTTATGGTATGGCGCAATATTCATGCACCATTTCAACCCGGTGAAGCCAGGCACGGGTTTTCCGTCGGGCCCATACTTTGTCATAACGAAATTGCGGATCGCGATCACGCCATCTATGTCCATCAGCACGTTAATGATATCGGATGTATGGATCACGGAGCGTAGTTGTGTTTTTTCCAATTGTTCGGTATTGATAAAACCGTGTTTCAACACAACGCCTTCAAAGATGTCCTCCACAGGGATTTTCTTATCGAGCAGTTCTTTCAACGTATAAAAATCTACTGAGGGATTTAAATAATTTTCAATCGCATAAAATATTTCAGCCTCTACTTTTTCAATGTCAGCCGATGGTTTTACATCTACGTCAAAACAAAAGGCGATCTCTTCATCATCGACGGTGGTTACATAGGGGAAATCTTCACAGAGGTTCCGATGTTCGTGCAAAGTTTTGATAGCGGTTTGAACTATCAGTTTCGCTTTACTTATTTTCTCGAGATAAAACTTAAACAGCGCGGCTACAAAATCCTTATCAAACATGGTTTGTACGTCGGCAGTGGTTACGGTACCCGACGACGGCTTCTTAGAGATAGCAATATCAAATTGAAGAGATGTAGTGTCGGTTAAAGTAACCTTGCCCTTCCAATGATCCGGGTCGCCGGTGAGGGTGATCGACGCAATATTATTTTTATCCTTTGCGAGACCGGCGAACGTGAAGTCAGCAGTTTTCCAAGGCGCCAGTTGAACAGAAAACCAGAAATCGGCCTTTGCAAATTTGTTTGCCAAAGCAGGATTTTCAATAATTACTTCCCCGTTATTCAAATCACCATATACATTATCATTGTCAAGATCGAGTAGTACGCGATATAGACCGGATAGGAAAAGGGGAGTGTCAGTAGGCTCATATTGCAGCTTATCTTCTTTGCAGTTGGCGTAGATCGGAACTTCGTTAATGGGGATATCAATACCTCTTGGATCTTTCTGGCTTGTTTCGGCAAATAGCCAGGCGTTGTGTACGCCGATTATATCAATTAATAATTTTCGGTAATCATTGATGGTAAGCGGGTTGTTGGTAAGAATTTTCTTCGCGGTAAAAAGAACCTGTCCATCCACCGTCTGGCCATTATCTTTTGTCAACAGGTCTCTCATATCAAAGCCGCTGCGGTACCCTGACTCTGTCATGGCGTAGCAAAGCGCCTCAAGAATGGTGATGCCCGGATCATGTGCGTTGTAATCTGTCCACAGCGAATGCGCCAGGTCTTCAATATGTGTTAATCCTTCAGCACGCAATGCTTCATAGTCCTGCGCTATAGGAAGTTGCCTGTTCTTTGGTATGGTAGTTTGTTCATTCATCAGCAAGTACATGTAGCAGGTGATTGAATAAGATGCCTGGTATTTGTGTCCTCGTCATAATAGGAAACAAGAATAGAACGCGACGTGGATGCGGTGGCTTCATCAACATCCATTATCGCCTGAACGCCGGTTTTATCACGTTTAATGATATGATTCATTTTAAAACAGGTGACAAAATCAACATAAGGGCGCTCCTCAATAAAATTCAGCACAGCGCTTTTATATATTTTCCCGCCGAAGGTTATTTCCACTTTGTTGTTAAATGCCCATGGACAAAGGAATTGCTCTATTTCAGTATTCAACAATTGCAGGTAAAAAGATTCGCTCAGGTTTTCGTAGAACTTTACTTTGAAGTCGAGTTGTATCTCTTCAAACTGCGGATTTTTTACATGCAATACAACAAATGGAGAAGTAATGGTTTTTAAATAATCGCTTATATTAGTGAGCAACCCCACGGGTGTATACGGGCGTAATGGATTTACATTCGTGGCATTATTCAGATTGGGAATAGTAATTATTGATACATGGCCCGGGTAGTTTTCACAGAATACTTCCTCACCATTTTTCATATAAAATCCAGAATGATTAAGACATTTGACTTTAAATATTTTTTGAAACTTTTCAAGAATAATGTGCTCATAATCCCACATTGTTATGGCGCGTTGCTTGTGACGCAGGCGCTCGCTTACGCGCACATAAAAATGATCGTCCGTTTCCCTTGCTCTTCCATCAAACGAGTCAAATGGTTGTTCAATCTTTTTTATCGCACCATCGCTGACGACCAGTTTGGAGATAGTATTGGCAGGTAACGACTGCCTGAATTCTATTTGTTGCGAATCATCCTGTACCAATTGGGCTCTTGCTGCCTGGGCCTGTATCAAGATCATTTTGCACACCGCGTCGGTATAAGGATGAGCCACAATCTTTATCCAGTGAAAACCTTTACCCAGTAGTGTATTTTGATTGCTGATGTCGGATGGCAGCGTTAAGGTGACAATTCCAGATTGCGTAAAGTTCTTAGTGTTGTCGACCAGGGTTTCTTCCTTAAAACGTCTCCAGTTATTATTGCCGGCGAGGTAATACCAGTCGAGTTGCTCCATATCGCGCAGAGGATTGGAACTTCCGTCCGACACCTGGAATAAAATATTCAAAACCTGTTTTTCTTCCGCATTCTCTATTCCTAAAAACAACTCACCTTCGTTACGAATATCCTGAAGCAGACTGATGGTAGTAGTACCTTCCGGATCGGAAGAGCTATCAACTAACGAGCTGTTCACTTTTGAGAAACCAAACGGAGCAAGATGCAATAAGAGATGATTGCCGTTTGGGGGTACAGCGTTTAGAGGAATAACAATCGATGCTTTGTAATCGAGCGACATGCTGTTGAGCATCACTTCTGTCGGAGTGGGAGTAGCTGCTATTTTTATATCAAATGTTGCGGGGCTGCTCGAATTCTGCGAAATGGAAGTGCCATTGCTCAAAGCATTACTGATATTGATAAGGTGATTGGCAAGGGAATACTGTCCATCATTTAACTGGATACGCAAGAAACCCTCCAGTGAAGTGGCGTTTAATTTTTCATTTTTTCCGAGGTCGATCGCAGTGGGGATAAAACTATTACCGCCGGAAAACGTGATGGTATCTGCAATGGAACCTGTTGAAATATTGAAATTTCCCCAGGCCGACTGTCTTAGATAATTAGCGACAGAACTTAGTGCAGGTCCTCCTGCCGGAGTTTTCCAGTCGGTGTTAATCTCCAGCGTGGATAAATTCTTTTGAAATATTTCTTTATTGCCGATATAAAAACCGGCGCCGTATTCCGGGAAGTCGCCAAATGGTTTGAACGGTTTGGATGCATCAATAGAGCCGTTGTCATTGCTCAGAACCAAATCTTTTACACCGCTTACATCGACAGCGACGGAAAGGCTGGAAATGGTTTGATTGCAGAGAAGCGTATATGGAATGCCATTCGATATGTCCTGGTCGAGGTATATTTTTAATACCGGCAAAGATACTTCCAGATGTTCCGCATGTATCTTCTCATCATATGGAACTACTGCTGGATCATCCGGTGAGAGCGTAATCGAAAATGCAAGCTGGGTGCAGGCTGCGTTAACAGATACGGAGGGCGTGGCTGTATCTACCCATTTCTTTTTACCTGTATATTGAGCGGTAAAGCACGTTACGTTACAGAATACCAGCGCCGGAATGGCATTGGCAAAATTGGCTGTCACTCTTATGATGCGCTGCCCTTCATTCAGGAACAGAATATTGGATACGATCGCAAAACCGGTCTTTGCATTTTGTATTTTCTTTACATCGCCATAGGTGAACCAGCTCTTATCTGCCGATGTCAGCTTCACACCATGTCCATCGTCGGAATTGGCGACGGGTGAGGCTTTCAGCAGATCTTTTGAATTGTGTATGATCTGTGTTGAAAATAATTTGGTTATAACAGCTTTATTAAATACCACCTCATCAGTAAGGCCATAACTGATCTCTTTACCAGTGATGTCCTTACCACCTTTAAACAAAGTGTTTTTAACCAGGCGATGTTCCTTTACCGGTTTTTGCAGCTCGAAGAGTAAATGCGCCGAATCGGGCTCGGGTGCCCTGTTGACCAGCTGTAGTACTTCCTTGTAATAAAAATCAAGATGGTTCTTTGTATAGCTGTTCAGCGAATCCTGTTCCTTAACGAATAATTTAATAAATGCCAGGAACAAAGCATAATGAGGTGAATGTCGCGGGTAATTGTCTAAAGTTGTTATAAAAAGATCATTGGCCCGGCTGACTACCGAAGAGATGCCATTTAATAAATCATCGATCTGTGCCGTGAACAGGTTATGATTGATAATATAAACGATCGACTCTTTTGCGGTTCCAAATACGGGCAGCGTAATGGATATATCAGGCACGGCCGTTTGCCAGGCAGCATCCAGGTCAGTACGTTTGAATTCTTTGTTTGATATCACGTTTACCGGTGCGTCATTGTCCAGCTCAAGCGTGGTGTAGTCAAGCAGCGAAGCAGTTTTGAAATCATTGAAACATTTTTCCAGGTTGGCAAGCGGCAACTGCAGCTTGTTGGCGATCACATCGCTGAAGATGGTTTTATATTCAAAATCATTTGACAGTAATTTGAATTGTTCGTCGATCAACGTAACAAGTGAAAACAGCACATCAAATAAAAACTTGAAAGCTCCTTTTGCGTCCGGATCATTGGCGGCCAGCTTTATTCTTTTAAAAAGTCTTTTCTTGTAATCTGTAACCTCTCTCGTATCGATGCGGGCGAGCGTAGCCAGCGTTACACTTACATCAATACGCATAAGCGCCAGCCAGTCGCCATCCACGATATTGTTTTCATTATAGTATTTGAGGCAGGCGGCATATCTTTTTGCAAACAGGATAATAGCGGCCGCATCGCGTTCATCCACCTTAGCATAAGTGGTGGATAATGCGGCCAGCACCCTGTTCAGAAGGCTTGTGCCTTCCCGTGTTAAAGGATTTTTATCTTTACACGGCATAATTAAATCGCTTGCTTGATTAATTTTTATTGTTTTCCCGTGGTTTCTGTTTTATAGAACGGGAAAACGAAATTGAATCTCGAATTTGTTGACCGCACCGTATAATCAATCGATATCAGTATCCTTCCTTCCAGTTCACCGGTATCATCCAGTTCTATTTTATTCAATTCGATCCGCGGTTCATAATAAAGTATCGCGGTCGAGATCAGATCTTTGATATATGTTTTGAATGTTGTTGTTAGAGGTTCAAACACCAGCTCATCGAGGTTGCATCCGTAATCTTGTCGCATCACTCTTTCACCCTGCCTGGTGGAAAGAAGAATTTCAAGACTACTTTGAATATCCACCTCATCACTCAGCAAACCAACTTCTCCGGATTTATTGCTGAATGATGGAGGGAATCCCCAACCTGTGCCGAGAAATGATTTAGTTATTGCCATAATTATCCGCCTATTATTACAGTCGGGCACCCTATTACAATGACACCGCCGTGCGCGGTGGAGTCACCCATTCGTGCCGCGGGCATTCCACCAATAAGCACTGTTGTTGATCCCATAATAATTGAGTCGGGAGGACCAACGCACGTGCAGAGATCACCTACGCGGGCCGCCGGTAAACTTCCAATCAAAACCGTCGGACAGCCTGGTGGTAAGATCGGGCCGCCCACGTGAGGAACGACTCCATTCACCATAGGGCAAACATGCATATCGCTTAGTCTTGCTGCAAAGGGCATCGACTGATTATTTTTTTGTCATAAAAATTTTATACGCTCAATTAATTTTTACCAATGAACCTTTTATTTCAGTTATTCCACTGCTGCCAATGCTGGCGGTGCCGCTGCCTTCCACACTCATAGTGCCATCGGCCTTCAGACTAATCTGCGGCGCTGCAATGGAAATGGAAGTGCCGGCTTTGATGGTCAGGTCTGTCGCAGCTTCAATGGTTATCCCGCTTTGATCGATCACCATCTTATTCCCATTATCATCCTGTAGGGTGATGCTGTTGCTATCATCATTCATTTCAAACACACGGCTGCCAGGAGTTTCGATGCGGACGGATTTTTTATCATCATTAAAGATTAATTTGATGCCCGAACGCGAAACGTATCCTTTTTCAGGATTACCAGAATCCGGTTCCAATGGCGCTGACTTGGCACTACTGTGCACCATACCGAGAATAACCGGGTTACGCGGATCATCGTTCATAAATCCTACCACGACTTCATCATCTATTTCCGGCCGGAAAAATGTTCCCCGCCTATCTCCTGCATCGAGTGTCGCTACTCTTGCATAAATACCGTCATCCTGGTCGTTCACTAATGGCAGCCGGATCTTTACGCGGTATTGCCCATTGTTATCAGTAATACCGGTTACAATACCTGTTTGCAATCCATGCAAAGAAGATGATTGTCCTGTAGCGGAAGCAGCATGATGTGGGCTCGTCTGCTCGGAAAAGAACTGTTCGTTCCATCCCAAAGTAGCTTCAGTGACCCAATCCCCATCGGAATATTCATGTTGAATTGCAGAAACAAATGCTTTACCGTTAAAATTTTTTCCTGCGCCATTGATGGTGAGAAAGTCTCCGGGCAAAACATTGGTGACACCCTGGTACTTTACTTTGGCTTTGATCTTTGAAAGATCTTGTCGCAGTTTTTTTGCATTAGCGATGGCCTGTGTTTCATGCTGACTGAGGGTGGCCGAGGTTCGCATCTCCAATGGCTGGTTAGTTACAGCGGCAAGGTCCGACCTGCTGAAACTGCCTTCTTCCGGCGCCTTGGAATCTTCGCTTTCTGTTGTCAACACTTTTTGATTTTCGAAATCCCAGCTCAACGTTTTTACTACGGCTGTTTGAGTTCGTGCATCCATGTCGGCATGGAACTCGAGGATGTCCGCTCCATACTTTAAATCCAGTTTTGACGCATCTTCCATCTTTGGCTTTCTTACTCTTAGCTCCCCGTTATTTATGACGCAGATCATTCCATTTACATCGATGCGACTGATCATATAATCCCAATCGGTTATGTTCGACTGCACCAGCTGTTCATGTTTTGCCTTGAGGGTTTCTACTTCGGCGCCCTTAATTTTGTTATCATCCAGTATCTGGTTCACCACGTCGCTGTCCGCAATATCATTGAAGTGGCGATTGCCTTTGTTCACCGTCATTTTGATCGTCTCATCCTTACATTCTATATTTAGTTCCGCGCAGTTATTACTTACTTTATGTGAGTTGGTGACGATGATGCCTCTGAACACCGTTTTCTTCTCATTGTGGTAACCCAGGCGTATTTCAATTTTTTTACCTGGCAAAAAATCACCGGCATCGCTGATGTCGAACGTTTCTTTGTTGGGCTCGCCGTCGAGCAAGATTAAGGTAGCAGTAGGGATCTTATTAATTTCGGCCTGCACAGTGATATTTGCCAGCTGGTATTTCTTTGGAATTTCTTTTCCATTCACCAGCACGCTGCTGCTCACTAAATCCGCATTTTGTCCCGTTGGTATAGTCCTGGTTGCTGCGCCCATATCATTGATTGGTTTCCTTTGTCGGTGGGAATAATATTTTTATGCCGGTTGGTACGTTTCGAAAACCATCGAGCCGGTTGAATGCCGCCACATCGATATAATACTTCTTATCGTTATAAATCTTTTTTGTCATCAAGGGCAGGCGATCGTTAGCAGTAACTTTTCTTTCGTGAGTAATATCGGGGCTCATCGCGTTCTCCATTGCCACCCGGAGATTTTCTTCCACTGTTCCTTTGAATGCACATTTGGCAATGGCACGAACTGGCGATCCATCGGGTTTGAATAGCTTGAATTCAATATCCATAGACGTGAGCACACCCTTAAATAACAAGGTGCCCCAATGAATTTTCAGGTAATAGGGCCGGTGGATATCGCCCTGGTATTGCAATATCTTGTGACGGAAATCATCCAGCTGATCAGCTACCGGCGCGGATGGGGTAAGAACACTGCTGATAACGCCCGTCGAATCAAAAAGAAAATCAAAATTGAATTCCTGCGGCGGCATTTTATTAAACTTAAGAGCCACTCCGGAAGTGCCCGGCGCCTGGGTTTCGCAGAACTCGATCTTATATTTATAGCTATAAGTTTCCGGGTTCATCAGCGCAAAGAATGGCGGCCCCACGATATTGTTATATTCCGGATCGCTGTAAGAAACTATATATAGCTTCTCGAGTTGTGAAAGATCGAATGCCATCAGCGTTCATTTTTTTGACGAAGTGCGCGAAGAATTTTTTCCATCACTTCTTTGGTGATTTCTTTTTTTAGTTTGTTGATATCCTGTGGCTGAAGGCCTGTGGCCGGCTCTTTATCTTTTGCACCTACGACTGCTTTGATGTGGAGTTCCTTTATTTCAATAGGCATAGCACGAATTCTTATGCATTAATGATATTAAAATACCGGTAGCTTAATGTGACTGATTCTACCACAATAGAATTTTCCTGCGCATTGAAACCAGATACAGACCATTTTTTTGGTATGGCACTAACCACATACCACGACATGACGGGCGAATGCTGCTCATTGAGCAACGAAATCGTGAGGTTAGCCGGTGCAAACAAAAAATTTTCCAAAGCATCCCTGCACCAATTAATGAGTGGTGATTTAATGAACATCCCTCTCTTCAATGTAATGTCTGAATACCGGGTTCGTTTAGGTAATTGCCAGGTGAAACGGTTCTGTCCGCCTTCGGTGAAATTTTCCATTTCCATTTCAGCTTCCAATCCACTTACTTCCTGGAAACGGGTATCATCAACTACCTGTGGCGACAATTCAAACTTTACCAAAAAATGAAATCCCACTGGAGGATAGGTTGCCATCAGGGTTCATTTTGAATGGTTAAACCTTCATGTGCTATTTCCAAAGATTCGATAGCCACTTCATTGCCATCTGCTTTCAGGTCGGTGGAAGTCATTTTCACAGGAAAAGCATTTTTTATTTTCCATACTACCACCGGTTCATGATTTTCATTCAATAAAGAAATGACCAGGTTTCTCCTTTCAATCGTATTTAATGCTATTGTGTTCCACCAGTTATAAAAGTCGTTGTCGCCTTTAAAAGTGCCACGCTTGAGAGTGATGTTGGAAAACTTCTGCATGCCCGGCATTTTTATTTTATGATATTCCGGGCTGGACCCCTCACGGTATTCAATCATATCGGTTGATACATCAAGGCCTGTTACTTCCGTGAAACCAATTTTGGATCCTCCCCATTCAACCTGGAAATGGAATTTTGGAATTGGGTATTGTGCCATGAGAATTAGTTTTTAGAGTGAATGATAAACGAAATGATTATGCTTCCTGCAGCTTATGCATGAAACGGAGAATGATGAATTCTGCCGGGCGAACAGCAGCCATACCGATCTCAACAATTAACCTTCCATCGAGAATATCCTGTGCTGTCATTGTTTGTCCCAGCCCGCACTTAACAAAGAACGCCTGCTCAGGCTTGGATCCCGCAAGTGCGCCTTCTCTCCATAAGAGGGTGAGGTAGTTCTCGATCATGGCTCGGATCTTTGTCCATGTATTTGCGTCATTGGGTTCAAACACAAACTGCGCGGTGGCCTTTTTCGCAGACTCTTCAACCATAATAAAGAAGCGGCGAACAGATATATAGCGCCATTCGCTGCTGTTGCCATCCAATGTTCTTGCTCCCCACACCAATATGCCTTTCCCGTTAAATGGGCGGATAGCGTTGACTGATTTGCCGGGCCCCGGATCGATGTTCATTGTTGCCTGCTCAGCATCGGTAACAAAATCGGTAACATCATAAATGCCGTTGACCGAGACATTTGCCGGCGCCTTCCATACGCCTCTTGTTGCGTCAACTGTCACATATATGCCTGCGACGGCCGAGCATGGCGGCAGGGTGGGGCTCAATTTCCTGATCGCATTTTTGGATGCATAATAAACCGCGCTGTTGGAGGTAAGTAGTGTGTTGAGTTTGACAGGGGCTGCAGCTGCACCATCGGTAGTTATAGTAACATCGGTGGCTGTATCTAAATATTGAAAGTCGTAATTCGTTTTAAGATTCGGATAATACGCCGCTGCATAATTAAGATTATCATTAGTTGTCAATCCGCCCAAACCCCTGAAGTTAGTGATGTTGGTACTCGTGCTTGAAGACGACTGATCATATACATCCACGAGGGTAAACCTGTCCTGCAACTTGGCGCATTGATTGATTGCATTTTTGATCAATCCATAATAGTTATTGGCTGCGGCAATACCCTGTCCTTCCGGGAATAAATATATGGTTGGTTCGTCGAAAGCTTCCAGGTTATCCAGTCCTGTTTGCAGATCGGTGTCCAATACGGCGCCGGACGAGCTGGGACCGACAGAAACGATATAACAGGGCCCACCGCCATTGTCGAAATACAACCGCATCGAGTAATACATGTTGTGTTCCGAGGGTGCGGCAATATTAGCAACCGCCGACATGGAAGCCACCGGCGTAGTGGTGACTGTCACGGCAACTGTTACCGTTTCGTTTTCCGCCTTGCCAAAGAACTGTTCATATTCTTTTAAGGAAAATATTTTAGTTGGCTTGCCGGTCAACGATTGGCCATTTTCGTCCAGTGCTTTTTCTGTATAACCAATGAAGGCCGGGATAGCAGTGGAGACCTGTGCAATAGAAGGTGGTAAGGTGGATATCTCATTTACATACACCCCCGGGGTTGCGATCGCGGATTCGTTCATGGTATTAAGTTTTTATAATTGAATAATAGTTTTAAGGTTTACTTTTAAATCGTATCGTAAAGACGGGCGCCGGCGTAAACAACTCGTCGCCGGCATCGAATATCTTATAACTGCTATTGGTGGTTCCGGTCTTTTGTATATCTATCACAGCAAAGCAGGTTGAATCGGCTTTCACCGTGGCATTGCTCTTCAGATCGGCATTGTTCATTACCTCTGAAATACCGGGTAGTTGTTTCCAGAATACAGTATTCGTAATAGGAATACCATCTGCTGCCAGCACGGTTTTTAAAGCAGCGAATAAATCAGGCCCGTTTTGTACGATGGTGCCGATTTCATAATCATTGGCAGCCGAGTAACTTTCGACGGGTGCAGTAAGGAACAGCAATCCCCCGCCTGTATTATCGATGGTATTGGAAACCTGGTATGTTTTGGTGCTGCCCGTGGCCACTACGTAGGTCCGCCCGACAAAATCGTCACCGGCTTTTACCAAAAATCGCATCTGCATAGCCGTCGGAACATCGAGGAAAGGTATTTTCGGTTCACGGTTAGGCGGATTGACCAACGTACATTCAATAAAACAAACGAGAGTATTGGTATTAAAACGGTAATCGATTTTATATTGATCAAACAATGTCCTGGTGGCAGTATCCGGTACAAGATTGATGACCCGCGAGATGAAATTTTCATTGGGGGTTTCAAAACCCGGGTGTTCAAACTTTACCGTAAACAGTTCCTGGTAAATGGTTTGCACCGTTTCATGTACCTGCTGTATGGTAAAAACTGCCATTAAGCGTTTTTAAAAATTTAGTACAACTTCTTTCACCGGTAAGCCTTCATCCAGGCTGATATTCTCGATCGTTACCATCCTCACCTTATAAATTACCGAAGGCTGATACCTGCCGCCCATGATCGACCATAAATGATTTAGCTGCTCCGTATTAAGGGTTATCATTTCAAGGATTAGTTTTTCAATCCCGGGATCGAGTATTGGCGTATTAATATGGTCAAAGGCATATTTGCCTTGAAAAAATAAAATCACTTTTTGCAGATTTTGCAGCGCAGAATCATATGCTGTTTCACTTCTTATGGCTGTAAAAAGCAGTGTAAGATTCAGATGAACTGCGGGGTTTTTCAGAAATAAATGAGGTCCCGATTTTAAATAGTTTCTTGGGTCACGTGAAATCCTGGTTTCCTCGATATTGATGAGTGATATGACAATGTCGGGGTCTGTAGTAATGTTGGCGTTACCAGCAATGATCTCACCAATATTAGCCGTGACACAATGAACAACTGGGTCCAGCTGCTTTTGGATACAATTTATTGCCTGAAGAATCATGAATCAACGGATTGAGAATTCTAAGAGTTAGTTCCTATTACATAACATGAATCGAAAGCGTTGTCTCTCAAAAGGCTTACTAGTCGCCCAAAGTGGAATTTGTGATTTTTACTAACTGTTGATCGCTTATCTAACTAATCCCTGCTCAAAATTTTTAAATATCAAATCCCATTTACTTCTCTATCAACTTCAATAACTCATTTATATGATTAAGAACCTGGATTCTATTATTTTTAGTTCTTCTGATCTCTTCTTTTAGTTTTGTCACCTGCTCAATCAATTTTTTGTTTTGAATTCTCAAGCGCCTTAATATTTCTTTGTCAATTTCTTTCCGATTTTCACTTACCTTAAAATTGTGATCTGTTTTTTTGACAACTAGCCCAAATTGGTGATTATCTATTTTAAGTTTGCCCATTTATGACTTCGAGATGTGTGTTATTTTTTTATCTCTTCATTTGCATAGATTCACCCGCTTCATCAATTCCAACCAAAAATAAATTCACGAACGGGTGAAAGACAATCCTCATTACTTGTGATCTTTCTTAACCATTAGTTAATGTCCACATTTTAATTAATTAATATCTCAAGGAACATATCCTCACTAATGAGGATTTTTTTTCCCCAGATGAATTTTGGATTTAAGTTTTTGCTACATTAGTATTCTTCTCTGATAAGGCTTCTTACTTCTTATCTAGCCCTTGTGAAATCTTTCTTCAAGGCTGTGAAGTAGGAAAACATAACGTATCAAAACCTTAGCCTATGTTTCCGAGAAACAGCTTATCCCAACAGTTTAATATTGCAATCAGGAAGAATTGGTGCAAAGAGTGCCTAGATATTTTTGATCAGCATTTACCTGACGATTCACTTTCTAGCCAGGGTTTAAATAACAACAATTTAAATGTGCAGAATATGAATGCTGCCAGCATTAATCGGATGAAAGAAAAAATCGAAACGCTTGAATCATTAAGCGATCAGCTATATCAACACCTGTGCTTTTTAGTTGAGCATCTTCCTGAACTTATATTAAAAACCATCCACACTGAATTTAAAATTAATCATACCGGCGAGTACCTCAGTTTTTCTGCGATAAAAGTTCACGAGGAAGGCCGCTGTCCTGTTGATGAAGTCCACCCTTTCCCAACCAGAAGGGAAAAAGACGTATTAGAATTACTGGCGAAAGGCTATTGTGCAAAAGAAATAGCAAAAAAGCTTTTCATAAGTGAGACAACAGTTATTACACATAAAAAGAACCTGAAAAAAAAGTTCAATGTTAAGAATACAGTTGAGCTAATTTCCAAAATCAGAAAAGTCTATTAGTCGCACTACAGTGCACAGCGATAAATCCGATTGGGAAGAGTGGAATTGGGAAATTGAAAATGTAAAATTTAAAATTTTCAAATTCTTCGTGGTGCTTCTTTGTGCCGTAGCGCCTTTGGGGCTCAAATCTAAATTTCGTGCTCGTTGTGACCAAAGTTGGTCACGAAGTACACCAAGATTATCGGGACACAAAGGACACAACGTGTATCGACCTAGATCCTCAACCAAAAAGTTTGAACTCCCCCTGCAAAATCCAAAAAAAAA
>AR_comb_assmDRAFT_10480339_pt1 | contig 15543 bp, 15 predicted proteins | sample ArasoioldDNA_FD_10543 | JGI IMG/M metagenome (IMG submission 10543) | reverse complement strand
GTACAAAGAGGAATATCTTCTTCTTGCCAGATAAGATTTCATGCAACTATGTTTACGTCAAATCATCACTCTTAGATTTCGATTACCTTTAAAAAAACAATAAACGTATGAAGTGGATCACCCGGGAACGGCCGAAGATTGACCGCATTGCCTGTCCGTGGCTCATCCAGCGTTTCATTGACGCAGAGGCCGAATTTTTTTATGTTCCATTTATTGATGTCAAGAAAAAGGCAGAGGAGTTAAACGCTATTCCATTCGATATACCTGGGGTAGAATTCACACACTACGAGGACAAATGCACGTTCGACTACTTTGTTAAGAAATACCAGATCATTGATCCTGCGATTCATACCATCGCGGTTATTGTGAGAGGCGCAGATACCGACAGGCACGAGCTGGCGCCTGAGTCACCGGGGCTTTGGGCCATTTCATCGGGTCTCGCTCATCTAAGTAACAGCGACTACGACCTGCTCGAAAAAGGAATGATGATCTACGATGCCCTGTATCATTGGGCAAAATATCATCAAGACGAAAAACACACTCAGAACCCGGTCGAGCATTTGTTAATTGAGGTTTTTGAAAAATACTTCCGACAGGTTGTTGCTCCTGGAAAACAAAAGAAATTCTCAAAAAAAATTCCAGCGTGGGCAACGGAACTTAAAGAGATCATACAAGACCAGATCGACACCAGCGTAACGCTCAAACAACTGTCAAAAAACCTGGACATTAATCCCGCGTATTTGTCGAGAGAGTTCTCAAAATATTTCGGTGACCTATCATTTGGAGACTATATTCGGAAACTCCGCATCGAAAAAGCAATAGATTACCTGCACACATCCGATTTTTCGCTCACAAAGATTGCCTACCTCACGGGATTTTCCGATCAAAGCCATTTTACAAGAATATTTAAGAAACATACTGGGCAAAATCCGTCCGCTTATAGAAAAAATTTGCGGATAAAGTAATCGATATACAAAAAGTTATTTCCGTTCTATTTTGCCATGCCCGACTGTGATAATATTGCGCCGTGCATAAACACAAGAAGCATGGGAGCGCTGCTGTTAACACTTAACGATGTCGTTGAACTTTTAACTGTTGACGAGTGTATTGCTGGGGTCGAGCAAGCGTTTCGTCTGCATGGGGAAGGAAAAGTTGTTTCACCGGGCATCCTGGGAATACATGTGCAAAACGGCGATTTTCATATCAAGGCAGGAATCCTCGGACATAACAGGACTTATTTTGTTGCTAAACTAAATGCGAACTTCCCTTGTAATCCCAGGCAAAATAGACTTCCGATGATCCAGGGCCTGATCGTCGTTTGCGATGCATCGGACGGAAGGCTTCTTGCTTTGATCGACTCCATTGAAGTTACCATTATCAGGACAGGAGCGGCTACCGCAGTTGCCGCCAAGTACCTCGCACGTGAGAAAGCGAAAATGGCTACTATCTGTGGCTGCGGAAACCAGGGAAAGATCTCTCTGCAGGCGTTAATGAAAATTAGAGAACTGAAAACTGTTTACGCCTTTGATACTGATGAGGTCAAGACTGAAAGATTGCGTGCCGAGTTTGCATCCCAAGTAAAAGTGGTTCCTGTCAGCAAGGATCAACTGTCAGCAGCTCTCAAAAGCAGTGAGATCATTGTCACTTGCACTCCATCGAAGCAGCCGTTCATTTGGCCTGAGGATGTGTCGCCGGGAACATTTATCGCTGCCGTCGGTGCCGACAGTGAAGATAAACAAGAATTGTCTCCGGAATTGCTTGTCGCAAGTAAAGTTGTAGCCGACGTGGGACAGCAGTGCGCAACGATCGGTGAACTTCATCATGCCATCGCGGAGAATAAATTAACCATGGCTGCAGTTCATGCCGAGTTAGGAATGATAGTCGCAGGCAAAAAGCCTGGACGGGAATGTGAGAATGAAGTCATTGTTTTTGACAGCACAGGGATGGCGTTGCAGGATGCGGCGGCCGTGTCGATCGTTTATGACAAAGCATTGGCAAGGCGAATGGGCACAACATTTACTTTTGATTCGTCAAGCAATGACGCAAAGGATAAACAACGCAAACACTCCAGGGATGCCAGGATGTTAAGATATTGGTTCCCTTTTCGATAAAAGTTCTAAAATTATAAGCATGAAATGGATAACGAGAGAAAGACCGAAGATTGACAGAATCGCGTGTCCTTGGCTCATTAAAAATTTTGTTGACAAAAACGCCGAGTTCATTTATGTGCCAAAGGAGCAAGTGTTTGACAAAGCAAACCAACTGAACGCAATCCCTTACGATATTCCGGGTGCAGAATATTCTCATTATGGAGATGAATGTACCTTTGACTTTATCGTGAAGAAACATAAACTCGACGATGCTGCATTGCACCAGTTGGCCGTTATTATCAGAGGCGCTGATACGGATCGTTTCACCCTGGCCCCGCAAGCAGCAGGATTATGGGCTATTTCAGCCGGGCTCTCATACAATCACAAAGATGATTATGAAATGCTTGCCATCGGCATGAAGGTTTATGACGCGCTTTATTCCTGGGCTAAATATGTGCAACAGGAAAAACATATATGGAATCCCGCTTTATGAGTATGAGTCAACCACAACTACCACGGCTATCGTTTTTGTTATGCTGCGTTGTTTTCAACTTCAGTTGTCAATCGCAAGTAACGAACATTCATCCTGAGAAAGAGAAAATTACGTTGGCTGCAAAAATCAGTTTGCCGACAGTTAGCGGAAGGATCGATCATATTTCTTTTGACGCGGAACATCAACTTGCCTTTATATCAGCATGGGGGAACAATTCTGTTGAGGTAGTAAACATCAGTACAAACAAAACGATACACTCGATCACTGGGTTAGATGAACCGCAAGGCGTCTTGTATATACCCTCCTTAAAAAAATTGGTCGTTGCAAACGGTGGAAGCGGTGATTGTATTTTTTTTGATCCGGTAACTTATAAACAGTCAGCTGTAGTGCATCTAAAAAAAGATGCCGACAATATTCGTTATGATGAGACATCCCATTTATTGTACGTGGGTCACGGTAGCGGAGCCATTGCGGTGATTAACGCAGATTCTGCCAAGCACATCGCGGATATTCATCTCGATCAACATCCGGAATCATTTCAACTTTCAAAGAGCCATGATCGTGTTTATATCAACGTCCCGGATGCCGACGAAATTGAAGTTGCCCAGCTTTCAACAAACGAGGTGGTTGAAAAATGGAAGAATATAAGTGCCTCCTGGAATTTTCCGATGGCGCTTGATGAAAAAAATAATCATCTATTTGTCGGCTGCCGAAATCAACCCAAATTGATAATGATAAATACCAGCACGGGTCACGATGTCTCATCTCCAAAATGCTCGGGTGATGCCGATGATCTTTTCTTCTCAGACGACCTTGTGTTTCTTTCCGCGGGCGCCGGTTATGTTGATGTCTTCAGGGTAATTGACAGCGGTTTGGTGGTTGTTAACCACATTGCTACGGTCAGGGGTGCTCGCACTTCACTCTTATTACCGTCGGAAAAGAAATTTTTATTAGCCGTTCCGAAACATGGTCATACTCCTGCGGCCTTGTGGGTGTATAATCTTCAGTAAATAAATGACCACACAAGCGAACCAATCCAGCTATTCACTCATGGATCTTTGTTATTATTTCCTGAAGTTAGGCGCCACTGGCTTTGGTGGTCCTGTTGCACTAATTGGGTATATGCACAAGGATCTGGTCGAGTCGAAGAAATGGATTGGTGAAGAAGATTACAAGGAAGGGCTGGCGCTCGCGCAACTCGCTCCAGGCCCGTTAGCTGCGCAACTGGCGATTTATATTGGATATGTCGATTACCGGATTATCGGGGCAACGCTGGTGGGGCTTGCATTCGTGCTGCCATCTTTTTTAATGGTAGTGGCCCTCGGTTGGGCCTACGTTCGTTTCGGCGGATTACCCTGGATGCAGTCCGTTTTTTACGGCATAGGTGCTGCCGTAATCGGCATCATGGCGATCAGTGGCTACAAATTATCCAGGAAAACTCTGGGTAAAGACATGCTCTTGTGGGCTATTTTTTTAGGCCTGGCAATATCAACTTTCATAACAGAGCAGGAAAATATTTGGTTGATCTTGTTGGCTGGAGCATTATCGTGGGGTGTCAAGACGGGTCCATCATTCTTTAAAAAAAACAACTCCATCTTGCTCCCGATATTCTTTTTGCAGGTGTCAACCGCGTTTACAACTAATGAAAAGTTGGTAAAGATGTGGTGGTTCTTTCTGAAAGCAGGCGCCTTCGTTTTCGGAAGCGGTTTGGCCATTGTGCCATTTTTGTATGGCGGAGTTGTTAAAGATTATCATTGGTTGAATGAAAAACAATTTCTCGATGCCGTTGCGGTTGCGATGATCACGCCTGGGCCAGTTGTGATCACGGTTGGTTTTATTGGGTATCTTGTCGCAGGTTTTCCCGGCGCAACTGTCGCCGCGCTTGCCACCTTTCTTCCATGTTATTTCTTTACCGTGATACCAGCGCCTTACTTTCGCAAATACGGAAGGAACAAATCGATCAAAGCTATCGTGGGTGGCATTACGGCGGCCGCTGTAGGTGCAATCGCCGGTGCTGTGCTGGTTCTTGCAAAGCGGCAGATTACTGACATTACATCTGTATTTATCGCCCTATCTACAGTTCTTATTTTGATTAAATTCAAAAAAGTACAAGAACCGCTCATAATTCTCGTAGCCGCATTAATCGGGCTGTTAATCAAAAATTGGATGTAGCACAGTCTTGTAGGACCCTCCCGGTTCCTATCATGCTTTTCAGACCTGTAAAATTGATTCGGCGAGTACTTTTTGAACTGGAACTATCGTCACTCAAGAAATTTGTTAGAGGATAACTTTCGCTGTCTATAACTTTGAGGCACATTAAGGTTTTGTGAATGAAAAAAGGGCTGCTGGGATTTACATTTTGTTTTTTGCTCATTACAAGCTATAGCCAGGACAAAGCGGGTGGCAGAATTACAGGTAGGGTGATGGATTCATCGTTGCGCATCCCACTTGAATATGCAACCATCAGCTTGTTTGCACATGGGAAGAACCTTCCGCTGAATGGAACAACCGCGGATTCCAGCGGGACCTTTGTACTTACAAATGTCCCTACTGGCACCTTCCGTGTGGTTATTGAATCTTTGGGATACCAGGCTCTCCATCTCGGCAACATCACAATCAGTCAAAGGCACGAGGTAATTGATCTCAACGACCTCTTTTTAAAACCAGGGCACCAAACTCTCCAGGAGGTCACCGTAACCGCCCAACAAAAACTTGTTGAAAACAAAATTGACAGGGTAGTTTTTAATGCAGAAAAGGACATTACCTCACAAACCGGGGTCGCAACGGATGTCCTGAAAAAAGTTCCGCAGGTTTCCGTGGATGTAGATGGAAACGTGGAGCTGGCCGGCAGCACCGGCATTCGTTTTTTGATTAATGGAAAACCTTCCACGATGTTTGGAAGCAATATTGCGGATGTTTTGCAATCCATTCCCGCGAACCAAATAAAAAGGATTGAAGTGATCACCAACCCAGGAGCAAAGTATGATGCACAAGGGCTGAGCGGAATTATTAATATCATACTAAAGCATAGCACCGTCCAGGGGGTAAACGGGAATTTGTCGTTAACGACGGGAACTATCAACCAAAATGGATCCGTGAACATCAATGTAAGAAGAGGAAAGTTTGGGCTCAATGCATTTGCCAACGGCAATGCAAGACTCACGACTACAACGCCCGCAAGTCTTCAACGCGTTTCGACCGATACTGCGACAAAAAATAAGGCGCTGCTGCAACAGGATGGTAGTAGTGATTTTAACCGACATGGACTTCAAACCGGGATTGGCTTTGATTGGAGCTACAGAGAAAAGAATAACTTCTCGGGCTCTTTGAGCTATGGAGAGTTCGGGAATAATGCGCACGGCTCCATGAATCAGCTTGAACTGATTCAAAATGGCTCCGGGGCAATTCTCAGCGAGATCAGCTCGGTCAATACAACAAAAAGCACTTTCAAAGAGCATAACATTGATCCAAGCGTAAATTACAAACGCACTTTTTCAAATGACGAGCAGGAATTGGAAATCGCAGCCAACGGAAGCTTTGGACAAAATAAACGGACGGCAGGCAACGACCAGTTTTTACAACCGCAGGATTCTTTGATTTACGGGACAAGAAGTAACAACCCGGCTAAAGAAAATGAATATGAAACAACGGTTGACTATGTTCAACCGTTTCAGAAAGATATCAAACTAGGTGTTGGTGGAAAATTTAGCGGGTATGACATTTCGAGCCTCTCAGAAGCTTCAGTTTGGCAATCGTTTTACAGAAATTATTTTTATGATTCATCGCTGTCGAATGATCTCGATTATCATCAAAAAGTTTACGCTGCTTATGCTGAATTAAGCTTTCCACTTGGTCACCTCGTTGAAATCAAGGCAGGTGGACGTTATGAGCACACTCAGATCAATTCATTTTACTCCAACGCACAACAGGAAGTGATAAACGACTATAATACTTTTGTCCCGTCGATTTTTCTTATGAAGAAATTGGGTGACAAACAAACTTTGAAATTAAATTATTCTAAAAGGATTAACCGACCGGATTATGGTGAGTTGAATCCATACATCAACACTAGCGACCCTAAGAATGTTTCGACAGGCAATCCTGAAGTGAAACCTGAGCTTAGGAACCGGTATGAATTTGCATACAGTAATGATCTTGGCAAAACGGGATCATTTATGGCCAGCCTCTTTTATTGGATAAGCAAAAACGACATCCAGCCTTTTATCGTCTACTACCCGTCGATTAGAGTGGGCGATACCGTATATACCAATGTCGCCGTTACAACCCGTGAAAACATTGGCACCGAAAAAAATGCTGGCACAAGCATTTTCTTCGATCTGCATCTCAATTCCAAATTCACTATCAGGAGTAATTTTATATTTTTTTACAGACACACGATCAACGAGCGGAACAAGGGTTACAATTCCAGCAACACCAACTATCGCTTTAACATCAATGCCTCCTACGAATTCACGCATGACCTGGCTGCCGAATTTTTTGGAAACTTCAACTCTCCGCGGCATGAGGCACAGGGCCGTTATCCTTCGTTCATGTCATACAGCATGGCAATGCGAAAACAGTTATGGAAGCGCAAAGCAAGCGTGGCGCTAAGCGCAAATAATATTTTCAGTAAATACGTGAATCAGCAGACAGATCTTTTTGGGCCGGGGTTCGTAACAACTAGTCTTCGAAAGGTTCCCTTCAGATCGGTGGGTCTTAATTTCTCATGGAAGTTTGGAAAACTGGAATTCAAAAAAGAAAAGAAGGAAGAGAATTCCATCAACCTTAACGCTCCTGAGCAATAGACTGTTGAAATCCTTTTGCTGTTGTGGCTGCTGTTCCAAAACCCATTGTGTCTTGCAGAATCACTAAATTAGTATTCGATCCCTTTTTAGACTTCAAACCATCTACATATGAAACCGCGTAATATTGCTGCTACAGTTTTGATTTTTTTGTTTGTTGTAGTCTCCGACCTCGTTTATGCACAAAAATTCTCTGCATTAGATACCGCTGCAATTGAAAAAATTACGGGCCTAAAAGGAAAAGCAAATAAGGGCGAATACAAGATTACAATTCCTCAAAATGACCTCGATATAGAAGTGGATGGGTTTCGGATTATTCCACCAATGGGGCTGGGTACCTGGATTGCATTTACTCCGGCGAAAGATGGAGCCATGATTATGGGCGATGTTGTTCTCACGGAAGATGACTTGAAGCCTGTTCAGCAAGAGGTCATCAAGCAGGGTTTGACCATTTCGGCGATTCACAATCATTTTGTTCGCAATCATCCCAACGTGATGTATATGCATATCGGTGGAATGGGAAAGACGGACGATATGGCGGCAAAAGCAAAAGCTGTATTGGACAAGGTTGCTGAGTTGCGTGGGCACAACCCGGCTTCCGCTTCTGTTGCTGATGTTCCTTATTCCATCGACACGAAAAAATTGGACGACATCATTGGAGCAAAAGGCGAGATGAGCAAGGGCGTATACAAGTACACGATTGGGCGACCTGACGTTGCACTAAAAGAACATGGAGTGTTGGTGAGTACGTTTTTGGGTTTTAATACATGGGCTGCTTTTCAGGGCAGTCCTGATCACGCAGCCATTGCTGGAGATTTTACCATGCTTGAGGGCGAAGTGGCACCAGTTATAAGGGCACTGGTGGAAAATGGAATTGAGGTGGTGGCGGTACATAACCATATGGTACATGAGCAACCGCGAATTTTCTTCTTGCATTATTGGGGCGTTGGCAACGCCGAACAATTGGCCAGGGGGCTGAAGGTTGCTTTGGATCAAACCGGGAAGGCAAAGAATACAACAAGTAAAATGAAGATGTAGGAACTGCCCTATAAAAAATCGAGGATCTGTTGCATTACTTTGTGGTCGCGGTAAATTCTACGATGACCCAATCCTTTGGTGATGATGAACGTGACATGTGGTAGATTTTCTTGCTTTACTTTCAGCGCGTCATTTATGGGGGTTTGAAGATCATCCTCATCATGCAGCCAAAGAATGTGTGCTCTAATATTTTTGACGGCGCGGTGTACGGAATACCATTCTGCTGGATACCCTCCCAACTCAGCGATAAGTTTATCGAATTCTTTTCTTACTGCATTTTTCAATTCCAATAAATCAAAAAATTGATCGATGGCAGTTTTCGTCTCTGTGGCCGGCGCTACAAGAACTACTTTGTAGCTTGCATCGTGATGGATCTCTTCCAATGCAAGTGATAATGCTAATCCACCAAACGAATGTGCAATGAATGAGTGAATGGGACCGTATGTTTCATAAATAGTTTTAATCATTTTCGTGAACAAAGGTGCCGATATGGTCTTTCCGCCGCTTCTTCCGTGGGCAGGCGCATCAAATGCCAGCACTTCGTACCCTTTTTTTGTCAGTGGTCGGATATATTGTTCAAAATTTACAATGGAAGATTCAAAGCCATGGATGATCAGAACTCGTTTTGCAGCACCTTTATTCCATCTATAGCCATGGATTGAAATATTTTCAAGCGCAAATTCCAATTTCTGAGCTTCATTAAAGATTGCCGACGGTTGCTTTTTAGCCCTGCGCTGAGGGGTTCGAAAAAGATCCAGCGCCTTTTGCGCCGCCCTCTTTGTCGAAACAAGGGAAAGCATTTTGAATTTCACTTTCACATACCCGACAGCAATTTTTTGTTTTAATTTCATGCAACAGTTCGCAATAGTTAAAATCAAATGTAGCCTTCAAGTCACGGAATCCATGGTATGAATATAGTCATCATTGGCACAGGAAATGCGGCAACAGTGCTTGGGAGAAAATTCAAGCAAGCGGGCCATCGCATCATTCAGGTTTTTGGACGCGATGCGTCTGCTGCGAGTCGGCTGGCTTACCAATTAGATACGGAGTCCACTAATTATTGGTCCGTCATTCGGAAGGATGCTGATGTTTATCTCATCGCGGTGGCTGATGAGGCTATCAGTGACGTAATCAAACATGTCCATCTGCCCGGCAAGGTGGTCGCACATACGGCGGCATCCATAAAAAAAGACGTGTTAAAAAGTATGTCGCACCACTACGGCGTACTTTATCCACTGCAAAGTTTGCGGAAAGAGATGGCGGACTTACCCGAGGTCCCTTTGTTCATCGATGCAAGTGATGACATAGCCAGGAATAAATTGGAACAGCTTGCCGATTCTATTTCAAAGGGTCACGTAACGCAGGCTGGCGAAAACGAACGATTGAAAATGCATATTGCCGCGGTATTTACTAGCAATTTTGTCAATCACTTGTATGCACTTGCCGAGGATTTTTGTAACAAAGAGGGAATCGATTTTCAGCAATTGCTTCCGTTAATAGAAGAAACAGCGCAACGAATAAAAACCATTTCTCCTTCTAAGGCTCAGACCGGTCCTGCCATTCGCAACGATCAGGCGACTATTGAACAGCATCTGAAATTGCTGGAAAAATATCCAAAGTTGAAAGCGATTTATGAGATGATGACAAGGAGCATTCAAGGTGGCGAATAGTTGTTTGTTGTTTGATGTCTTAGAAATGGACCGTCAAACCATAAACCATCTAACATTGTTTTCATACTTTCATGGCATGAACGTCCTCGCGGAATTCAAGAGAGTAACCACTTTTATTTTTGATATTGACGGTGTGTTAACCGACAGTAGCGTTCTTTTGTTCGAAAATGGATTACAGGCAAGAAGAATGAATATCAAGGATGGACTTGCGTTGCAGATGGCAGTAAAAAATGGCTTTAGAGTGTTAGCTATTTCTGGCAGTCATTCGGAGCCGGTGATCCATCGGCTAAGAAAATTGGGGCTTGAAGACGTGCAAATGTCTATCGCGGATAAAAAGGATTTCGCGGAAAAGTATATTTCAAAAAACGGACTTATTTGGGAGGAAGTTCTCTATATGGCCGATGATCTTCCTGATCTCGCTTTGATGAAAATAGTGGGTTTGCCATGTTGCCCGGCGGATGCTGTTCCGGAGGTACTTGAACTTTCGAAATATATTTCACCGGTAAACGGAGGTTATGGTTGCGCGCGCGATGTAATTGAAAAGGTTTTGAGGGTACAGGATAAATGGATTTTTCATGATGACGTAGTCTCAAAATAATACCGAAAAATTGTGACCACGAATAACTTTCGAATAGTCTTATTTCTTACATCGATAGTTTTCGAATTAGATTTTATTTGGAGCTTGTGATTTCGAGTTTGAAATTTGCGGCAATGAGATTGATAAAAGCATTTCTAAGGTTGATCCGGCTTCAAAATCTCATTTTTATTGCTCTTACTCAATTTCTATTTTATTACTGCATTTTGCTGCCATTAGTGGAATCGTCGGAAACGCAAATATTCCTCAACCAAGGCCGTTTTTTATTATTGGTCTTGGCTTCAGTTTTGATCGCGGCAGCGGGTTATATCATCAACGACTATTTTGACGTTGACATTGACCAGGTAAATAAGCCCCAGCAAAACGTGGTTGATAAAATTTTATCGCGACGCTGGGCGATATTATGGCATTTTATCCTGAGTGGAATTGGAGTTTTGTTGAGCTTGTACATTTCCTGGACCACCGGGTTGTGGTATATCGTTATTGCCAACCTTGCTTGCGTTTTATTGTTGTTTGGTTATTCAGTTTCTCTTAAGCGCAAACTGCTCTCCGGAAATATTTTAATCTCCGTTTTGACGGCCTGGGTGGTCTTGATTTTGTGTTTGTCCGAGTTCCGCTTCGCATTTCGAACTCAAATCGACCCTGCCTGGCTAGTCGTACAGAATAAAATTATGCGATTGGGTTTTTTGTATGCTGCTTTTGCCTTCATACTTTCCTTGATTAGAGAGGCGGTAAAAGATATGGAAGACTTAAAAGGCGATGCAAGATATGGCAGTCGCACCATGCCCATCGTTTGGGGAATAAACGGAACTAAGATCTACGTGGCGGTTTGGATGATTGTATTGTTGGCGCTCCTGGTGACCATCCAGGTTTATGTCATCAGGTTCCACTGGTGGTGGGCTGTCGCTTATAGCATTTCACTGATCATCTTTCCACTTGTGCACCTGTTCTTCAAATTGTTCAGCGCAACTACATCATCCCATTTTCATTATCTGAGCAATATTGCCAAAACGGTGATGCTCACTGGCATCTTGTCTATGGCTTTTTTTTATTTCTATTTGTAGGGTCGATGATTCAATTTGAGCCAGTACTTTCGTTGCTTACTCTTAATTAATTAACGTGGTCAAGATAATCCTGGCTTCAGCTTCCCCAAGAAGAAAACAGTTATTAGAATGGGCGGAGGTCCCTTTCAAGGTTGTGGTAAAAGAGACAAATGAAACCTTTCCTGCGGGACTGAAGGTTGATGAGATCGCCTTGCACATTGCGAAACAGAAAGGGCTGGCTGTTCAATCGCTCGTGGATGCGAGCTCTATTATATTGGCCGCAGACACAATCGTAGTGTTAAAAGGAAGAATTATTGGCAAGCCGAAGGACAGAGCTGACGCGATACGCATCATTTCTGATTTATCAGGGCAAAAACACGTAGTGATTACTGGCGTGGTGATTATGCGCGGTGAGAAGCAAGTTAATTTTGCTGACGCCACCGATGTCTATTTTCACCAATTGAGACGCGAACAAATTGAATTTTACGTGGACAAATACAAGCCCTATGATAAGGCAGGCGCATATGCCATCCAGGAATGGATCGGCGTAGTGGGGATAAAGTCCGTGGTTGGAGATTTCTACAATGTGATGGGTTTGCCAGTCAGTAGGGTGGTGAGGGCATTGGAGAAGTTTGATGGTTAGATTGCCGAGCAGTCGTAAGTACCGCGGAGGTTTAAAAAAATGCGTGCCGCAATATTATAAACACGATCGCTTTCATTCCTAATGAAGATTGCTCCTCGTATTTGTAGGTTAATTCGTTTAACGTGACTAACTCCATCTGTGTAAATCTGAGAAATCTGTGCGAAATATAGTTAGTTATGCAACTATTGTAAGCTTGTTGGGTCAACCAACCTATTTAAACAGTTTCGCCCCTTAACGCAATTGACGAGAACCGTCCATCTTCTGGCGGGAAAAACATCAACCGTTCAGGTTTATTACTCTTTGGGTTGGCATACTGAATGCCGTAATTTAAGATAGCAATCCAACAATTCAACCCTGCCTTCCGACAGGCGGGCATTAAACCATCTACCTGTGACGGAACGACTGCTTCAATTCATATGGCAGTTCCAATATTTTAATAAAAGCGAGCTCGCTACAACTTCGGGAGAGCCCGTGCAGGTGATATTTCCTGGCCAATATAACACCAACCAAGGACCTGATTTTTCGCAGGCAAAAATCAAAATTGGGAGTACAACATGGGCGGGCAATGTTGAATTGCATTTTAAAACTTCTGAATGGAAAAGGCACGATCATCATAAGGATGAAAACTACAGGAATGTAATTCTTCACGTGGTTTGGGAAAATGATTCAAATGGCAGCAATGCTATTCCCATCCTTGAGTTAAAAGAAAAAGTGTCCAAGATCTTACTGCTGCGGTATCAGTCATTGATGAATGCCGCGGGCTTTATTGCTTGCGAAAACAGCATTCAACAAGTTCCCACAATAACCTGGCAGGGCTGGAAAGATCGGTTGCTAGCAGAAAGATTGACAAGAAAATCCGGGGCGGTGCAATGCTGTCTCGAGCAATCCAATTTTCATTGGGAAGAAACATTTTGGTGGCTGTTGGCGAGAAATTTTGGATTGGCCGTTAATGCCGACGCCTTTGAAGCAATCGCCAAATCCATTCCCCTTAACATTCTATCTAAACACAAAAATCAAATCCACCAACTCGAGGCGTTGTTGTTTGGGCAAGCGGGTTTGCTTGATGAAGATTTTATTGAAGATTACCCGAACATGCTCCGTAAGGAGTTTTACTTTTACAAAAGGAAATACAACCTCAGCCCGAATAACGCCCGGGTTTTCTTCCTGCGAATGCGGCCCGTCAATTTTCCGACGATTCGTTTAGCGCAGCTTGCCGTGCTGGTGCAACAATCCGCTCATTTGTTTTCAAGGGTCAAAGAAGCAACGTCTGTAGCGGAGGTTAGGAAATGGTTTGAGGTTACAGCGAACGATTATTGGCATTATCATTACCGGTTTGACGAAGTTTCATCCTTTCGAAAGAAAAAGTTGGGGACGACGACGATCGATAACATAATCATTAACACGATCGTGCCTCTGCTGTTCGCCTATGGCAGTTATCACCGGGATGAAAGGCAGAAGCAGAAGGCAATGAAATGGCTGGAAGAGATTTCTCCGGAAAGTAATGCGATCACAAAGGGTTTTCAGGTATTGGATATTGAAAGCAAACATGCTTTTGATTCACAGGCGTTGATCGAACTCAGGAACGAATATTGTTCAAAGAAGAAATGTTTGGATTGTGCTGTGGGGAACGCGATTTTGAAGGGATGAAAAGCCGCACCGAGAACCGAAAGTACAAGAGTGCGACGCAACGGATGCTAAATAGAGTTACAGTTGCTGGTAACCAAATAAAATTCTCAATTCTCAACGTTCAATTTTCGATTTTCAACGATGAGAGCAATGGAGATTGAGCACTGCTCAGCATCTTATGGCGGATTGCGTCGTCCACCTTCGCTTCGCTCGGTGTCCTCGCAATCGCCTACCCCCAGGATCCCCAATTGATCTGCACTTCAATATCCGGATGTATACTCAACATCACAGGACAAGTTTCGCCAATTTTTTTTAAGAGAACTTTAGTGTTTTGATCAATCGATTTTAAATTGTCGGGAATGTGGTAAAACAGATTGATACCTCCAACACGTCGCGGATCGGATTTCATGATCTTCTCCACTTCCACCCTTATTCCGTTCAGGTCGAAACCCATTCTTCTCGCTTTAATTCCCATCACCGTTAACATGCATGTGCCGAGTGATGTTGCAAGCAGATCTGTGGGGGAGAAACGCTCACCTTTACCATTATTATCAACAGGGGCATCCGTTTCAAACAAATTGCCGCTTTTAAGATGGGTACAGGTAGTCCGCAGGTCACCATCGTAGAGTACTGTGGAGGTCATTTTAAATAATTTACTATAAATTTACGTTTCTATAAATAAAGGGAATTTGTGAAAAGATTCATCATTGTAGCAATCGTTAGCATCGTTGGTTTTCATCTATCTGCCCAGGATTCAACAAGTAGAAAAACTTCCAAGCAACAACGCAGAGAGGAGCGTCAGCAACGGATCAATGCGTTGGTCCGTCAGCAAGAGGAGGGTGCATTGGTCTACAACAAGCAAAGTATTTTTGGAATCCAACTTAGGACAAACGGATACGGCATATTTTACGAATTAGGCAAAGCAAAAACGCGACGCAAGGCGAATATTTACATTGCCGAGTTTACTGAAATAAAAGATTCAAAGGAGGAAAAAAGTACGACGGACATCTTTTCGTTCGGGAATCCATATATATATGGCAAAGTCAACAACTTTTATCAATTGAAATTCGGATTTGGCCAACAATATCTGTTTGGTCAAAAGGGTAATAAGAATGGAGTCGCAGTGGCTGGCGTGTACCAGGTTGGTTTCTCGCTGGGCATGTTGCGCCCATATTATCTGCAGGTGAGCGATCAAAATGGCACCCGGGAGATTAAGTATACCCCCCAGGATAGTGCTGATTTTTTGAACCAATCAATTATCCAGGGGAGCGCCGGTTTAGGCAAGGGTTGGGGAGAGATAACATTTAAGCCAGGACTCTTTGCGAAAGCAGCTTTGCGATTTGATTTGGCACATTATAACGAAACCGTGACGATGATTGAAGTGGGAATTAGCGTTGACGCTTACGCAGAGAAAATTCCCATCCTTCTTTTTGATCAGCAACATCAATTCTTCTTGCAGGGCCATGTCGCCTTCGCCTTTGGCAAACGAAAATAATGGGTGTATTTTTGTAGATGTTTTAGTCGTAGAGACAAGGCATGCCTT
>AR_comb_assmDRAFT_10109189_pt1 | contig 15545 bp, 20 predicted proteins | sample ArasoioldDNA_FD_10543 | JGI IMG/M metagenome (IMG submission 10543) | reverse complement strand
GTCGTCAGAACGGCCGCGAGCGCCCTCCGAAGAGAGCGCCCGCTTCCGCACATTCCGCTTGATCGTGGCCATCAGACCTCGATGGTGACCTCGCCGGAGTCGAGCGCGGTCAGGATCTGCTCGCGAGTGAGGGTGATGACGCCATTGCTGACGGCAGGCTCCTCCTTCTTGGCAGCGCCCCGGCCACGGCCACGCTTCGGCTTGTCGTCAGCCTTGCCGTCCTCGGCCATCTCCTCCAGCAGCGCCTTGCAGAAGTCGATGACACGCTTGCGCGGCGGCGGCTTCTCACGGCCGGACTCGTAGTCGAGCACGTACTGGACCTGATCGATGCTGAGCGGGTCCTCCTCGTCCGTGCGGGCTTCCGTGAGGATCTTCTTGATGTCCACGGCCGACGCCTTGTCGTAGCCGTCCCACGGCTCATCGGTCGCCTCGCCCGCAGGCTCCGGCTCAGGCTCCGGCTCGCCCAACGTCTCCTCGATGTACGACAAGACACGTGACGACGGCTTGTCCTGCTCGTTCTCCCAGTCCGCGATGGCCTGGAGGATCGCAGCGTCGTCCTCCTCCTCCGGGTTCAGTTCCCGGACCTTCTTGAGCTTCGTGACCACCGAAAGCTCGGAGTAGCCGTCGATGTAGTCGTCCGGATCGAACGGAGCTTCGTCGTCACTCTTGCCACCGCCACCGTTCTCGGGCGGGTCGCCGTAGGTCACGGTGCCGTCGTCATCGATCTCGACACCTGCCAGTTCGAGGATTTCCTCGATCTGCTCACCGCTCTCGGCCACCTGCGGGTCGTCGTCATCACTCCTGATCTCGTCGTTGACGTAGGCGTCAACCGAGAAAGCGACGATCTCGTCCGCTGCTGCCAGCTTCGCCTTCTTCGTGTCGGGCATCTCGTCGCTGTACGCGCCGTACTCGATGCCCTTCTCGATGATGGCCTCAGCCTGGTCTTCGCTGAGCTTGAGTCCTTCCAACTGCTGTGCCACTAGGCCCTCCTTTGGGCTGTGTCGTCGGGGTTTCCCCTGTTGTCGGCCGACCAGCTTAGCAGCTTTAGCCGCTGGGATCAAGCCTGAGATTGCCCCGTAGGGGCATTACCTCGATGTCAAGACTCTAGACGGTCTGCTCCCCAGCGAGCGGCCACCGCTGCTCGCACCAGGGACAGATCATACTCCGGTCGCACGGCCTGTGCTTCCTCGACGGCCAGCGAGTCCTCGATCTGCATCAGTTCGCCAGTCTTGACAGCGGCCTGGTGGTCCTCCCGGCAGACGTAGGAGCCAGCAGGACCGAAGCTGCACCACTTGCACGGACTGTCATCAGTCGTCCAGTTCCACCCGAACGGATGCTTGCCCTCGAAGTGCGTCTGCGGGAGCCAGCCTTCCTCCCAGTACTGCTTCGTGATGGCAAGCCTGTTGCGCCCCTTCTCCATGAAGTCGGGGTCGTACTCGAAGTAGAACTCGCGAGTGATGTCAGGGTCATTGCGCGAGGCGTAGTACAGGTATCCGTGCTCAACGGGCGGGAGCGTCTGCTCCTCAAGACACTTGTCGCCTCCGTGCTCAGGGCACACCCACGGAACGCTGCCGTTGCGCTCCCCGATCTGGATTGCCAAGCGCCCGCTATTGACGCAGCGCATCACGTCCCACTCGCCGTGTTCGTGCGCCATCCCGATCTCGCACTTGACCTGGCGCACGTATTCCTCGTGCGGGCCACGGATCAGGCGCATCATCTCATCGAGCGTGTCGCAGTCAATGTTCTTGACTTCACACACGAACGGGCGTGGTGAGCGCGGCTTGACGAGAATTGCGTCAACAGTGCAGGTAAGCCAGTGCTCGGGATCTTCGAATTGCGTCTGCTCCTCAGCGTCTGGAGGCGCGCTCAGGAGCATGCCCGACTGCCACCACCGACGCACTAGCTGGCGCTCCAGATCCTTGCCTGCGTCCATCCGCTGGCGCGCTCTGCGTGGGAAGCCGCCACGCGGCGTGTCCATCATCGTGTAGATCGCCTGGCGCGGGCAGGACCGCTCATTGTCACCGGGGAACGACGAACCATGGAAAGACACATGCCATGGCGCATCATGTTGATGACCCTGGCGCGGTAGCTCAGCCTCCAGTAGTTCCGAAAAGCGGTACGCCGCCGCCGTCAGTGGCTCGACTTCTCGCAACATCCCGATCCGCGATAGAAACTCCCCGCGCGATAGTCCCATTCCAGTACTCACCTCCTCTCACAACAATCTCGAACACGTAAGCGTCAATACTGCGATGGGTGAATCCATCAATAGCCTTGACGAATGTCTCGACGTTCAGAAGGGCGTGCATGTCCTCCGGCGTCATCGGCCACGGCAGCTTGTCAACGAGATCGTTCACTGAGCTTCGCCTTCGTGACCGCCTCATTGGCTGCGTTGAGCGCAATCAGTAGATCGTAGAACTTGTCATCAGGCCCGATCAGCATTCTGGTCGGCTTCCAGCCAGCCGCGAACAGCGCCTCGCGCGCTTTGTCACGCCGCCTGGTTGCCACCGTAACCATGAGACTCATGTCGCCATCCTTAGTCTTGACAGAATCCGTTGTGAGAGTTCGCCGTCATCCATGATGTCCTCGATGACGCGCCACTCGCCCTTCCACTTCTTGTTCGTGCGCTTGAATTTCTCGTCAAGCATGTAGAACATTCCGCCACCGCCACCCTCGATGATGTGGAAGTGCTCTGCCACCACCAGCATCTCGAAGCCCTGATCGAAGCCCATCTCCTGCACCAGTTCGCCTGAGCGCGAGTCGGCCACGTCGAACTTGAATCGGCCAATACTGTTGCGGAATGGCTTGCCGGTGCTGTTCTTGTCGATCTTGCCGCGCATCTCGATCCCGGCGATCTCCGGGCCGTCAGAACCGAGCGCCATGAAGTCATGGCTGGCCTTCTTGCGATCATCGACCAGTTGGCCCTCGTTGTTGAGGTAAAGCCTCTTGCCAGCCGAGAAGTTGACTGCCAGGCTGGCGTTGTGCCGGAGGAAGCGGACGTTGGGAGGGGCGACCTCCGGGCCACTGTACTTGTTGCCGCCCAATCCCTGTGAGCGAACTTGGTCAACGATGATGATGGTGTTCGTCTGGCGATCCATCTGCTTGCGCACCTTGCGCAGCCGCTTCCACGCTGCCGCTGCTGTGCCGCGCTCGTACTCGCCTGGCTCAAGGTTGGCCTCGGCGTAGCTCTGCGCATTGCTGGCACTGTCAATGATCATGACGTGGTACGCATCAACTGCGCCGATCATCTCCTCGATGATCTCCTCGATGATGTTCTCTTCGAGGATCAGGCAGTGGTCAGGATGCATGTTGACACCGAGCCTGGCCGCGAACTCCGGCTCAGCACGCTGCTCGGTGTCAAACAGCAGGACGCTCATGCCGTCCGGGAAGCGCTTGAGGATGTTCTTGAGCTTGCGCCTGGCGACAACAGCCTTGAGCCGCTGCTTGCGCGCTTCCCAAAAGTGGATCTCAAGCTCATACAGGTCGGTCATGATGCGCGGATAGTTCTGAGCGCAGTAGGACAGCCCCCAGTTGGAAAGGCTCTTGCCGCTGCCCTCCGGCCCATACCAGCGGCCAATGTGCCCGATGGGCATCCCGCCCGTCGTAGCCCATGTCATCAGGGGCGACAGGAAAGGAACACGGATCAGCCCGTCCTCGCCGTCGTAGATCTTCGTGCCGGTACCACGGCCGACGACCCACTCGCGGAATTCCTGCCGTGCCTCAGCAGTGACAGGCATCAGGGAGTCGCAGCACAGATCGCGTAGGCACGCAGCGCCCAAGCGGCGTTTGAGGTGGTGCGCTCAGCCACGACCACCCACGAATCGTCGCCGTCGCCGGGATAGCTGTTCTTGAGCACGACGCCCTCTGCGTCATCCGGGAGAATCCGGCCACCGCCACCGAACGGAACGGTACCAGCAGGGCAGGAGACTTCCACAGTCCTGACACCTTCTGTGCTCAGATTGCTGTTGGCAGTGACGACAACGCGGCCGGACACGCCATCGGCACCGGGCGGTCCATCTGCGCCGTCAAGGCCGTCAGCGCCATTGAGGCCGTCCTGACCAGGCGGACCCTCGGGACCTTCCGGTCCTTGGCGTCCACGCGGGCCTCGCTTACCGCGCTTGCCTTGCTTGCCCTTCGGGCCTGGCGGTCCTTGTTTGGCGCTCGCGCTACAGCCACCGCAGGAAGTCTGAGCGTCACCACTCGCCCATGCTGGCATTGTCGCCAGTAGCGAAGCCACAAGAACTGCCAAGAGTATTCTCACTTGCCTTCCTCCTCGGGCACGACCAACCACGCTCTCCCGCACCCCTCGTTGGGACAAACCAGTACATCGGTCCAATTATGCCGGGGAACCGGCACCTCTGCAAGCCGCTTGCCTGGCGGCACCTCGCACTGCTGGATACAGGGTAGCCGCGCCGGTCCCACGATCACGTCGCTGGCTTCCATCCCTGCTCCTCTGCAAGTGTGAACACATCTGCCATCTCTGTTGCCACTATCTGTCCTCTGTCGTCTTTGAAGCCGCCGATCATCACTAGCGACTGGCTCTTGAGCAGTTCCTCGTACTCGCTGTAGAAGCTCGGGAAGAACGTGCAAGAGTATTGATTTGTCTCGTAGGCGAGATCTGCGAACGCCATGTCATCACCCCTGCTGGTCTTGATCACCTTCAGGTTGATGATCTCGCCACCGACGACACATTGCGCCTTCTCGCACGCGCTGCACTTGCACCAGTTGCCGTGCTTCTTGCCCTTGCGCTGCGGGTGCCTCGGCAACTCCTCAATCTCGGCATCCGTGAAGATCCGCTCATCGAGGAACGGCTTGAACTGTAGCAGCCATGCGCTCTGCGTCAGCGACACGTTGAGCGCATTCAACTCCATGTCCGAGATCTCGGCCTTCGAAGGAGTGCTGACAATATCCGGGACATGACCATTCTGGTGGTCCTTGAAATACCGTGCCACTTGATATAGATCATCCAGTCGAGTAACTTCATCAACAGTCGCGTCAGGATGATTAGGGCATTCCAGACCACCGACTACCTCCTCGACCATCGCCTCAAGATCAGGGTCGTCATCATGCTTGCGCTTGACCGTGCGTTGCTTGATGTCACCACAGGTCATCTTGATCTTGAGCTTGGCGACGTTCTCGCCCCACTGGCGCGTCAGTGAAAGTAGAAGCTCCCGGTCCTCGATCTCATCGAAGGCTCCGGCCTGAGCCAGTGAAACAAGCTTGTCGGCCCCGAATCCAGTAGGGATGCGCTCAATGAAGTCGTCGTAGTCGTTGTAGTCACGATTGTCAATGATGTCCTGCGCCAGTCCGGTCCCCATGCCGGTGACCGATACAAGTCCGTAGCGAAGCTTCCCATGGTCAATCGTCCATCCCAGTCCGCTCCTGTTGACATCAGGACCGATGGCCTCGATGTCGAAGTATGTCGCCTCACGCAGCGTGCCCTTGAGGAACTTGCGCTGCTCGTCCCGCTTGGCCTTGTGCTCAGTCGTCAAGATTGATGCGTAGAGCGCGAGCGGGAAGTGGATCTTCAGCCACATGTCCTGATATGCCTGCAAGCCGTAGGAATCTGAGTGGGAGCGATTGAAGCCGTAGCCGCCCCATTCGAGGATGTAGCCCCACATCAGGTTTCCGTCAGCATCCTTGATACCGTTCTCACGACAGCCCTGCATGAAGCGGTCGTAGAACGGAGCCATCTCGGCCTGCGCCTCTTCCTTGCCGAGCCGGTACAGCTTGGAGACGGCCTTGCGCATGAAGTCTGCCTCGGCCCCGGTGAACTTGCCGATCACCTTGCAGATCTCCATCACCTGCTCTTGGAACGCAATCAGGCCCAGCGTTTCTGACAAGATTGGTTCCATGGCTTCATGGATGTAGGTGATCTTGCTCGGGTCCTTCTTGCGGTCGCCGTACTCAAAGGCGTACTTGATCGCGCCAGGGCGATACAGCGCGTTCGCCGCAGCGATATCCACCGTGTTGTCAGGCTTGACGTGCCGGAGGAACTGCGTGATGCCACGGCCGGAGAACTGGAAGATCCCCACGGTGAGGCCCTTGACAAAGGCGTCCATCACCGGCCCCTCGACATCGTAGGGGTCACGCAGCGGCGGCAGATCGTTCGGCTCGACCACCTCACCGTAGTGCTGGCGGATCAGTTCGACGGCGTAGTCCTGCTTATCAAGGCTGTTGACGCCCAGGATGTCGAACTTGAGGAAGCCATAGTTGGACATGATCGGGAACTCAATCCGATCAGCCCAGGCTGTCACGATTGTTTCCTGATCAGAGCCGGTCTGCGTCGGCACGAACCAGTTCGTCTCTTTGGGCAGGATCACCATGCCGCCAGCGTGGCGAGTATCGCGCAGGATCTGGTGCTCCAACCTGCACATGTCGCGCCAGGGCTTCGGGAAGTCGCGCTTGAACTTGGCCACCAGTTCGTTGTTCTCCGCGATCTTCTCCAGCCCGCGCTCGGTGTCGCCAATGCTTTCAGTGATCTCGTTGATCTTGACGTAATCGACCTCATAGACAGCGCCGATGTCTCTGATCGTGATTCTTGGCGCGAACGTTTGGTAAGCGATGATGTCGGCCACGCGATCATGACCGTAGACAATCCGCAGGTATTCCTTGACGAGATCACGGCCACCAGAGGCGATGTCAATATCGATGTCGGGATAACCCTCACGGTCAGGGTTCATGAAGCGCTCGAAGCTCAGCTTGTGCGAGATCGGATCGATGGCGGTGATGCCGATTAGCTTGGAGATCAGGCAACCTGCGGCGCTACCCCTCCCTAGTCCCACCCTGATGGGCTTCTTGCTCTCGCCCTCCGGGTAGTACAACGTTCCGTCAGGCATCCTGACAGGCAACGGCAACGTGCTCTTGGCCCAGCGCACGAAATCACCGACGATGTAGAAGTAGTCGGTGACGCCCTTCTCCTTGAACACGCCCCACTCAAAGGCGCGCTGCTCCTCGTACAGATCCTGCGGCCACTTCTCCCAATGCGAGGCCGGATAGGTGTCAAGCATCTTCTGCCAGCCCTCATCCATCCACTCGCTGAGAATCCAGAGCACGTCGGCATCGACCTTCGGAGCCTTCGTCGTCTTGCCGATCACGTACCACTTCACCTGACGAGCGAAGTCGCTAGTGTTGGCAAGCGCCTCAGTGACGACGTACTCCGGCAGATCCGGGTGGTTCTTGGCGAACATGCCGCGCAAATCTGTAGCCGACGACAGGAACACCGTGTCAATCGGGCCGGTGTAGACATCCTCGCCGCTCTCGCGCTTCTCTGTGCGCTTTGTGAACGTCTCCTTGTAGCTCGCCATCCGCAACACTTCGTGCGTGCGCGCCCAGTTGCGGAACGGGATATGCACGTCGCCAGTGACCATCAGCGGTGTTGATGTGTCATGGCCAAGGTTGACCAGGCCGATGTTGACTATCTGCTGCTCCTCGATGTCGTGTGGCATGATCTCCAGCCACAGCCGGTCACCGACGAGATCCTTGAAGTCCATGATCCACGCCCTGGCACCGCTCTCATCGCCAGCCAGGATCAGTTGTGACAACGGTGATGCAAGGCAGGCGGTGGAGACGATCACGTCCTCATGGTCGTTCTCCAGCATGTCAAGATCGATGACGGCCTTGCCGTAGAAGCCGCCGCCCTTCTCACGCTTGACCCACGACTTGGAGGACAGCCGCATCAGTGTGCGCCAGCCGTTCAGTGAGGCTGCGTGCAGGCACAGGTGGTTGGCCTCTGACGCCTTGCGCTCCCAGTTGAAGCGATCCGGCCTCCAGAACGCCTCGATTCCCAGGATCGGGATCAGTCGCTCATCTTTACCTCTTGGACCGCCCTCCAGCGGGTTCTCATACTTCTCTGGATGACGGCAGGCTTCAACGTGCTCAAGCACTCCCCCGACCCGGCCGTGGTTCGTGATGCCGAGGTGCGTCTGGCCGTGGCGGACGGCCTGGTAAGACAGTTGATTGCGAGTACCTGCGCCGTCGAGCGGCGAGTACTCGTCATGCACATGGAAGTGTCCAGCGAAGTCAATCATCACCGACGTACTCCCCCAGTAGCACAGCGTCAGGTCTGTTTACTCTTCTGTAAAGCATCTTCACAGTCCATCGGTGACCGTTCGGGCACACGAGGAACCATGGGACAGGCTCTTGAACGATGGGCGGCGTCGTCTGCGGCGGGATGAACATCTCATTACTGGTGTCAGTATGCATGTTGAAGTCCGTGAACTGAGCGCCACACGTCGGGCAGTGCAACTGATCGAGTGAGACGCCGCCAGGCACCCGTCAGAACACTTCCTTCCACACCAGCACAACGAGGCCGAGCAGCAGGAAACAAACCAGCACTACTGCTGTCGCGTACAGCACCGGTAGCACGTTGTGCTCGACCTTTTCCTCTATGTGGTGCTGCGGCCGGGGCTTCTCATTGGTTGGCATAGGCAGGACCATACACGCTCAGGTCCAGTTGCCGACCGGCTCCGCTCGCTTGTCCTTGTACTGAGGGTCTTCCACGATCTCAGGGTCGAGAAGGAGGCCAGAGGGAAGACGAGTGCCGCCCCTCATGGTCGTGCCGCAGGTAGACCAGCCGTTGGCGTGAACCCAGCAGATCTCGTCCCAGTAGATCGGCTGTCCACAGTGGCGACATGGAACGCCGTCAGGAGTAGGTTCCTCGCTCATTCCAGGCCCGCCAATGCCTTGCGGCCACGGTCTGTGATCGACCACTCGACGTAGAGTGTCTGATCGTTGATGTACTTGTCAACAAGCCTGCGCTTGTGCAAGTTGCTGAGGCAGGAGTACGTGGAATCCCAGGAAGCGCTCGCGTAGAACGCGCCACCGTGCTTCTGGTCGTACTTGAGGATCTGCTCCAGATCTTCTGCCAACGGTCCTGTCACTGCCGGACCCTCGGTCTTGAGCAGCAGCAGGAGATCGAACTGCTTCCACGTCAGGAATGCTGCCAGCGCGTGGGTACTGAGTGGAGTCGGCTTCTTCGTCTTAGGTGTCGTCTTTATTGCCATCACTTCAGATTCTTCTTCGGCCGCTCGACAGGCTCAGGGTCAGGAGCCGGTTCCTCCTCGATGTCCCACGCCCCCAACGCAGTCAGGCCCTCGATCAGTTGATCGTAGGCGTCATTGCCGGTGTCTTCCCACGTGAAGCTTACACGTAGTGTTGACATATCATCCCTTTCTAACGACAAAGGGCGCTGCCTCAATGAGAGACAACGCCCCTGTCAGCCATGTGTGTTGACGGTTGCTACTCGGCCGAAGCCGGGTTCGCCTTGAACGGGCTACCACCCCTCCGCCCGCGCCCGCGCCCGCCACCGCCGCGCTTGGCAGCAGTCTTGGCAGCAGCCTTGGGTGTGCGCCGACGTGCAGGCTTCGGTGCCGCCTCAGGCTCCGACTCCGGCTCCTCGCCGCCGTTCCCGTTCTCGTCCTCCGGCGCGGCCACCGCTGCGCCAACGAGGTTGCCGCCATTGCTGACGACGATCTGCCGACGCGGCTGGACGATCTCCTCGCCAGCCTCGACCAGCATCACGTTGTCAAGATCGATGACGATGAACTCGCGCTGCTTGAGGCGCGGCATCTCATCGAGCAGGGCGTCCACGGCGAGAGCGGGATCGGACAGACCCTCGATCTCAGCGATGAGCCGCAGATCGCCGTTCTCCTTCTGTGCGTAGATGTTGCTTTGAGCCACTTCTGGTGTCTCCTTTCGGGAGTCAGTATACGTCAGCGTGAGCGCCGACGAATTGTTGGCTTGGAAGCGCCACCGGCTTCCTTCCGTGCCTTGATATCGGCAAGCCCACCCTTCGGCTTGACTCGCCTTGACGAGCGACGGCGCGGACGGTCATCGTCATCGTCGTCATCGTCACTGTTGTCACCGTTGCGGCTGCTTCGCTGCGAACGGCCCTTGCGATCCGCGAACGCCGAGCCTCGCCTGGTGCGGGCACCCGGCTTCTCGTCGTCATCGTCGTCATCCCGTCCCGGAAGCTCGTAGAAGTCATCGAAGTCGGGAATCGTGGCGTAGCGGTCCAGATCGATCTCGGAGTCGTCAATCATCTTGATCTCCGCATCCGAGAGCGGAATGTCCTTCTCGTCGGCCCACTCGACCGCGTAGTCGGTGTCCCAGCCGTCACCCTCGCGCTCGATCTCCACGTCACGCTTGGAGAGATCGTGCTTCTTGTGCTTCTTGTTGAGGCCACCGGCCAGGCGCTTGCCACTGGAAAGAATCTTGACTTGATCCTCGTAGCCAGTGACCTTGCCGGAATCGTTCTCGATCTCAGCTTCGCGCTCGATCACGCGGCACCAGAACTTGTACCGGCGCTCCAGATCGTCGCGGCAGCCGGGACACGGCGTACCGTCGTCGTTCTGGTCAAGGCACATGACATCTCGTGTGAACGAGCGTCCCTTCTTCGGGGAGAACTCGACCGGATGCACGAAGCCATCGCGGAAGTCGTCGCCCACGTCCACGACGCGAACGATCACCGACTCCCCATCAGCAATCCTGACCCATCCGGCCTTCTTGAACCGGGTGGCGGACTTCTTGATGTTCGTCTCGACGTTGCCGAGGCCACGGCCATTGCCGCTGCCACCGACGCGCCTACGACGCCTTGCTGGCGCTGCCATCACCACTCCTTGCTGTTGGTTGCTCTCATCGCTCTGTCTGCTCTAGTCGCGTTGTCTGCTTTATCGCTCTCCGTAGCGCTGATGTGATCATAGCGCATGGCTCGCCGTAGCGCTACCGATCAGCCTGCGCACCCGCTCAACGTCTCCGCGCCTCAAATAGTCGTTGGCGTCGTAGCGGTGCCTGCCGACCACACGCACCCGCAGGAACGGCTCCAGCAGTTCGAGGATTCCCGGCCGGTGCTCGCCGTCCTGCTTGTCGATTCCGTAGATCCCGTTCTTGCCCGCAACATCGTTGTCGAAGAACAGGGTCACCTCGTCGCAGTACTGCCGGATCAGCTTGGCTTGCGCCACGCTCATGCTGCTGCCGCCAACGCAGATCGCCGGGATGTCCATGACCCACAGGCTGATCACGTCTAGCTCGCCCTCGACCAGCACGTAGGTTTCGACTTCGCCCCACTTGTCCAGCCCAAAGACGACAAGTGACTTGTCATAGGTCTGGAAGCCATAGCGCTGGCGCTTGCCCTTGTCCCCGAGGACGAGATACTTCGGGCGGGCGTTGCGCTTCCACGCACGTCCCTTGAAGCCGATGAGGTTGCCCTGCGGATCACAGACAGGAATAGTGATGCGCTTGGAATCGTAGTCGTAGCCGATTCCCCATTCCTCCAGCGTGGCCGGTGTGAAGCCTCTGTCAAGCATATAGCGCACGTCCGGGTAGCTGTCGTAGCTCTCGGCATAATGGCCCCAGTCCACGTCAAACCGCTCGGCAATGCGGGGATCGAGCACTGTCACTTGTGGTTCCACGTGGCGTTCCTTGGCAGCCTTGTGGCGCGCTTCGAACTCACGCGCGATGGAACCGTACTTCGGAGCCTTGAATCCCGGCGCGTAGTGCTCCTTGAGCGCCAGGCGTGCGGTCTGGTAGGAGGTGCCGTCAAACTCGGCCAGGAACGAGATCGCATTCCCACTCCGGCCACAGCCAAAGCACTTCCACAGTGTTGTCAGGTCAGGGTCCTTGCTGCCATCGTTCATGTACGCGCTCGGCGTATTGTCACCGTGCGTGTGGCCGGTGAACGGGCAGGAGAAGATCACCTCATCGGCCGTGGACTGGCTGATGTTGGCGATGTCGCAGTTCTCCAAGAAGTCAATAACCTCGACATCTCGTAGCCAGACGAGACGCGAGCGCTTCTTGCGCCTGCCGGTGTGATCGCGCTCAAGCCGCGCTACGTGCTCGCTCAGTGACCTCGGCATCGCTCAGTTCATCCCTTATGTCCATCCAGATCAGCCCCAAGTGGTTCTCACCGATCCGGAAGCAGCGCAGGCACGTGCAGTCGCCCCAGTAGTTGTCGTGCCAGTTGTTCGACTCCACCAGAATCTCGTCAGCAGTGCAGACAAGAGCGAAGGCGATCTCCGGGTGGTCCTCGGTCTTGCGCCGGACCAACTCGTACATCTTCTGGTTCTTGCGGTGGTCCCACTCCATCAACTGGTAGCGGTTGAGCTTCCAGCGCCGTCCCAGCTTCTTCGCCTGGCCGGGAGTACGAGCACGCATGATCGTCACCACGCGCCACGGATGGCCACGGTGCTTCTCGGCCTGGTACTCATGTTCAACAGTGGTGCCATCTGGCTCCACGAAGAAATTGCTCGGCCAGTTGTGGTCGAGCTTCCCGTTGCTGCGCTTCGTGAACCACGTATCACTCATTCTGTACCCACTGTTTACGTTTCTCCTCAAACTCGGCTATCGCGGCTGCCACCTCTTCCGGATGCTCCTCATCGTAGCGCTTGCCACACGCCTCGCACAGTTGCTCGGGGCAAGCTAGACCAAAGAACAGGTGCTCGTAGCAGAAGTACAGGCCGCAGCCGAACTCGCCGCCATCATGCATGTCACCACAGACGTAGGCCAGCCCACGGTCGATCTTCGCCTCACAGCCGTCAAGGTCGCACACAGCCTCGACGGCGTACCCGACCATCCGACCCTGAGCGTTCGGCATCGGTCCTGACCAGCCCATCACAGCCCTCCTGCTGCCAACACTCTTTCGATCACATCCGCGCCCTTCTCGCAAGCGTAGTCCCAGTTGAAGCCGTCGCGCTCGAAGCCTTCCACCGGATCGAACACCGCCGCCACCCAATCTAGCTCGTCCATCAGGTAGAACCAGCGGCGTGCATCGGTGAACGCATCGAGCGCCTGCGCACGTTCAGGGATCGACTGCCACGGCATCAGCGGCCGATCTTCGCCTTCCACGGATTGATTTTCTGCTTGCGCGGGTCACCGAGCTTGGAGCGCGGGGTGAACTTGCCGTTGGTCGCGGCGTCAGCTTCGTGGATGTCCATGAAGTTGAGATCCCAATGCATGTTGACAACTTTGCGGGAAGGACCATCGCGGTACTTGCGCATCAGCAGCTTCATCGTCGTCTGATCTTCGTCATCCTCGTCAGGCGGGATCAACACTATGAGCATGTCCGCGATCTTCTGCGCGCTCTGGTAGCTCGTCTCGCCCTCACGGTTTAGCTGCGTGGCCGTGATGTGCGGTGTCTTCGTGGTACGCGCCTGCTGCTTGAGGCCACGCCCGTTGGCGGCAACGCCTTCCCAACCCTGCACGTTGCGCGGCGTCCGCATCTCCTCAAGGTAGTCCACGACGACCAGGCCAGGCTTGTGCCGGATCTGCTGCGCGGCAACCTTGTCCACCGTGCAGTTGCGGATGTCGTCAACGATGATGATGTCGCGCTCCATCTTCTCCTGCTCGGCACGATCAAGGATCTCGTAGAACTTCTCCTCCTCCTGCGGGTTCAACTCAATCGCTCTCAGCGCGTGGTAGCGAATTTGTGTCAGCATTGTGTCGAACTTGCGCAGGATCTGCTCTGCCTCAACCTCAAGGCTGATGAACAGCACCGTCTCCCCATGCAGATAGCCGTGCATCGAGCAGTACTGGAGGCCGGTGGTCTTGCCGCCTCCTGGCGGACCACCCCAAATCACTAGCTCATGGTTCTGGATGCCAAGAGTGATGCCATCGAACGTAGGGATACCGAGCGGGATACCATGGATGATCTCCCGCTTCTTCTTGCGCCGCTGGTACTCCTCTTTGCGCGCCTTGCCAGCAGAGAACCGACTGGCCTTCGGAGACGGCACAACTTCTGTCAACTGCCTTGCCATCTCCAGTGCCCGTAGCTCGATCTCATCGATCTCCTGCGGATCTTCGAGCGCATCGTGGTAGCCACGCACAAGCTCGATGGCCATCCGCTCCTTGACACGGCGCACGAAGCGCTCGATATGCCAGGACAGCGGGTCCTTCGTCAGCAACGGGTGGAAGTCGGCAAACTCCTCGCGAGCAGCAGCCATCGACGGCGGTTGCGCATGCTTGGACATAACGTCAACACACCAGTCATATAAATCGGCCAGGTCTTCGTCAGCGAAGTGATCCGGCTCGATCCCACGCGCTACCAGTTCCGATAGCTCGCCTGTCGCCAGCGCCTTGGACAGCAAGGCGCGTTCGATGTCCATAGTGCTTACCTACGGCGGCGCGTGGGCTTCTTGGCAGCGGCAGCCTCTTCCTCGGCCTCGCGCTCGTTGTGGAGACGCACCGATTCCTCCACAAGCTCGCGGTCCTCCGCGATGCTGTGCTCGATCAGCTTCGACGTGGCACGCAGATAGCCACGCACCTTGTCGTAGATCGCCTGCTGTTCGGCAGTCATGTTGTCAGCTTCCCAGTCCACCTCACCCAGCGCCTCGATGCCGGGGTTCTCGATCTGCCACCGAAGCTGCACTGGGCCGAGCGTCACGTTCGCATACTGCGCCACCGGAACGAGTTCGCTCAGTTGAACCGCGATCTCCAGATTGCCATTCGACAGTACTGTTGCCGAACCTCGATGGTCGGCTGCCTTTGGAACGCGGCCAGCCGGTTCCGTGTCCGAGACACGTGGCTTCGTCCGGCGTGTCGTCCTCGTTTTGATCGTTGCCATCCCTTTGTCTCCTATGCTGACTTCTTCATGCTGCGGGTACGGTCGCGAGCATCTTGCCGATACTCGAACTTGCTAACCACGTGCTCCATCTGCTTGACGCTGCGCTCAATCCTATCGGGCAGGATCTGGAGCTTGCCGAGCGACGGCGGAAAGTACCAGCCTTCCTGCGCAAACAGCTTGACGAGCGCCGCTTCAAGGTTCTCCGGCCGAGCGTAGCGAGTGCGCGGGTAGAGCTTGCGGATGATCTCGTCACGTGACTTCCCTTGATCAGCGAACCTGCGGGCTGATCGAATGTGGTAGCCGTCAAGATACTTGGGCTTTCGCAGATTCCTTACATGCTGTGCCTCCTTCGAAGGATCACTGACCAAGTTGCCAGGACGCATGTCGTTCTCGGCCATCCAGTTGATGATGCCCTTCTCGCCCCACACCTGCTTATCCGTCCAGTACCGCCAGCCCCGATATCCGCGTTTCGAGTGCAGGCGCTTTGGCAGCACTGTCCTCTCCCACTTGCGGATCGTGCCCATCTCACGATCAACAATCTTGGCGAGTTCATCAATGTAGACACGTCCAGCCTCCCTTGTAGTAGGGCGGCTCGGACTGCTGCTACGGATCTTTATCCGGGTCGGCATATTGAGATCATATCAGAGTTGTCAGTTTGCAGGGCGTTTGACAGCTTCGCTAGGGTGGAGGGAGGCTTGGGTGGGGATGTTGGCTTTCAGGTTTCTTCTTTGTTTCTGCGGGAAGAGTAGAGGCATTACTGGGACTGTTATGCTCTTACGCTTCCCTGAGCGCGCGTATGCGCGAAGGGATCAATGATCTTGCCAGGACTCTTGTCTTTGAGGTGTCTTCTAAGCCAAGGGTTTTGGAAACGACCGGCTTGGATTGCCAGGCCACAGTAGTAATCAGCCTTGACATTCTTGTCTCGGGCTGTCCATGTCAATTCCCAGCGATGAGGAAAATGCCGGAACAGAAGATCACGCGCTTCCAACAC
>AR_comb_assmDRAFT_10101381_pt1 | contig 15545 bp, 16 predicted proteins | sample ArasoioldDNA_FD_10543 | JGI IMG/M metagenome (IMG submission 10543) | reverse complement strand
GCATCAGGCTGACCATGCCGCCATAGCCGGCGAGGAACATCAGGCTGAGCGCGATGACGCCCAGGATCAGCGTCGTTCCGAAAATCTCGATCAGGAAGAAGCCGTTGGCGATCAGCGGCATGATCAGGAGGATCACGGCGACGGCCCACGCGGCCGGATTCTGGAATTCCGTCCAGGCCATTGCGGGCCGTCTGGCCGCGGCCTGCGGTGGCTTGGTGTGAAGGCGGGCGCCCGGTGCTTCCTGGGTCAGCGACATGTCAGCGCCTCGCCAACAGGCCCTGTGGCCGTATCGCCAGCACGAGCACCATGATGAGGAAGGTGACGACGATCGCGTAGGTCGGGATGTAGACGGAGCCGAGCTGCTCGGCGAGTCCGATGATCAGGGCACCCAGCGCAGCTCCCGGAATCGATCCCATGCCGCCGACGATGACGACGACCAGCGAAGCAAGCAGGAACCGCGTATCCTCACCGGGCGATAGCGATTGGAATGTACCACCTACGACGCCCGCGACGCCGGCAAGTCCCGCGCCCAGCGCAAAAATCGTGACGAACACGATCTGAACACGAACGCCGGTGGCGGCGAGTATGTCGCGGTCATCGACGCCGGCACGCACCATCATGCCGGCGCGCGTGCGATTGAGTGCGAGCCACATCGCAACGCCAATCACCACTGAGGCGGCGAAGATCACCAACCGTACCAGCGGATATAGCAGGTAGACTGCCTCGCCAGAGGATTTGACGGCTGTCACGAACGGCAATTCGATCGGACCGATCAGCCAGTGTGGCGTCTGGATCTGGTAGAAGTCGCCGCCAAAGGCCCACAGCATCAAGTCTGCGAATACGATCGACAGCCCAATCGTGACCATGGTCTGCCGAAGGTCCTGCCCCTCCATGCGCCGGAATACGACGATCTGGAGGATGATGCCGACCAGCGCGACAGCGGCAAAGGCGATGATGAAGCTGAGAATCCAGGAGCCGGTCCAGGCGCTGATGGCGTAGCCGACATAACCGCCGAACAGATAGAGCGAGCCGTGCGCCAGATTGACATTGCGCATCAGGCCGAAAATCAGCGTAAAGCCGCTCGCGACCAGGAAGTAGAGACCGCCAAGGGTGATGCCGTTGAAGACGGCGTTGAGGAACACCTTCTTGCGGCCGATCGCCTCCTCCAGGCCCGGCGGCCATACCGCGAAGATCAGCCAAAGCAGAAGCGCAATCGCGATCAGAACGATCAATGCCCAGGCCGGATGGCGCTCGATGAACCGGCTCACGCCTGCCCCCCGGCCGTTCCGGCGCCAACACTCCCGGCTTCAAGGTCCAATGCCCGGAAAGCAAGGGCATTTTCCGCCATCGCCATACGGTCCTCCCAGGCGCCCTGGCCATTTTGTCGGCCATTTCGAACGCGCCCTGCGTGGCATCCTAACGACGCCGCAAGGGGAGGACTTGATCGTCAGTATCTTTTCGAACCGGTGGTCAGGGACGTAAGACCTTGGCGACGCGACGGTATTCGGTCGGCGCCATACCGACATTGGCGGCAAAGAAGCGCGTGAAGCCGCTTTGGGAGGAGAAACCGAGATCGAAACCTATATCGGCGATCGGCGCTTCGGTTGCGACCAGGGCGTCCAGAGCCTGCTCCATCATCAGCGTGTTGAGATAGAGATGAGGGGTAACGCCCGTCTGGGTCCGGAATAGCCGATAGAAATGCGGCCGCGAGAGGCCGGATTCGCGCGCAATCGAATCCAGTTCGAGCTCGGCGCCCGGGCTCTCGGACATCAACTTGATGGATTTGCGCACCCGAAAATCCGTGACCGTTGCGCCCGTTACCCGCGTCTGCTCTGCGGGCTCGGACGCTTGCCAGCTCTCCTCATAACAGCCATCGATCAGATGCCGGAGCTCGCAGTCGAGGCTGCTGAGCGAGGGCGCGCCACAAACCAGGGCCGCGGTGCGTCTGACGTGCTTGTCCAGCGCGGCGGTACGTTTGAAGCAGGTTCGTCCAAACCGCAGCCCGTGTGCTCGTGCGGCGTCGGGGGCAAACCATTCGGCATTGACATAAAGCACGAAGAAGATGGCGCCGTTGCCCATGTCGGTGGGAACGAAATTATGCGGTTCCCAGGGGTTGATCGCGACGATGGAATCGTCGGCGAGCAGCCATCGTTCGTCGTTCACGTCGATCCGGGCCGGCGTGCCGCCGACATGAAAGATCAGGTGCCCCTCGCGATGCGCATGCATGTTGAACGGGCGGTTCAACTGGTAGACCGTCGCGCGACCAAACCGGCCGTGGAAGACGGCGAGCGCTCGGCTCATGCCCTCCCTCCCGATAGACGTTCTTATCGTTTCGGACAGCGTCGATCATCACGGGAAGGATTGCAAGAGCCCGAAATGGGGTGGCCGCGACGATATTGTCGCGGTCACCCCACAGTCGGATCACGGACGGGCAGGAAGGTCAGTATTTCTTGCATTCCGGAACGGTCCGGCTCGGCAGACCGATCTTGGCGAACACGGCCGGATCGTAACCGAGCGTCTGGTTCACGTTTGGAATGACCTTGACCACCTTGCTGAACAACGCCCCCTTGCCGTCATCGACCACTTCGGTGACGAAGTTGGTGCCGATCGCCTGCCGGTTGGAGTCGAGCTTGATCTTGCCGTTCGGCGCATCGATCTCGAGTTTCGCAAGCGCTTCCTTGAGCTTGGCCTGGTTGTTGCTCAGATCGCCATTAACCTGCCGGAGCGCCAGAATGAGCGCCATGGTCGATCCATAATAGTTCGTCGCCAGCAGCGAGGGGCTCGGGAAGCGCTTCTCAGGCGGGAACGCATCCTGGTAGGCCTTCACGAATTTCTGCCAACCCGGATCCTCCCAGGTGTCGGCCTGGCCGCTTGCGGCGAGGGTGCCGATCAGGGCGTTCTTGGCGCTCCCCTTGGAGGAGAGGATGGTCTGGTCGATCATGATCGAGCCGCCCATCAAATGTGCCTTGCCGCCGGCCTGCTGATACTGGTTCAGGAAATTGACCGCATCGGCGCCGCCGAGCCCGAGATAGATCGCATCGACATCGTCGGGTAGCGCTGCGATGACAGACGCGAAATCCTTGGTGCCGAGTGGAACCCATTGACGATTGGTGACCTGTCCGCCGGCTCCGCAGAACTCCAGCACCAGCCCGAACACCTGGGTGTAGATGAAGGAATAGTCCTCGCCGACAGTCGCGATCTTGCGATAGCCCTTGGCTCCGTAGGCATAATTACCAAGACCCACCTGCCACTGCGCGCCGTCCATGTTGAAGCGGAAGAAGTTCGGCGCCGGATCGACATAAGTCGTTTCCTGTGCGCCCGACGCCGCATTGATGAACGTCAGTTCCGGGTGGGTTTTGGCGAAATTCTTGACCGCAATGCCTTCGTCGCCCGACAGCGGCGACAGCAGGATCTGCACTTTGTCCTGCTCGATCAGCTTGCGCACGGCGCGCACGGCCGAGTCCGGCGTCGCGTCTGTCGACGCCACGACAAACTCCAGCTCCTTGTCGCCGATCTTCTTGCCCAGCACGTTGAGCGCGGTCTGATGACCACGTATGCCGTCCTCGCCAAGTACTGTGTAAGTGCCCTCGAGGGTCGCAGTAACTCCAACCCGGATCTTGTCCTGGGCGAAGGCCGCACTCGAAAGCAACAGGGTGCTGAGAGCGACCAATCCGATGCAATTTTTCACCATTGAACTCCTCCCTTGTCGTGCCGCATTTTTCAGGGGGCCGGTCGCACTCCGCCCGGCCGGGGCATCGCCGCACGGGGAGGGTAGCTGATGAGCGAGACTGCGCGCGCGGTTTCGACCACCTTCGACTTGACGGGTAGTCTCATTTTTGCGGTGGCGGCACTATCCGCTTCGCGGTTTCCGCCGCAAGGGCAACGTCCGCGACGGTCGCGATACGGCCTCGTGGCCGGCTAGAACAAAAAAAGAACATGGGGGCATGAGCGGGCTTAGAAAATATATCGACGCCCATAGAGTTGACCGCGACAAGTTTCTTTTCCCGCGAGGCGAAGGAGTTGCAGCAGCTTAGATCGAGCCGTACTCAGGTGCTGGGCGATCAAGGCGAGTGCTTGCTGCATCAAGTCTTCGGAGACCGGTAGGTACAACAGCCGTGGGGGTCCAGCGGGCTGAAAACAGATGACAACTCACCCGTCCGCAGGAGTGTCGTGTCCACTTGCGCTTGGAAGACCAAACCGTTGTTGGATCAGTTCAGCAATCATTTCGTCATCCGTGCCTCAGGCGTTTGCAGTGGTGTCGCGCAACCTCGGGTCAATTGGCGGGCTGATATAGTCTAACGACATCTCTAGGGTTGTTTTCAGACGGGCGATACAGGTGTGGTGAGCGAAAAATGATTGGTGCTCATTCCGTGATTTTGAAAGAGATTGACTGGATCGCGGTTGATTGGGGCACGTCCAATCTGAGGGTCTGGGGATTGAACGCGGAAAGTCAGGTCATCGCTGAAAACGCATCCGATCAAGGCATGGCGAAGCTCGATCGATCCGGTTTTGAGCCGGCCTTACTGGCGCTGACCAATGATTGGCTCCCGCAAAACCGACGAACGCCCGTGGTTTGCTGTGGCATGGTCGGTGCGCGGCAAGGTTGGATCGAAGTTCCGTATCGTCAGGTGCCGTGCAAGCCCGTTCGCCTCGACGCGGTCGGTCGCCCCGAAACACGCGATCCACGATTGCGAGTGTTCATCCTCTCCGGCATCAAACAGATCGAACCGACGCCCGACGTTATGCGCGGCGAGGAAACCCAGATTGCGGGGATTATCGCGGAAGATCCGCAGTTTGCAGGTGTGCTTTGTCTTCCCGGAACCCACACCAAATGGGCGCGGATCCACGCGGGCGATATCGTTGGTTTCCGGACCTTCATGACCGGAGAATTGTTTAACCTGCTGTCGGCGCACTCTGTTTTGCGCCACAGTCTGGACGGTACGGGATCGGACGGAAACGAATTTGCCGCCAGCATTGAAGCCATGGCCAGGGAGGCGGCGCAACTTGCCGCACGGCTATTCTCGATCCGCGCGCAGTCCCTTGTTTCAGAATTGAGTCCGGCAACCGCCAAAGCGCGATTGTCGGGACTGTTGATTGGTGCCGAACTTGCAGCCGCCAAAGACGATTGGTCCGGTCAGGCAGTCACCATCGTCGGCAACGGCCCGCAAGCCGAACTCTATGCCCAGGGGCTTCGGGTGCTGGGTCAGGAACCGCGTATGGTCGACGCATCCCATGTGACTCTGATCGGACTGAAATCGGCTTATCTTGAGATCGCGAAGGAGTTTTCATGACCCGCAACATCATCGCCATTCTGCGTGGCATCAGGCCCGACGAGGCCGAACCGATTTGCGAAGCGCTGATCGAAGCCGGCGTGACCACAATCGAGATTCCCTTGAACTCGCCGCATCCATTGCGGACGATTGCCGCGCTGGCGAAAACGTTCGGTTCGCTGGCGACGATCGGGGCGGGGACCGTCCTGAGCGCGCAGGAAGTTCGCGATGTTGCCAATGCCGGTGGACGGATCATCGTCTCGCCGAGTTTCGACGCCGAAGTCGTCGCGGCAACCAAGGCGCTGAAACTGGCTTCGTGGCCGGGCGTTTTGACTCCGTCGGAGTGTTTTGCCGCGCTCAAGGCCGGCGCCGACGGTTTGAAGATCTTTCCGTGCTCTGTGATCGGCCCCGCCGGCGTCAAGGCCATGCGCGCGGTCTTACCGGCACAGACTGAAATGTATGCCGTTGGTGGCGCTGGTCCTGCGAATTTCGCGGAATGGTTCAGCGCGGGTATTACAGGGTTTGGCGTCGGTACAGCACTTTATCAACCTGGAAACACACTTCCTCAAGTGCGAAGGGCAGCAAAGGAAATCGTTCGGGCCTACGATGGCGCGAATAAAGGCGGTCGCGAGAACGATCAGGTCGCATAGGACCAATTTGGCCCCAGGTCGACCAGATATTCCAACCGGATCGCGGAAAGACCCGCTCCCGCACAATGAAGAGTGGACGCGCTGACCGCCGGTCGGATGCTCGACTGAAGCCCGCGCTCACGATGCCTTTCGACGCCCATGCCGGCCGACGGAAGGAGTGTCGTCGAGAAGCCCGAAGACGGGTCGCACAAGCCCATCGAGTAGCTTTCGATCGGGACGCACCCGCGCGAGGACTCGGATGCCCAAGAGGATTCCCAGCAGTGATTTAGAAAGATCCTCGGCCGAATGCGCGCGCGAGATGCTGCCGTCCTTCTGCCCCTTCGACACGCAGCGCAAGAAAAAGGCCTCGACCTCATCGAGGAACGTCGCGACGATGGAGAGAAAACCAGGATCGAAAGGCGCGCTCTCAATGGCCGAGTTCACCAACATGCAGCCACGACGCTGCTTGTCGCCAAGCGATCGCTTGATGATTTCCTCAAAAAACGCAGCAATGGCCTCCCGCGGCGGCATGGCGGATTCGATGCGACGAATGCGTTCGCGAAAGGTCTGGTCCAGATACCGGCTCAACGCGCGGGCATACAAGCCGCGTTTGTCGCCGAAGGCGTTGTAGAGGCTCGCCCCCGCAATATTCATTTGGTCGGCCAGATCACGCACCGACGTCGCTTCGTAGCCGCGAAGCCAAAACCGCTCGATGGCCGCATCCAGAACGGCAGCTTCATCGAATTCGCGCGGTCTTGCCATCGAATTCCTGTCTCCGGCTGTTGTTATATGGCTGATCTGGTGGAGCTATTCTTTAGCATCCGATGCGATGCGTTGACAATCTTGGCTGCGGTCGCCCCTGGGAGGCGCGTCAAAGCACGATTTTCGAACCGCTGGCCGTTCTGGAGCATGTGATCTATAACGAGAATCCGCCGGGCTGAAACCGTGAGCGTTCAGCCAAGGTCAAAGGAGGAGCCGTGGCCCTTTCGCTGAACAATCCGCTGCCCGAAGCGCTCCGCGCTCAATGGCCATATGCGCCACGCTATGCCACCGTGAATGGGTGGCGCATGCATTATATTGATGAAGGCGAAGGCGATCCGGTCGTCTTGCTGCACGGCAATCCGACCTGGGGATTCCTGTACCGAGACATGATCAGGCCTTTGGTGCATTCCGGACGCCGCGTGATAGTCCCCGATATGATCGGTTTTGGCTTGTCCGAGAAGCCAACGCGCGAGCAGGCGCATTCGCTCGATGGGCACGCCGCCAACCTGACCGCGCTTATGCGTCAGCTCAATTTGAGACGGATCATGCTTGTCTGCCATGACTGGGGCGGCCCAACCGGGCTGTCCTTTGCGATGAGCAATCCTGAGCGAGTGCGAGCCCTTACCATCATGAGTACCTGGGCATGGCCGCTGCCACCGGCCGAGTTTCACACGCGCATTTTTCCATGGCGCATGATGCATGCGCCGCTGATCGGGCCTTACCTTCTTGGCAAGCATCGCGCGCTTGCAGGACGCGGCATCTATCTTTCCGTCGTTGATCGCGAAAAGTTTGCGCGCACTGCGCAGGCAGCTTATGAGGCGGCGCTCCCCGATCCCGCCTCCCGCCTTCTCACCTGGGTGTGGCCGCGCTGGATTCCATTGGATGAGAACGCGCGGGCCTTGGAACGCTTTCGGTGGCTGGAGCAGCAATTATCCCGCTCCAAGCTCCCCACCCTGATTGTGTGGGGACGCGAGGACGAGGTCTTCGATGCCGCGACCTTTTCGAGCCGGTTCAAGCAGATGCTCCCCCACGCCGAAGGTCCAATTCTCGTGACCGGCCGCCATTTCCTGCAAGAAGACTCCGGCCCCGAAATCGCGGATCTCATTCGACAGTTCCTGGAGCGCCTCGAAAAAGGGGAGGGTGCACGATGAGCGACGTCATCGTTGTCGGCAAGCCGGATCTGCACGGGAAACGTTTGTCCTTTGCCTTGGCCGAGGATCGTGTGGCGCACTACCCCGAATTCCGCGAGTTCTTTGTCCGGACGTTCGATCTGAATCAGAAGGGGCTTGCGGAGCCGGGATTTGTTCAGGCGCCGTCGGGCCTCGCCTATGCCCTTGCCTTCCTCGGCCGAAGCGGCGAGCCTTTTCCATCCGGCGTTGAAATCCACGCGGTCGTCGACGCGCTCGAACCGCTGGACGATGAGACGGTCGATATCGACCTATGGGCCATTCTCCGCTGGATGATTGGCGGTGTGGGCGCGCCGTGGACGGTTGAGGATTTCGATCGCACCGGTCGGCTCTACCGCGTGCCGGCAGCGCCGACCGGCTGACGACAGCCGAGACTGCTGGACGCAACCCTATTCCGTTCAGATGGAGCCGAGCTAGCCCGCGCTTTCCGACGCTCATGCCATTCAGACGCAACGCGCCGTCGTGGCATGCAAAGGAACCTGGAAGGCATTCGCTCATTTCCGCTCCACGGGCGGCGACGCCCGGCGCGACTGTCTCCGTCGCTTGATTCATTTTGGATCATATGATCTAAAATGACTTATGACGTCGCACTCTCTCGGAGCCGGCCGGCGCGGCGCTTGACCTGTGGCGCATCGCGCGCGGCACGGTCTGGGCGGAGGATCAGTTGTGGGCGTGTTCGACTAGTCCGCGTTGGCGTCGCGTTTACTGCAGCCGGTAGCTAGTCCAAAAAAGGGAAGAAACGATGATCCGCTTCTACTACCATCCGACGCCGAACCCCGCCAAAATTGCCCTGATGCTCGAGGAATTGGACTTGGCCTATGAGCTTATTCCAGTTGATACCGGCAAGGGTGAGCAGCATGCGCCGGCGTTCCGGGACATCAATCCGAACGAAAAAGTGCCGGCGATCGTCGATACCCAGGGACCCGGCGGCAAGGAAACGCGGGTCTTCGATTCCGGGGCTATCCTGCTTTACCTCGCTGAAAAGACCGGGCATCTCCTTGGTGCGCCGGAAGACAAAGGTGAGCTCCTGTCGTGGCTTTTCTTCATTTCCACAGGCATCGGTCCGTTTTCAGGGCAAGCCGTTCACTTTCAGCATGCCGCACCGGAGAAGCTCGCCTATGCGATCAACCGCTATCGCCGCGAGGTCGAACGTCACTACGAGGTGCTGGACACGCATTTGAAAAATCGCGAGTTCATCGTTGGCAACCAGTTCACCATCGTTGATATCTCCGCGTGGGGATGGCTGGACCGCGCACCACGCGTGCTGCCCGGCGAAGCCGCGCCGCTTGCGCCGTTCCCCAACCTTGAGCGCTGGTTCAAAGCGATCGATGCGCGTCCAGCTGTCGCGAAGGCTCGGGCGGTTGGCAAGGGACATGCTTTCAAGAAGGACGTGGACGAGGAAACGCGTCGCTCGCTGTTTCCGTCGAACTATCCGAAAGTCGCGCGCTGAGCGCGGCTCAAACCTCGGGAGGCTCCCCGCCACCCGACGACCGCTTTCTCGATCTTGAGCCAGCGCTGGCTGAAACGCTTCGCAATCATTCCGCGCTCTTTGGGACGAGATTAACGACCACACCACTGAAAATTGGACCTGAATCATGACAAGTGTTGCAATCTACGTTGAGCTAAAAGCCAAACCCGGCCGCGAGGAGGATGTCGCGTCGTTTCTTGCCAAGGCACGCGATCTGGTCATGGCCGAGACCGGTACCATCGCGTGGTTCGCAGTTCGCTTCGACAAGGCGACCTTCGCGATCTTCGACGCGTTCAATGATGAAGCCGGCCGGTCGGCGCATCTCAATGGTGCGGTCGCGGCGGCCCTGATGGCCAATGCCGCCGAACTCCTTGCGAGCGCGCCCGAAATCCGTCAGCCGTCAGTTCTGGCTGACAAGCTGCCTGGGCAGTGAGACGAGCCAGGGCAGATGCTGAAGATCTGGGGCCGGGCCAACTCGATCAATGTCCAGAAAGTGCTCTGGTGCTGCAGCGAGCTTGGCCTGGACTTCGAGCGGATCGATGCCGGTAACGAGTTTGGAGTTACCGGCAGTGCGGCCTATCGTGCGCTCAATCCCAACGGCCTCGTTCCTATGATCGAGGACGGCGGCTTCCATCTCTGGGAGTCGAATGTCATTGTGCGCTACCTTGCCCACAAAGATCCGCATCACCGTCTCTGCCCGGCAGAAATCCAGGCACGCTTTGACGCGGAGCGGTGGATGGACTGGCAGGCCACGGTTTTCTGGCCTGCCTTGCGGCCGTTATTCATCCAGCTTATCCGCACGCCACCGGCAAAACGCGACGTTGCGGTCATCACGCGGGCCGAGGAGCTCTGCCTTGCCGCGGTGAGAATCCTCGATGCCCGGCTTTCTGACCGGAGCTTCCTGGCAGGCGATAGCTTCTCCATGGGCGACATTCCGGCAGCCGTAGCCGTTCATCGCTGGTATGAACTGGACACACATCATCCCGAGCTCATCGAGCTACGGCGCTGGTACGGGCGAATGCGGGAGCGAAGATCCTTCCAGGAGATGGTGATGACGCCCCTCAGCTGACGCGGACATATGCGTGCTTTAGAGCGACCAGAGCCGCTCCAAGCGTTGTACGCGGGCTTGATGTCTTCGCATTCACATGGAGTTTCCAGCCAAATGTGCCGCGCCGATGATGCGGCCGTCGGATGATTCGATCACGACGGCGACATCCTGACCGTCGGGAAGGCGCTCGCTGATCTGAACCTGCTTTCCGGACCAGTCGGCGACCTGGCGGATCGAGCGGACAACGTTTGCTTCGGTAAGTGTGCGGCCGCCGTTTTCGCCACGCCCGATTTTCGTGACGTGTTCACGGTCAAAGCCGATAAGCAGGACCTTTCCGTCTCCCGCACCCGAACCGACCGTAATCATGACGTTCTCGCCGACTTTGCTGACGCTCACGTCCGCGGCAGTTCTTTGCTCGCGTTTAGCCCGGTCGATAGCTGCATTCACCTCTTCGCGATGCGAGCCGACCAAGCCTACCGTGCCATTCACCACCATTTCCGGAGTGTAGGATCCGTCGCCAAACCGGCGGCCATAGCGCTCCTGACGGGATGTAGCAGATTCCATTGAAAAGGGATCTTTCCAGCCCAGACGATCCCAATAGGTCACGTGAAAGGCCAGCGGCAGGACGTCCGGCCGCTGCTTTGTCATTTCGTTGAGAAAGGCATTCGCCGGCGGACAGGACGAACAGCCTTGCGACGTAAAGAGTTCAACGACGACCGGCCGCTCGGCTGCTGACGTCATCGCAGGCAGAAGGCCAAAGGCCAACCCGACGAGAAAGAAAAGGCGTGAAGACATGGCGATCCTCCAATTTGTAGCACTTCCTTTTCGTCCGGCGCGGCGTGTCCGTTACGTCGAGAGCCAACACGAAATAGTGAGGCGAATTGTTGAAGCGTCGGTAGGGCGGGAGCAAACCTACGTGGCACCGTTAAAAAAGGGAAAATCCGGTACCGTCGGCGTCAGTTCGAGCTAAACAGAGACGACTTTCTCCAGCCATCGATCGACGCCGGACCGGCGCCACGCATGGCCAGAGTCATCAACCCGGCGAGATACAGCAGGATGTGCTCGTAGCCGACGGGACCAAATTTCACCCCGTTTTCAGATACTTCAACAAGCTTCACCGAGAAAAAGCCGTACGGCAGATGAACGGTGAAGAGCGCAGTCAACAGAACGATGGCGAGCGGCAGGCTGGTGGCAGCGACGAAGCCTCCAACCAAAATCAGAAATCCACCGACAAGTTCGGTCATCGTCGTGACCCATGAGAGGAAAAGTGGAACGGGAACGCCGAGCGTATGAAGCACAACGGCAAATGTTTCAGGGCCGCGGCTGAGCTTGGCATAGCCATGGACCATGAAGCCGTAGCCGATAACAAGGCGGAGCGGCAGGGCGCTCCAGGCTGAAATTGTGCTTGTGACTTTGGCTGCCCAGTGTTCCCGGCTATCGAATTGTGTGTCGGGCGATAACGTTGTCATGTGATTCATCCTGATCTCGATGACTGGAGCAGGATAGGTCGTCCCCGAAACTTAAGCCGGCCTTAAGCGGGAAAGTCACCACCGCAGAATGCGGCGGCCGAGCAGATAGCCGAATGCAACAACGATCGAGGATGCAAGCGGGTACCAGGTGACAACGAACAGCGGACTGTCGTCAAAGCAATTGAGCGCATAGAACGATGCGGCAATAGCGGCTGCCGCGAGACCTGCGGTCGCGCCGGTCTTCCCTGGATCGAAAGATGCGCCGCGCCTCAGCACCGTGAGGAATGCGGCAAGGGGCATCATTGCCAGAAGTGGAATCAATGTCATGCAATTCGCCGAGTTCGAGCCGACAAGTCGCACCATCCATAGCGATCGCGGCAACATGAACAATTCGAACAGGGCGGATATTAATAACAGGCCGAGGGGCGCGAGGAGCAGTAAGGGGCGGGACTTTGTCCATTTATGCGGCTGACCCATTCCGAGGACGACCAGGCTTGCAATTGCGGCAAGCGGCACCGTGATCAGGAATTTCAGCAGAAACCGCCAAGTGTCGAGGGCCAAGGCGAGATCCTGCCGTGGACCGATCGCGGCGAAAAAGATCAGGCCGGCTGCCGCGATGCCGGCCGCGGCGGCGCAGCGGAACGAGCGACCAAACGGGATTGGTTGGGATCTGTCAGCGACGATCGCTGTGATGAGTTGGTCGGTGTTCATCGAACGTCAGCCAGGTGATATTCTTCGGGAGTCAAGAAGCGGTTGTCGTGAGTCCGACCTTCAAATTCGGCTACGGCATCCCGCTGAACAATTGCTGCCCCACGGGGCAGGATCACTTCCGCCCGCAGGCCGCTGCGATCCGTCCGGTTCTCCAGGTTCAGACGTGCGGCGTTTGCACTCAAGGCGATCTCGGCGATCGCAAGACCCAGGCCGCTTCCCGAGGGGCTCTTGTGGCGGCCGCGAAAGAAACGCCGGGTGACGAGCGGCAATTCGTCTGGAGGAATGCCGGGACCTTCATCCTCGACTACGATGACGGTCTCGTCCGAACGGCGGTCGAGGCTCCATCGGACCAGCCCCGGACGCGCCGTATACTGAACGGCGTTTTCGAAGAGATTCCGAAGGGCGAGCGTCAGAAGTTCGGCATTTGCCGTAAACATGATCCCGTTCAGCGCCGGATCCACCTCGACCCGCAAGCCTTCGCGCGTGGACTGCGCGACCACGATTTCCTCGATGATAGCGCCGGCATTGAGATACGCATCCGGCCTGCGGTTCTGGCGCGCGTCGAGATTTGCGATATCGAGCAACTGTCGGACAAGGCGTGTCGTGCGATCGACCGCAATCATGATCTGACGTAGCGCTGAGTTGCGTGCGTCGGGATCGCTCGAACCAAGTGCGACCTGCGCCTGCGTCTTCAACCCCGCCAATGGCGTGCGAAGCTCGTGGGCGGCGAAGGCCGTGATCTCCCGTTCGTGCCGGCGCGCGCTTTCCACCTTTGAGAAGAGCGCATTGAGGGCAGCCATCATCGGCAGGATCTCCGATGGTGCACGATCGGTTTCGACGGGCCTCATGTCGTCCGCGCGTCGCTGCTGCAGCTCCAGGGCCAGCTTTCGCAGCGGTCGCAGGCCACGGTTGAGGCTGGACCAGATGAGCAAGCCGAGCAGCGGGACGATCAGAAGGGTTGGTGCGAGCAGTCCCTTGATGATGTCGGTGACGAGATGCTCACGCATTCCAAGCCGATCCCCCACCAGCACACGCAATCCCCGGTCCGTATCTTCCAGGGCGAATACCCGCCAATTTTCACCCTCGATGCGGCGATCGGAAAACCCCGCTTCCGTGCCGCCAAGACTAAGGCTGGGCGCTCCCCGTGAGCGCGCAACCAGCCTGCCGTCGAATGACCATATCTGGCAGGCCAGCTGGCGCTCATAGATCAGCGTCTCGGCAGGACTTTCCGCTGCCGCGTCGGCCGAGGGCGTACCAATGCTCTTGCCGGTGCCGAGGGATGCGACCATCCGCGCCGCCTCTTGCAGGCGCGCGTCGAGCACGCTCTCAACTTCCTGTTTGGTTCCGACATAGATCCAGCCGATCGCGAAGAACCAGATCACGCCGGTGGCAGCCACCAGGATGAGAAACAGTCGGGTCCGCAGCGATGCCGATTTCATGGTGTACCGACCTTCATTCGATAACCCAGCCCCCGCACGGTCTCGATGACATTGCGGCCGAGCTTTGCGCGGAGTTTGTGAACGTGAACCTCGACGGTGTTGCTCTCGACTTCTTCCTGCCAGCCATAAATGCGCTCTTCGAGCATGCCTTTCGAGCGAAGCAGCCCGGGCCGCTCCATCAGAGCTTCCAGTACGGCAAATTCGCGCCGCGACAGACCGATGATCTCACCGTCGGCAACGACGGACATGCGCGCGGGATCGAGAACAATGCCGTTGCAGGACAAAAACGGAGATGCGCGGCCGACCTGGCGCCGGCTGATGGCCCGCAGCCGCGCGCCGAGCTCGTTGAGATCGAACGGCTTGCCCAGATAATCGTCGGCCCCGGCGTCAAGGCCTTTCACACGGTCAGAGATCTCGTCGAGGGCCGTCAGCAGCAGCACGGGCGTACGATCGCCGCCGGCACGCATATCAGCAAGCAGGTCGAGCCCCGAGCCGTCGGGGAGCATGAGATCGAGCACGAGCGCATCGAACTCACTCTCGGCGAGCGCGGCGCGGCCGTCGGCGCAATTTGCGACGATGTCGAGGGCGGCCCCGAACATTCTCAGGCCGGCTCTCAGACCGTCCGAGAGGACCGGGTCGTCTTCGACGACAAGTATGCGCATGAGGGAGAACCTCTCGTTTCGAGCCGCGTCGCACCGGAGGCTTAAGGCTGGCTTAAGGTGGGTCCCACAAACCGGCGCACTCAACATCCGAGGCTCTCAATGGCATACGCGCGCGCGATCCGGTTTGTTACGCTGTTCCTGCTGGCCTTTTGGCTGGCTCCAACCCTGGCGGCGGGGCCGAAGCCCGCAGATCAGGTGTTCAGGCTCGGCGTCACTCTGGGCGAGGACGATGAACTCGCTCTCAATTGGTCGATCGAGCCCGGCTATTATCTGTATCGCGACAGACTCGCTGCGACACTTCGGGGCAAGCCGCTCAGATTAACTACTGCGCAAGGCGAATTGAAGGACGATCCAAACTTCGGGCCTACCGAAATCTATCATCATGAAGCGACCGCCTATCTCGAGGCGGTGCCTGAGAAGGGTGAGGTGCTCGTCACCTTTCAAGGCTGCGGCGAGAATACGATTTGCTATCCCCCTGTCACCAAGGCGATCGATCTGGCGACGCTTGCGATCAGCGATGCCAGCGAGAGGGCGGACCGGGGAGGAGGCTCGCCGGTGACGCAGAGCGCCGAACCTGCGGGCGCCGGCGCGGGAATTGGTGTTCCGGAGGGCAGCAATGACTACGGCCTCGACAATAGCTACCTTTCGACGCTGTTGACGTTCCTCGGTTTCGGACTGCTGCTCGCTTTCACGCCTTGCACCTTTCCGATGTTGCCGATTCTGTCGGGCATGTTGACGCGATCGGCCGGCAAGCTGACGCTCGCCAGAGGCTTTGTCCTGTCTTTCTCCTACGTGCTGGCGATGGCGGCCGCTTACGGCGTGCTCGGGATCTTTGTCGCGTGGTTCGGCGGAAATCTTCAGGCGACGTTGCAAACACCCCTGGCCATCATCCTGATGAGC
>AR_comb_assmDRAFT_10029287_pt1 | contig 15566 bp, 15 predicted proteins | sample ArasoioldDNA_FD_10543 | JGI IMG/M metagenome (IMG submission 10543) | reverse complement strand
GTGGCGAGCAGTGTGGAGAAGCGCGAATAAGGTGGATCGGCTTGTCCCAAGACGATGCTACGTAAAAGCGCCGAAGGCGCTCATTATGAGCAGCTGCGCTGCTTGGGGGTTACCATCGCCTTCGGAGAAGTCGATCCACCCCTGCCCCGCAATCGCTCCGAACGGAGTTGATTAGACTAGCTCTGGCAGCGACATTAGGACCCCCATGATTGCTGAGCCTAAGGCCAAGGAGCAGCTCGAGTTCGACACGATCGAAGATGTGTTGAGCGACGTCGCGCACGGCAAGCTCGTTATCGTAACCGATGACGCGGATCGGGAAAACGAAGGCGACCTGGTCATGGCTGCGGAAAAAGTCACGCCTGCCGCGGTGAATTTTATGGCCAAACACGGCCGCGGCCTCATTTGTGTCCCCATCTCAAATCACCGCGCCGAACAACTTGGCTTGCAGCGAATGGTTGCGCAAAACCGGGAGATGCACAAAACCGATTTCACGGTTTCAGTGGATGCCGCGCGCGGGGTCACCACTGGGATTAGCGCCTTCGATCGTGCTACCACGATTCTCGCCATCAGTAATTCCAAATCGTCGCCCGAAGATCTCATACAGCCCGGACATGTTTTCCCGTTGCGCGCCAAAGATGGCGGCGTGCTGCGCCGGGCCGGTCACACCGAGGCCGCGGTAGATCTGGCGCGCCTCGCCGGTCTCCAACCAGCCGGGATAATCTGCGAAATCCTGCACGACGATGGGACGATGGCGCGACTTCCGGAGCTGATGGAGTTTCGCAAGAAACACAGTCTCCGAATCTGCACGATTCAAAGCCTGATTGCTTATCGACGACAGCGAGAAAAACTCGTCGAGCTCGAGCAGGTAATTAAGCTGCCGACTGACTACGGCGATTTCGACCTGCACCTTTACCGATCAACGCTGGACGGGATGCATCATCTCGCCCTGGTCAAAGGCACGATCGACCCAGACAGCAAACCGCTGGTGCGGGTTCATAGTGAATGTCTGACCGGCGACGTGTTCGGTTCACGGCGATGCGATTGCGGAAATCAGCTGCACGCTGCGCTCCGGCAAATTGCGGAGGAAGGTAACGGCGTCCTCGTTTACATGCGCCAGGAAGGTCGCGGCATCGGATTGGCCGCCAAAATTCACGCTTACAAATTGCAGGAAGAAGGGCTCGATACCGTCGAAGCAAACGCCAAGCTCGGTTTCCCCAGTGATTTGCGCGATTACGGGTTAGGCGCGCAAATCCTGTTCGATCTCGGCGTCCGTAAATTCCGTTTTCTGACTAACAATCCAAAGAAAGTCGTCGGACTCGAAGGCTACGGGATGCAAATGGTGGAACAGGTACCAATCCGGACCGAGGTAAACCCGCACAACGCCCGATATCTGGAAACCAAAAAAGAAAAACTGGGTCATCTGCTTTAGAGACGATTAGTCAGGCGCCTCGTTTTTTGCTGAAAATGTCTACCGCTATTCCGCCGCGTCCCCGTCCAGTCGGTATGAATCCGCGGCAGATCGGGATCAAGCGGCGGTTCGTGATTGTGGCGAGCCAGTACAATAGCGAGTACGTGCAGGGATTGGTAGATCACGCGGTTAAAGAACTGCGCGGCCTGGTTCCGAACGCGCAGATCGATCTCCATCAGGTGCCGGGTGCGTTTGAAATTCCGGTCGTTGCTCGTGAGATCGCACGCCACAAAAGAGCCGACGCCGTGCTTGCGCTCGGTGTGATCATGAAGGGCAAAACCGAGCACGCGGCGAACATCAGCCAGGCCGTGACCGACGCGCTTCAACGAATTGCCGTTGATGATGGGATCCCAATTATTCACGGCGTGCTGACTTTAACCAGCGAAACCCAGGCGCGGGAGCGATGCTTGGAAGATGAGATAAATCGGGGAACCGAAGCCGCCCGAGCAGCCGTGCAAATGGTCAATCTTTTCAGCGAGCTACGGGAGAGATAGAGATGGGTAAACGTCGCAAAGCCAGAGAAGCCGCGGTTCAATATCATTTCTGGCGCGACTTGCAGCGCGGTGAAGGACCCGAAAAACTGGACGAATTTTGGGAGTTTTGTCCGGGCACTCCACGCACTCGCGAGTTTGCTCAACCGTTAATCGAAGGAATGGTAGCGCACCTGCCTGAAATAGATGAGCGAATCCGGCGGTATTGCGAGAATTACGAGTTTCACCGGATTTCGCCGGTCGACCGCAATGTTCTCCGCCTTGCCATCTACGAAATGTTGTACCGCGACGACATTCCACCAGTCGTTTCCATTAACGAGGCCATCGAACTGGCCAAAACATTCGGTAGCGGCGATTCGGGCCGATTCGTTAACGGAATCCTGGATCGGGTAAAAAATGATCTGACGCGCCCGCTGCGCGAAGCGGTGACGCAGAAAGAGAGCGGGTAGGGTTCGTTTGTAGCGGCGGTCTGTGACCGTCGCATTATTCCTTGTTCGATAGTGCGACGGTCATAGACCGCCGCTACAGTGCTCTCCCGATGAAGTTTTTCGATACTCTGCTCCAGACTTTCTCCATCAAGCCCATCGATTGGGATGAGTTGGAGGCTTCGATGATCCGCGCCGATCTCGGGGTGCCGGTGACGATGCGAATTATGGATAAACTTCAGGAACAGGAAGCGTGGTCCACGCTCGGCATCAAAAACGTGGTTCAAGTCGCGCGCAAGGAAGTTTCCAGCATTCTGCCGGGTTCATCGGCTCCTTTAAAACCGATGCCTGGGAAACCGGTGGTGATTCTGGTGGTCGGCGTCAACGGCACCGGTAAAACAACATCAACCGCCAAGCTCGCGCATTACCTGAAGAAAAAAGGACACAGTGTGCTTCTCGGTGCGGCCGACACTTTCCGCGCTGCTGCAATCGAGCAACTCGGCATCTGGGCTGACCGCCTTGGGATCGAGATGATCAAGGGCCAGTATAACGCCGATCCTGCTGCGCTGTGTTATGAAGCCTATCAGGCAGCGACACGCCGCAATAGCGACTTCCTGATTTGCGATACCGCGGGGCGACTCCATACCAAGAGCAATCTGATGGCCGAACTACAGAAGGTGAAACGCAGCCTGGCCAAACTCGATCCTACCGCGCCGCACGAAATTTTCCTGGTGGTTGATGCCACCACCGGCGGGAATGCACTCGCCCAGGCGCACGAATTTCATCAGGCGCTTGGCCTAACCGGTTTGATCGTCACCAAGCTGGACGGAAGTGGCAAAGGCGGAATCGTTGTGGCCATCCAGGAGCAACTCAAAATCCCAACTCGCTTCGTTGGTACCGGCGAGCAGTTGGAGGATTTCTCTTCCTTCGATGCCCGCGATTTCATTGACAACCTCTTGTAAAGACTCTTCCTCTTCCTCTCCCGCTTCCGCTTAATCTCAATCTTTTCTGGCCCCGACCAGACTAAGAGGAAGAGGTAGAGGAAGAGGAAGATTTGCCTACAGTCCACGAAACACACGTGACTCAGGCCACTAAAGAAACCGTCCCGGCAGAGGAAATTGTTCCTCCGGCGTCACCGCGAGGTTTTCGCGGATTCATCGCGAAGTTCACCGTTCTGAAGGGAGCGCAGCGCGAGTTGTGGCTCACCTTTGCGATCAAGTTGTTCATCATCCTCGCCTACTCGATCACGAACAAGACGCTGATATTCTGGCTTTCGTCCGATCTCGGATTCAACGATCAACACGCGAGCCAATTGGTCGGCTGGGTCTGGGCGCCGGCCATGACGGTGTTTACTCTTTTGGCTGGTTCTTTCACGGACGCGTTTGGGCTGCGCCGGACTTTCTTCCTCGGTGTCTTTATCTGTCTGTTTGCACGCGCCGTGATGGCGTTTTCAACCTTTCCCTGGCTATCGCTCGCAGGCGGCCTGCTTCCGCTCGCTATCGGCGAGGCTCTCGGCACGCCCGTGTTGATCGCCGCGACCCGCCGATACTCGACCATTCGGCAACGGTCGATCGCTTTCTCAATTATTTATAGCGTGATGAACGTCGGCTATCTGATCGCCGGGTTCACCTACGACTGGGTCCGCCAGACATTGGGCGAACACGGCAATTTCGACTTCCTCGGCTTTCACCTAACGACGTATCGGACGCTCTTTCTCGTCGCTTTCGGATTCGAACTATTGCTCCTTCCGACTATCTATTTCCTGAGGCGAGGAGCGGAAGCGACCGAAGAGGGACCAAAGTTCGACGCGGAGCCGGTGAAATATGCGGGGACGTTCTGGGAGCGTACCTGGTTGACCATTCGGGACAGCGCGGCCGATACCGCTCAGTTGTTCAGGCGATTACTGAGCCAATCCGGGTTCTATCGACTCCTCGTATTTCTTCTTCTGATCGGATTTCTGAAATTCATTTTCCTATCGATGGACTATGTCTTTCCCAAGTTTTGCCTGCGCGAGCTCGGCGACGGCGCGCCGATAGGTCGGCTTTCAAACATCAATTACGCCATCATTATTGTGATCGCGCCAGTGATCGGCGCGTTGACCCAGCAATTTTCCGCCTATCGAATGGTCATTTTTGGGGGAATTATTTGCGCCGCTTCAGTCTTCATTATGGCTTTGCCGACGGATTGGTTTCAGAACCCAGCCAACAGCGCGCCCGTTCAATGGCTCGCCTATCATTACCTGGGTTTGAAAGGGAACATCCATCCTTACTACCTGATGATCGCGACCTATATCGCCATTTTCTCGATCGGTGAAGGGTTCTACTCGCCGCGAGTGTATGAGTATGCCGCTGCAATTGCGCCGAGGGGACAGGAGGCGTCATACGGTGCTCTCTCCTACGTTCCGTTTCTCCTCGGGAAACTTTTGATCGGGTGCACGGGATCGCTTTTGGCAGCGCTTTGTCCCGCGACCGGTCCGCGAAATTCGGGTCTTATGTGGCTGATCCTCGCGTTAGCGGCATCTGCAGCGCCGGTCGGGCTGATTACGCTGCGCCGCTACATTCGTGTTTCCGAAGTCGGGCGGCAAGAAGCGGACTAACGATTGCCGTTTCGCGGGCCCGGTAACTCAATATTCAGGGGGCGCACCGCCGGCCGATTGAACCGTTTGGATTTAGAGCAATCCGTGGCCCCGGACGGGGTCAATCCTAATGAACGAATCGCATGGAGTCACGGTCTAATTCCACTGTTACGACCAGCAAACAGGCCTATTTTTTCGCATGATTGAGCTCCCGAAACGACCGCCGCCGTCCTCGCGCGGAATGCTGATTTTTTGCGCAATCGTTTTCTTTTCTCTCCTCGGAGTCGTTATTTTCCTGAATCGCGCCGGCGCGCAGAAGCGCGAAGAGCCGGCTAACACCCAACCTGCCATGAGTAATTCAACACCTACCACCTCTCCGTCCGGTTCGACCGAGTCGGCGAAAGCCGACCTCAAGAAAAAGCTGACCAGTCAGCAATATTACGTCACCCAACAAAACGGTACTGAACCGCCATTCCAGAACGAATACTGGGATAACCATAAGGCCGGTCTTTACGTCGACATCGTGAGCGGCGAACCGTTATTCAGTTCGCTGGACAAATACGACAGCGGTTGCGGCTGGCCAAGCTTCAGCAAACCGATCACAAAGGATTTCGTAGCCGAAAAATCCGACAATTCCCACGGGATGCGGCGGACTGAAGTTCGGTCGAGCAAGAGTGATTCGCATTTGGGGCATGTATTTGACGACGGCCCTGGTCCAACCAAGCTGCGATACTGTATTAACTCCGCGTCGCTGAGGTTCATACCGGTCGAAAAGCTCAAAGAAGAAGGCTACGGCGAATACTTGCCGCTGTTCGCTAAGGCGGATGCGGAAAAACCCGCGAAATCGGAAAAAAAGTAGCCCTCCGCCGGGCTGCGATAAACGTGCTAGCCTGACGCGAAATTTTCCTTCAGACTCGTCGGCGAGAGGAGACCAGAGCAATGCCAGAGGAGACCACAACGATAAATGGCGGTGCCCGACGAATCACAGGTGAAGAGAAATCTTATTGGAGTGTTTGTCTGGGTTTAGCTGCGGTTGTCATCCTCGGCTCTGCGATCTACTACATCAGCAGCTACCGGAGCGAGCATAAGAAGACCGATCCTTACAACTTCAATAAGCCGGTGCCAACCGATGCCGAGTTGAAGAACCGGTTGAAGGAAGAGCAATACCGGGTCACTCGCGAAAACGCCACTGAGCCGGCGTTTCAAAACGAATATTGGCAAACCGACAAACCGGGCATCTACGTCGACATCATTACCGGCGATCCATTGTTCAGCTCGCTCGACAAATTCGATGCCAAGAACGGCCGCCCAAATTTCTCTAAACCGCTGCCCTCCGCGAAACTGGTCATGAAAAAGGACACGTCGCGTCCTGATCTTGACCGGACTGATATACGGACCGCCCGAAGCGATTCGCATCTTGGCTACCTGTTTCACGACGGCCCGCCACCAAAAAACGAGCGTTACGTGGTGAACTCGGCGGCAATGAAATTCATTCCGGTCGACAAGATGGAACCGGAAGGCTACTCCGAGTGGCTGGTACTTTTCCCTAACGTCAGTCCCACACCGTCTTCGAAGTAGCCGGAAATCGGCAGTTCATTCGTGGCATCGACTACGCGATCAACGCCTGAAATCTCGGGTCGCCTCTCAGCGAGTCCCATTCCGGTTCGGCTTTTAACAGCCCCGGCGTAGGTCCGTTAGGCAGTCTGAGCACCTGTTCGAGTTGATCGATCGCCAGGTCGGTTTCGCCGGTTAACGCGTAAACAACGGCTAGATTCGTGGCCATGATCGGCCCATCGAACGCGTCTTTGCTGATTGGAAGCAACTCGGTGGCGCGGCGCGCCTCGGCGATCGCATCTTTCTTCCTTCCCAAACCGGCATCGATTAAGCCGAGGATGCACAGGCTTTTGTCATCGCTGGAACAAATTCGAGCGTCGTGTTCAACGGTCAGGCGCGCAGCTTCGAATGCTCGAGTCGCTGCATCGGTATCGCCTCGCTGTCGCGCGATCCACGCTTCGTACCACGTTCTCGGAAAGGTGTAACCGTCTATCGCGTTGGCAATTCCGCCGATTCCACCATCGTTCAATTCGGTGAGCCCGGAAGACTCCAGCAGTTTGGTTGCCCGGTCGGGATCGCGCTGCATCAGCGCAACGCGCACAGCCACTGTCGTTACCGAGCCGCCCGGATTGAAATCGGGCGGCATGTTTTTTAGAGCAGCCTCCAGCGGAGCCGGGTCGCCGTCCTGTTTCAACTCGTGCGTTGCGCAGGCCAGGGAAAATAGGTGCGCGTTCGGGTGCACCTGAAGTCCGTGGGCAAATAATCGATCCGCTTCGTCGTACCGTCGCAGCGACGTGTAAGTTTCTCCCAGGTTCCAAATTACCGACGGGTTTCGCGGATCGAGCTGGCGCGCCCGCTCAAAATAAGCCACCGCTTCGTCCCACCGATTTCGACGCCGTTCAATCGCACCGATCGCATCCCAGATTTCGGCATCGTTAGGCGTAGCCTGTCGCGCGAATTCCAGTTCCTTTAAAGCCAGATCGTAGTGCCGTCCGCCGAAGTAGTAGTAATAGGCCAGAGCCAGACGGGCGTCCCCCAGTTCCGGTCTCAGTTTGAGCGCCGTTTCGGCTTCAGTTCTTGCTTTCGCCAGACGATCCCGTGTCCGATCGTAGCCGAACCAGTAAAGTTCACCATGGAAGCGCGAGGCCAGAGCATGAGCCAGGGCGAAATTTGGATCACGGGAAAGAGCGTCTTCCAGAAGCCGTAGTGCGATGTCGCCATTCTCCTTTGGATCACCGGAGCCGCTCCAGCGGAACAGATCACGCGCGCGAAGATAGAGATCGTAGGCGTCGAGATCCGCGGTCGGATGCATTTGCATGCTCGCTTTCTCTTCCGGAGAAAGATTGGCGCGTAACGCGGCCGCGATCCGCTCGGCCAGGTCGCTTTGCAAAACGAACAGATCGGTAATCTCGCGATCGAAGGTGTCAGCCCAGATGTGCGCGTCGGTGCGCGCGTTGATCAGCTGAGCATTGACTCGTAAACGGTTGCCCGCCCGACGAACTGTTCCTTCAAGGATGTGAGCAACACCGAGTGCGGCTCCAATCTCGCGCAAATTGCGCTCCACCCCGCGATATTGCCGCACCGATGTGCGACTGATCACTTTCAGGTCAGCAATTTTCGCAAGGTTGGACAGAATATCGTCCTGGATGCCATCGGCCAGATAGGTGTTTTGCTGGTCATCGCTGAGATTCTCAAACGGCAGGACAGCAATGCTTTTTTCGGGAACCGAAGATGGTCTGAACGCAGGCTGATCCTCCGTGCGCTTAATCCCTTCAGGCGTGAAATCGAAAATCCAGGAAAGAACCAGGGCGACCGGAATGCCCAGCACCACAAGTACGATGACAAGTTTCACCACCCAGGTCGGGGCAAAAAACGGGAACACCTGTGTGTCGATCTGGACGACCAGCCACGCAATAACCGCATAGGAAATTGCGACGCGATAAACCTTCCTCCGCTTTAGCTCAGCAAAGAAATTCCGCATTGAGGTGTTCCTTAACATAATCAGGGTTTGAAAATGTGGAATGGCAGTTCCTTGCCGAGCACACCAAATGGTGAAATAGGAATCGCCACCCATGCGCGGTTCTCCGGATAAACCAAAATCTCACGAAACATTGGCGGTGCTCGCCGGGCTTGGAGCGTTTGTCACTTGGGGATTGATCCCTGGTTACTGGAAATTAATGCAAACGGTGCCGCCGACGGAGATCCTGGCGCATCGTTATGTCTGGACCACGGTTTTCCTGACCGCTTTGTTAACCTGGCAGCGTCGCTGGGCCGAAGTCCGCGCCAATGCGAGCTCCGCGCGAACGCTGAGATATTGCTTCGCCAGCGGATGCAGTATTTCGATCAACTGGTTTCTCTTTATCTGGGCGGTCCTTATCGGCCGGATCATCGAGACCAGCCTCGGCTATTTCATGACGCCGCTCATGAACGTTCTCTTTGGCGCCTTGTTCCTGCGGGAACGATTGACCAGGCTTCAGCTCGTCTCGGTGGGATTAATGGTCGTGGCGGTCCTCAACCTGACGTTCGGCTATGGCCATTTCCCCTGGATCGCATTGATGCTGTGTGTCTCGTTTGGGGTTTACGGTTTGCTTCGCAAAAAGTCAGGCACCGCCGCGATTCCGGGCCTGTTTTTTGAAACGGTACTGTTAACGCCTGTTGCGATTACGTTTCTCGTTCTGCTGCGCACCCGCGGAACTCTGCTCTTCGGCAGCGACGGTGTTTGGATATCTTTTCTTCTTTTATCGACGGGCGTGGTGACAGCTGTGCCGCTGGTCTGGTTTGGTTACGCTGCCCGCCATCTCAAACTAACGACTGTTGGGTTCCTTCAATACGTTGCGCCTACCTGCTCATTCCTGCTCGGCGTTTTTGTCTATCACGAGCCGTTTAGCCGCGCTCACTTGATCACCTTCAGTCTGATCTGGCTGGCGCTTGGCATTTTCACATTCGAAGCGATCACCCGGCTTCGCGCCGAGCGTCGCCGTGAAGTGCTCGCAGAAGCAATCTGCGATGGGCCGGTCTGAAATTTGACGGAGCCGGGCAACCTATGGCAACGCACCTTCGATTGTATTAACCGGCTTAACGCTCTATCTTCCCGCTCACGTGAAAAAAGATGATTTCGATTACGCGATCGAGAACACGCAGGTGATCGTAGCGCCCGAGGGCCGGATTCAAACCTTCGGCAACACCAGTTTCACGTTTTATCTGATCTCCGAATTGATGGATCACGTCGATCAAGTGCGGGTGCGTAATGGGAAAATCCACGCCGAACGTCCTCAAATTCTCACGCCCGATCATTTCCAACGGTTATTGCTCGAAGGTTTCGGAGAAAAGGCTCGTCGTTATGCCGACCAACTTCAGGAGCATCTAAAAAACATCGCCGTTCTTCGTTACGGATTTCAGTTTCGCAAAACTGACGTTACCGAAGAAACCGTGCGCGATTCCATGGACGCAGTGATCAATCGGACCAAGCGCCGGGTAGAGGCGCAAAACGAACCGCTAAGCGCAGTGATTCAGGGGGTAGACGATGCCTGGGAAGTCTGCCTGCTGAAATTCACCGTCGACATGATTGAGCGTTCCACCGGCGGGAACATCGGCGATTTTCGGCGACGCGGCCTGCTGTAATTAAACACAGGCAAGCGGACGCCACAGATTTACACTGATTAACAGATCAGACGGAGCCGCTTAATCTGTGCGTATCCGTGTTCATCTGTGGCCAAAGGTTTTCGTTGCTGGCCGGTGACGTTCTTAGATTTTTCGATACCGCCGCATCAATTTGAAAAATCGCAGGGTATCGCGCACTGGATGAATGCTGCTGACTTCGTCTGAGTAGACCGTTGTGATCGGTACCGATCCGATTCGAAAATTTTTTCGGCTGGCCAGGATCAACATCTCGGTCTCATAATCGAATCGGTTAGTCCCGGTCAGAACGATCGGGATCAAATCGCGATGGATCATGCGAAACCCGCATTGCGTATCCGGGATCTGCTGGCCGCATACGCGACTGATCTTTTCGCTCATGTAGCGATTTACCCTTTGACGCACCAACGGCATCGACGAAACATCATTCATCCGGTTGCCGACCAACAGCAGGGCACCGGTCGATTCAGCAGCGCTTAACATCCGATCAATTTCCTCCGGCCGATGCTGGCCGTCGGCGTCGAGAATTACGACCCAGGTAAAATCGCGCTCCAGCCAGTAACGTAAGCCGGCCTTGATCGACTCGCCTTTCCCCCGGTTCTCCGGATGAACAATCAGTTCGGCGCCTGCGGCCTGGGCCTGGGCGGCTGTTTCATCGGTCGAGCCGTCGTCCACGACCAGAACATGATCGAGCTCCGCGCGAGCTCGTCTGACTACGTCGCCGAGATGTTTTGCCTCGTTGTACGCCGGAATGACAGCGGCGGTTCCTTGTCGGCCGGGGGACGCATTCCGCTGCTCCATTGTTACCTAACAACGGGATGAAAATCCGCGGCGTGATACGAGCTGCGCACCAGTGGCCCCGAGGCGACGTGTTCGAAACCCTTTTTGCGCGCGATGTCGCCATACACTTCGAATTGCTCAGGCGTAATGTATTCGACGACCGGCAGATGATTTGGCGTCGGGCGGAGATACTGCCCCATCGTAAGAACCTGGCAACCGACGTCACGAAGGTCGTCCATCGTCTGAAAAAGTTCCGGTTCGGTTTCGCCCAGGCCTAACATCACGCCACTCTTGGTAACGACCCGCGAGGAAAGCTCTTTGGCTCGTCGAAGCACCTGCAACGATGTGTGATATCTGGCGCGGGAACGAACCACCGGCGTGAGACGTTCCACCGTCTCCATATTGTGATTGTAAATGTCCGGTCCGGCATCGAGCACGATCTGAATGCAGCCATCCTGAGCGTGAAAATCAGGGACCAGGACCTCGACGACGATCGAAGGATCCATTTCGCGAATCGCCATAATCACCCGCGCAAAATGGTTTGCGCCACCATCCTGCAGATCGTCCCGAGCCACCGCTGTGATCACGACGTGCTTCAACTTCATCCGGCGCACCGCTTCGGCAACGCGCGCTGGTTCGTCTTCTTCGAGCGCAAACGGCTTGGCCGTGGTCACAGCGCAAAATCCGCAAGCTCGGGTGCATCGATCGCCGGCAATCATCATGGTGGCCGTGCCCTGGCTCCAGCATTCCCATCGATTCGGGCACTGAGCGCTTTCGCAAACGGTGTGGAGTCGCAGATCGGAAATCAGTGCCTTGGTCGAGAAGAAGACGGGATTCGACGGCAGTCGCACCTTAATCCAAGGCGGCTTTTGCGGCTGATGCAGGGCTGGATCGATCTTGCAAGCCATGACGGAGAAAAAGTTACAACGTTAAAATCGTTACAAAAGTTAAATCGGCGGTTTGTCGCTATAGTTTGGTTCGTCCTGACAGAGCCTGATAAAGCGTCAGTTCATCCGCCGACTCAAGGCCGCCACCCGCGGGCAACCCGTGGGCGATTCGGGTCAGAGTTACCGGTTTATCTTTCAGAAGATCGACGATGTAATTGGTCGTCGCTTCGCCCTCGACATCCGCGGACAGGGCAAAAATTACTTCGGTAAACTTCTCGGCGTCGATGCGCTCGACCAGTTCCCGAATCCGCAGATCATCCGGGCCGATGTGATCAAGCGGAGCGATGCGGCCGCCTAACGAATGATAACGGCCGCGAAACGCGCTGGTTTTTTCCAGCGGTAGAATATCGGTAGCCTGTTCGACGACGCATAGCATGTCTTGAGCGCGCGAGTCGTCGGAGCAGATATCGCACAATTCGCCGGTGGCGAAGAATCCGCAGCGGACACATGGCCCGACCGTCGTTCGAGTGTTCACCATCGCCCGCGCAATTTGTTCGGGTTGGTCGCTGCGCGACTGAATCATCCAAAGCGCAATCCGTTCGGCCGAGCGCGGACCGATGCCGGGCATTTGGCGCAGCTGCGTGATTAGCTCCCGCAGCGCCGCGGGATATTCCGTCTTTCTCAAGCCGCGACCTACTCTGGAGCGGTGGTCAGATGCAGAGCCAGCGTCTCCAGCCGCCGCAGATAAAGCTGGAGCGGCGGATCGTCATCCTGATCGGGCGCGCGCGCTTTTTGAAATTCAGTATACGCTTCGGCCCAGCGTTTCTCGCGATAGAGCACGACGCCGTTCCAGAAGAAGTCGCGACGGGCGATGTGCTCCGGTTTTGCTTCCGCCGCGAGCCAGAGCGGTTCGTAAATTTCGTGCCGTTCCTGCGAATTCACTCCGCTAAGGAAATCGATAGGCCGGGCCACGATGTTTTTGCTGGCCAATTCAAATGTGCGCGGACCGATCAGAATGTGTGACCCGTAAAAGCGGTTAGCCACGCAAAACCGCCGGGCGAGTTCCATCGGCTCACCCGTGGTCAACAGACCGGGTCGTTGTCCATTCTGCAACGGGGCCACAATCAGCGTTCCAGAGCTGACTCCCAGGTGAACGTCGCACTTTCCGAAATGGTCGCCGTTAGCTTCCTGACGGCTCCGTCGGAATTCGTCAGCAAGATCGAGTGTCACCCGAACCGCTTTGTCAGCGTGATCGGAGATGGCATCAGGAAAACCAAAGATGGCGACTACACCCTCGCCGTCCGCCGCCTGAATGTAACCGCCGGCTTCCAGCAGGATATCGGAAGTCCGCCGAATGAATTTCTCGGTGGCTTCGGCAAAGACACGCGGCTCTGATTCTTCAGCGAGATCGTATTTATTAGCAATGTCGCAGACGACCACGCTGACTTCGTGAGTCCGGGGCTCGATATCGAGCGAAATATCGCCTTCAACCAATCGACGGATCTGCTTATTCGACAAGCGGTCGGCAAAATAAGTTTCGGCCAGTTGATTCCGGCTTCTCTTGGAGAACGCCATCCAGCGTTCTGTTCCGAAGAAGGCAAGACCAATGGCAATGATGGCGGCCAGCGGTTGGAAACTGGCCCCGTAGAGCGAGCAGATCCAGGCCGCGAGCAACAATTCGACAGCCAGGCCGACCACGAGCCAACCGATGCGCATCCGTTGCAAACTGCTGACGGTCAGCCAGGCAACCACTACGCCGAGGACAATGGTAACGAAGTAAACCCAAAATTCGCTTAGTACCGTCGAAGTGCCCGGAGAGCGAGTAACGGCGTTCAGCCCGTGTTCGATCGGGCGCAGCACACCAATGGCGTGCAACGCCGCGGCCAACACCGCAGCGCCAAGCCCAATAATAATAACTGTGACTAACGAGCGTTTCATCAAGAGTTGCCAGACTGAGCGGGCGATCCCGCCGGGTAATACGATTGCACCACCAGCTGACTCAAAAACTTGTCAGGTTCATCCACCGCATCTGCACTTAACACAAATTGTTTTTGTCCCGTATTTTTTTGAATCAGGCTCAGCCCGAACTGGTAATCTTTGAATAGATGCTCGCATAACTGCGGCGTGGTCATTCTCTCGGTCTGCGCCCGTTCTACCAAACGACGGACCCCGCCGTCGTCAAAAATAATCTCCAAACCGTGCTCGCTCTTGAACTGGTCGGAGAATCGCTGTGCCCCGGTCTCCAACGCTCTCGCCTCCTGCTCATGTCCTTCCGCCATCAGACGCTCGAGCACTCGTTTGGGCTCGTTCACCAGCTCAGCCGTAACGCGCAACTGGCTCAGGCCGGATCCAGCCAGGTAATATTTGTAATCGCGGAACAATTTCTCGAACACGGTCAGGAGTCCCCGGGCACCAGTCTTCTCTTTCGCCGCCGCCTCCGCGATCAGCCGTAACGCGTCATCCTCAAAACTGATTTCGATTCCGTAAGCCCGGAAGGCGCGCTCGTATTGACGCAGAATACTGCCCTCGGAGAACTTCATGACCTTGTAGAGATCATTGGCGTCGAGCTCCTCGCATACGACCCGAACCGGCAGGCGGCCGATAAATTCCGGCTCAAACCCGTATTCGACAAAATCGCTCGTGGTGACGTGCTGGAACAACTCGTTATCCATTACCGGAGTCGGATTCGCGCTAAAGCCAATTTGGCTTTGCGAAATCCGGCGAGACACCTGTTGCTTCAGGCGCTCGAACGCGCCACTAACGACGAACAAAATATGTCGGGTATTGATTGTTTCACGCCGGGCCTTGCCTTTGCGCTGGAACTCAAACGCCGCCTGCAGCTGCGCCTGCAAATCGTTCATGCTGCGCAGCGGCACCTCAGTTTCCTCCATCAACTTCAACAGGGTGGTTTGCACACCGCGGCCGCTGACGTCCCGTCCGATCATGTTGCCGCTGGAAGCGATCTTGTCGATTTCATCGATGTAGATGATACCGAACTGCGCCAGGTTCACATCGCCATCGGCTTTGTGCACCAGCTCGCGAACCAAATCTTCAACATCGCCGCCCACGTAGCCCGTCTCGCTGAACTTGGTCGCATCCGCTTTGACGAACGGGACCTTGATCAGCTCAGCGATGTGCTTGATCAGGTAAGTCTTACCCACCCCAGTCGGTCCGACCAAAATCACGTTCTGTTTCGCGTACTCTGTTTCCTCCGCGCGAGCGGCATCTTCCTTTTCAAGTTGGTGGAGAAATTTGGCGTGGTTGTAGTGGTCGCACACCGCAATCGCCAGGACTTTTTTTGCTTCCTCCTGCTTGATCACGAAACGATCCAGATGCGCCTTGATGTCACGCGGCAGGAAATTGAAAACGAAATCGTCACCCTCGACCTTTGCGATCTTTTCTTCGGTGCCGTTTTCGGCCGGTTCAGGACTGGTGAAAGTCGCGAAAGAAACGCGGTCGCCAAAGTTCGATTTCATGAACTCGGCGATCTTCGACTTTAGTTCTTCCGGCGAGGGAAATGGTGGTGGAGTTTGTTCCATGCTGGGCGACAAAGTGTCGCGCGGGAATCTAACATGGCTGAGATTGCTGTAAATTCTGACTCCTGAGGCGGGAATTCGTTCAGTTTGCCTCAGGCAAGAGCCTACTTCACCGAGCTGTTCGAATGTTCTGAGCACGGAAGCTCAGCAACAACAGATTGTCATCCTGAGCGCAGTCGAAGGATCTCTCCTACTTGTGTGACGTTACTCTGAA
>AR_comb_assmDRAFT_10506495_pt1 | contig 15568 bp, 9 predicted proteins | sample ArasoioldDNA_FD_10543 | JGI IMG/M metagenome (IMG submission 10543) | reverse complement strand
AAACGGCAAGACGCTCGCGGTCATTGGCGCCAGCCATCACAATCTGCGGCGGGTCGACTGCGCCTTCCCCCTCGGAATGCTGATTGCGGTCACCGGCGTCTCCGGCTCCGGCAAAAGCTCGCTCGCTAATGACGTACTCTGGGCGGCGCTTGCGAAGAAGCTGCACCGCGCCCAGACGACGCCTGGGATGCACGAAGAGATCAAAGGCGTCCTGGAGATCGACAAGGTCATCCGCGTCGATCAGTTGCCGCTCGGCGCCACCCCTGCAAGCAACCCAGCCACGTACACGGGCCTTTTCGATCTGCTGCGCGAACTCTACACGGCGCTCCCCGACGCGAAGGTGCGCGGCTACCAGGCGGCGCGATTCAGTTTCAACCGGGCCGGCGGCCGCTGCGAAGCGTGCGAAGGCGTCGGCCAGAAAAAGATTGAAATGCACTTCCTGCCCGACGTCTGGATCGATTGCGACGTCTGCAAAGGGAAGCGCTTCAATCCCGAAACGCTTGCGGTGAAGTTCAAAGGGAAGTCGATCGCCGACGTGCTTGACATGACGATCGCCGAGGCCCTCGACCTCTTCGGAGAATTCCCGCGCCTTCGCCGGCCCCTGCAAACGCTGGTGGACGTCGGACTCGACTACATGGCGTTGGGGCAGTCCGCGCCGACCCTTTCCGGCGGGGAAGCGCAACGCGTGAAGCTGGCGGCCGAGCTCGCTCGGCCAAACACGGGCAAAACGCTCTTCGTGCTCGACGAACCGACGACGGGCCTACACTTCGACGACCTGCGCAAGCTGCTCCTCGTGCTGCATCGCCTTGTCGATCTCGGCAACACGGTCGTCGTCATCGAACACAACCTTGATGTCATCAAGAGCGCCGACTGGGTCATCGACGTCGGCCCTGAAGCGGGCGAGCAAGGCGGAAAGATCGTCTTCGCTGGAACGCCCGAGGATCTTGTCGCCTACGAAACGAAGCGCGGGAAAGACGACGCGCCCTCCCACACCGCCGTCGCGCTCAAGCCGGTGCTGGAGCTTGGCCCTCACGAAAGGCGAAGCGTGTTCGACGCGGACAACGGCGTCGAAAAGAAAGCGGGCGACAAGGAGTTCCGCGACGTCGGCAAGGGGCAGGCGATGCCCTGGCAATCAGACGGCCGTCAGTGGCACTGCGTCGACCGATTGAGTCGAAACGGCGCCCCATGCAAATGGGAAGGGAAGGCGCTTGAGTTCATCGTCGACGCGATTGAAAAGCTTGGCGAGTTCAGTCCGACCGATTGGAACGATCGCGGCCGAATCGAGATCGCCGCCAAGAAGAAGTCCGATGGGTGGTTCCTTCACGCGTTTACGAACGAAGAGTGGATGCTTCGGCTGAAGATCCGGGTAACGAAGGGAAGCTGCAAGACCGACTTGCTGCAGCGAAAGCTCGGCCTGACGCCGCTCGAGCAGCTCAAAGACGTTCCCTACTATGGGTTCGACCCGCGCGTTTCCGTGCGCAACAAGCCGCGCAGCCAGGAGCAAGAGGTCGAGATCACCGTCCGAAAGTTGTCGGAGGTCGAGACGCCGGCGTTTCGCGAATTCCTCAAAGCCGCCGCGGCCTCGTTCCTCAAACGCATCTCAAAAAAACAGAGCGATCCAAACGCCGCGGAACCCTGGCTCGCGGACGGCAAGGCCTGGCATTTTTCCACCGAAGGCTTCAGTCACAATCGCAAACCCGTCTGGGATTACAGCCTGCTGAAAACCGTGATGGGCTGTATCGAGGACGCCTCGCCCGAAGGTTTCTGGGACTATGCGAGCCGCGATTCAATCAAGCGGCGCTTTCCCGGCGTCGGTCAGAACTGGGCGCGCATCAGCACCAAGTACGCGCGGGCCCTGGAGATCAACCTGGTCGGCGCCAAGGGGCAGTTCAACCTCGCTGCCATCGACCGTTTTGGCGACAACCACGCTCTCAAGACCCACCATCCGAAGTGGGACTCGATCCGCTTCAACTACACCGACGGCGACGAGATTTCGCGCAGCCCGTGGATCGACTTCCTCGCCGAGCACGCCGAAGGTTTCAAGAACGCCTTCGCGGGCGCCGGCGAAGAAGAGGAACCGTAGTCTAGTTTCGCCGCAGATTCGCCGGATTGGCCACGACGGCGACATGCTTGCGCTTCAACCCCTGGGCGCCAGGCACCAAGGTTTCAACGACGACCTTCAAAGGTCCGCGAGCCGTCAGCATTCGCACGCGAATTTGCTTGTTCTGCGGGTCCTGTTCGATCATGTAGTCGGTGTTTTCATACATGTCGTCGATGTAGACCTGATCGATCGGCTGCGTCGACGTGATGAGCAGGTTTTCCGAATCGAGTGGTGTGATGCGAATGGTCGCGCGGGGGGGCGATGGCGAGGGCGTAAGCGCCGCGAACGCCAAGGCCGCCGTAAGGACGACTGCCATGACTTCTGCCTCGGCGCGGCGGCCCGGTCATCGAGTCGCCGGCATCGATGTCATCGACTCGCCGTCGCGCCCGGCTTGAGACGAATGAGCGATCTTGTGCAAAACTCGCGCCTGCGGCGGAAAGCTTAACGGTGACCGCCTCCGCATCCGGCACATTCCTGACCCGCCGTGCGGATCTGGCCGTCTGGGCCTGCGTGTTCATCCTGACGTCGGGAACCGCTGGGCAAGTCGGCGTCGTCTGGGACGAGCCGTTCTTCTGGGACAAAGAAGATCAGATCGGCGCCTGGTTCCGCTCCGTTGTGGGAAGCGCGGAACAACGACGCGCGGCGCTTTCCGCCGAGGGCCTCAAGCGGTCGTGGCCCTTCTGCATCGGAACGCCTCACGAGAACCCGCCGGTATGGGCGATTCTCGGCGAAACGGGATCCGCTCTCACCGCGCCGTTGCTTGATGAGCTCCACGCTCGGCGCTTGGCGTCGACGGCCCTGTTTTCCGGAGTCGCCGCCGGGCTCTTCGTCGTTGCACGAAACGCTTGGGGAACAATTCCCGCGTTCGCGGCGCTTGCCGCCTGGGTGCTGCATCCGCGGGTTTTCACTCACGGACGGATCGGCGCCATCGACATGACGATGACCGCCTTCTGGTTCTTCGCCGCTTGCGCCTTCCGTCGTGCGTGCGAAGGGCCGAGGCATACGTGGGCATTCGGGCCGCTCTTGGGCCTTGCGATCATGAGTAAATTCACCGCGCTTGTCTCCGGCCCAGCGAACGCCTTCTGGGCGCTCGTCTATCGACGACCGCGCGCGTGGAAGGTGCTGGCTTGGTCGATCTTGCTCGCGCCGGCCGTGATGCTCGCCGTTCATCCCGGTTGGTGGCCGAACCCATGGGAAGGAATCTCGAAGGCGATCGACGTCCATCGTCACCGTCACGAGACGCAAATGGTGCCGACTTACTATTGGGGCGCCGTCTGGCCGCACGCACTCCCGTGGCACAACACGCTTGTGCTGACCTTCTGCTGCACCCCCCCCGCTTGGGTGATCCTCGCGTCGATCGGCCTCATTGGTTTCATGGCAGGCAAAGGACGCGACCCGGTCATGGGATGGGCGGTCGTCAATTGGACGGCGATGATGATCATCCGCGCGCTGCCCATCGCGCCGGGGCACGACGGCATTCGCCAGTTCCTTCCGACGTTTCCGTTTCTTGCATTGATGGCGGCGTTCGGAATCGCGACGCTTCAACGACTTGGAACGCGTCTCGTTTCCAGCGATTTTGGAAAAACGTGCGCTGTCTACCCGACTGTCCTGCTTGCAGCGGCGACCGCTGTTTCAGTCTGGGATTCGCGCGAAGCGCCCTTGAGCTACTACAGCGAATTGATTGGCGGGCTGCGCGGCGCCCAGCGCCTTGGGCTCGAATCGACCTACTGGTGGGAATGCGTCACGCCGCGATTCCTTGCCGAAATGAATCGTGTGCTGCCGGCGGGCGCGGTCGTGGGGCTGTCGTCCCATGGAAACATTCAGGAAGTGTTCGAGCGCTATCAGAAATGGGGCAAGCTTCGCCCCGATGTCACTATGCTGGCGCTCGACAGGTACTATTCACCCGCACGCGACTCCTTTCGTGGTCGGCCGCCCACGCACTTCCTGATCCTGAATCGCGAAGGGATGCTCTTTCGCCGCGATTGGCCGATCAACCAACGATTCCGCCGACTCTTGAATGGTCCCGCCTTTGCCGTCGTCGAACGGCAGGGGGTTAGTTTGTTAGCGCTTGTCGAGGCGCGCGAGTAAAACGGCCTCTCTGGTCTTCAATCAGCGCCGCTGCATCACCAGCACCCAGTCTTCCTTAGGCTCGGGTCGAAATCCGATGTCCGTTTGACGTTGTCCGGTGCGGGGATCGAACCAGAAGAAGGAGTCGTTCGGCCCGAGATTCGGCACCAACGCTTGCACGGTTTCCGGGGGAAAATAGAAGACCGTCGTCTTGCGGTCGAGCGTGGCGGCGCTGGCGACGAACTTCTTCGGATCGGCGACCCCAGGTTGATCGTGGACGAGTTCCGGCGCCGGACGCAGCTCGGTCCACGGCAAACTTTCAAACAGGTTGCGCACTTGAGTCATCTGCGCGCTCCCTGGATGCTTAAGCCCTTCGCGCCAGTGCGGCGCCGGGCCGGTCCCGTGGTGGCCGGTCGGATGTTCACCCGGCTTGGTATGCCAGCTCCAGACGCCATGTCCGCCATAGGTCACGCCCGCCGGCGGCGCGTTGAGCAAGCTCCAATAGACGGCGCGCCGCACATGTAATGGCGGATGCGGCTTGCCGGAGGCGTAGCCGTTGTGCGCCTCATACGGCGGCTCGAGGTTGATGACCGGCCGACTATATTGACCACGACGGCCGTACTCGGCGACCGGACCATTCGTAAGCCATCGCAACGTCTTGTCGCTGTCGCCGTGCCCGCTTTGGTACCCCCAGACGTTGAGCCAGGTCTCGTCCACCCAGCGGTCGCTCGTCCACGGAAAGTTCTCGCCGTCGGGATGCGTCGTCACGAGCGCGTCAGGCTTCGTTCCGAACACCGCCCGTCCCACGCGCTTCCAGAGCTCCGCGTCCTGCCGATACCCCGTATCGCCGGCCAGGATCCAGAGCGCATTCATCTTTTCGTAACGACGGAACTGAAAGCGCACGACGTCGGCGATCTGGGCCTCCGTCAGCGTCTTGCCCGGATCGAGCCGACTATTCGCCCAGCAAAGGACCGGGACCGCGAGCAACCCGGCGTCGTTGATCGCTTTGATGCGCTGATCGAGTCGCCGATAGAAGGTCTCGTTAGGGATGAGTTGACCGTCGACGATGCGATACGACGTATTGCCGTCGGCGTCGGTCGGGGCGGTCCGCCACGGGGAAAGCATGTTGAACTGCACTGCGGAGAAACGCTTCGCTTTGCGGTCGTCGAGATACGTCTGCCAATCGGCGGCCGTCTTGGAAAGCGCCGGTCCCGTCCAACAGGTGTCGGCGAGAAAGAAAAAGGGCGTCCCGTCGGCGTGTTCGAGGTGCGTCTTCGACGTCGAAACGCGCAGTTTTCCGTGTTGCTGGAACGGGTCGTCGGCGGCGAACATGATCCCGACGGTCACAAACAACGCGGTCATGGAAACGGACTCCTTCCACGCGACGACGGCGGCGGCATTGTATGAGCCATGTTCCCGGACCTGCGACGGTTCGCGCTCGGACATGAGCAAGACCATCAGCTAGAAAGATGGCTCTGAACATTTCCCAGGAACCCGACGATGACCAGGCCGAACTGGCGGGGCGTCTTCCCCGCGTCCACGACGCAGTTCAAGGACGACGAGTCCCTCGACGTCTCCGCCACGCTCGCGCACGTCGAGATGATGATGAACGCCGGCGTCCACGGCATGATTATGCTTGGCACCGTCGGTGAAAACTGTTCGCTCGACGAGTCCGAAAAGGCCGCGGTGCTTGCCGCCACGGTCGACCGCGTTGGGAAACGCATTCCGGTGTTGACAGGGATCGCGGAAACGACGACGAAACAAGCCTGCAAGTTCGCAACCGCCGCTGCCAACGCGGGCGTCGACGGCCTCATGCTACTGCCGGGAATGGTCTACAAGTCGGACCCAGCCGAGACGCTCGCTCATTACCGCGCGGTCGCGAAGGCGACCGACTTGCCGATCATGTGTTACAACAACCCGGTCTCTTACGGCGTCGACATCTCGCCCGAAATGTTCGCAGAACTCGCGGACGAGCCGAACTTCGTGGCGATCAAGGAATCCTCGGAAGACGTTCGGCGGATCACGGACCTCCGCAACGTCTGCGGCGACCGCTACATCCTTTTCTGCGGCGTCGACGACCTCGTGCTGGAGAGCCTGCTGCTCGGAGCGGAAGGCTGGGTATCCGGGCTGGTCAACGCGTTTCCCGACGAGAACAAGTTGCTTTGGAATTTGGCGACGGCCGGGGATTGGAAGAAGGCGGTCGACGTCTACCGCTGGTACACGCCGCTCTTGCACCTCGACACGCATCCGAAGCTGGTGCAGTACATCAAATTGGCTTCGGCCGAGCGCGGCTTCGGGACGGAAACCGTGCGCGCGCCAAGGCAACGAATCGCAGGTGCGGAGCGTGAACGCATTCTCAAGATCATCCGCACCGGGATCAGCAACCGGCCGGGCGCCAAACGGTGAACGAAGACGTTTACCAGCCAAGCGGCCGCGTTGCGTGGCCGCGGCTGATTCTTTTCGCCGCTCTCGCACTGCCCGTCGTCGTTTTGCTTTCAGACGTGGCGTTTCGCCTCGACCGGGCGCGGTATTTTCCGCCGTTCCTCGGACCGGTTGCAATTGGAACTTTGGCGGCCGTTCTGGCCGCCGCCGTCGTCGAGTGGGGCCGGTGCCGCAACGCGACGATCGGCCGAACGCTTGGCGTCTTCTTGACCCTGTTGTTCTTCTTCGGGCTTTTCCAGCGGTCGCTCATCGACGCGCGGTCGCGCGGTTCGCCGGAGGGAATTAAGGGCGTTCCGGTCGCTGAACTCGTCGCCGGATTACCGAACTACATCGCGCTGCGGATGCGCAATTTCCAGGTGGTGGCGACGCCGGAACAGCAGGCCGGGGCCCATCAATTCCTCGTCGTGTTGCGCTGGATCGTGTTCGTGATGGAGCTCGTTGCTCTGACCGCGCTCGGTCGGTGGTTTGGCGGAGCCGCCGCACGTCGCCCGTTTTCCGAACGTCGCGGCGTTTGGATGTCCGCGAAACGGTTCGCGCTTCCGGCGGGAGTCGGCGCAGGGCTCCTCGCATGGCTGAACGAAAGCGCCGCGCTTCCCGAACGCTCCCAACAGGGGTCGCTCGACGATCTCGCACTCCTGGAGCATGATCCCAAGAATGACGGCGATGACGGTTACCTCACGCTGATCGTCGGCCGACGGCGCAGCAGACGCCTTCTCGCGCGCCGCCGGAGAGTGCCGTCGGAGCGGCTCAGTGAACTTCGAGCCTTTCTCGAATAGACTCGGCCGCGGCGGCGCTTAATGGACGGCGAAGCTCTGAGCAAGGTCGTCAGGCGAGATTCGCCCGTCATGCAGCGCGGAAGCGATCAGTATTGCGTCGGCTCCCGCACGCTTAGCACGGCTTACATCCTCAAAGTTGTGGACGCCGCCGCCCACGGCGAACCAGCAACTCGGATAGCGCTCCCGAAGTCGAACAAGCAACGGCAATGTGCGCAATCCAGTGCTCTCGCCAACGTCCGCAAGATCGAGAAGGATGAATTGCTTCGTCCCACAAGAGACGGCGTCGTCGACGATGGCGTCCGGCGTTTTTGACGTCCATTCCTGGGCGCCGATAATCGGTTTTCCATCGTTCAAGTCCATCGAAAAAACGATTCGGTCGGCGGAACAACGATCGACGAGATCTGCAAGCACATCGATGCTGGGAATCGATTCCGAGGCGGCGCCAACTTTTGAAACGCCCAAATCGATGAGTCTTTGTGCGTCATTCGGCGATTTGACGCCCGCATCGACAATGAGGTCGATGGGACGACGCGCCAACCTGCCAAGCAGTTGAAAATCGGCGCCTTTGCCCAGGATGCCGTCCAGGTCGGCGACATAGGCAGCGTGAAACGCGAAGCGTTCGATGAAGGCGTCGAGCACTTCTTCCGGTGCCGCGTTTGCGGTCAATATCGATTGGATGGGCCGATATTCACTTCGGCGACCGCCGACAGCCCGTACTACGGAGCCTCCTTGTAAGTCGAGGACGGGAATGATCTGCATCCTCGGGACTCCCACCTCTGAGACGAAAGTTTCACGGCAGGGCGGCGGGAAACGCCCGGAAATCACGACGATTCCAGGGAGTTGAGCGAATGTTACTGTCGCGCCATGGAGTGAAAAAACGCACGGTATACTTGGAGGGTACACCTCGACTGGGACTACCGCGTGCCAAGGCTCGACGAGCGCACCGAGAGAACGATGCGAGCGCCGCGTTTGACGACGACAAAGTGCAGCCGCTGCGGCGAGGAGAGCCCTTCGCATTCCTCCCACTGCCAGGTCTGCGGCGGCGGGCTCGACCCGGCGAGCGCCTCCGATCCGTCTCTTAGTTACAACGAGATCACGCGAATCGCGCCCGACGGCCGGTTGCGCGACTACAAGCTGCTTCGGTTCTTTGGGTCGTTCGGCGATTTACGCGGATTCCTCGGTGTGCGATGCGACACAGACGGCGTGCGAACGCCCGTCGTCGTCCGGGCGCGCGTGATTCCCCACGCCAACCGATCGCGAAACCGTCCGATCGACCTCCTTCGTCCGCCAAGCCCGGGCGTCGCCGCGGACACCGTGCGCCTCAGCGGGACGAACTTCGGCCAGGACCTGCTGCACGCCGAATACGACATTCTTTCGCATGCGAATCACGCCTCACTGCCCGAAGTCCTCGATTACTTCGAGGAGCAAGGCGTCTCCACCCTCGTCGAGACGGCCGCGATCGGGGCGCCGCTCACTGTCATGTGGAACAACCCGGGCGTGACGCCCGCGCAGCGCTTTCAGTGGCTCGAGCAGATTCGCCAACTCCTGGTTGAGCTCCATCGCCGCGACGTGATCTTCCCGAGCCTTGCGCCGAGCCGCTTCGTCGTCAGTCCCGACGGGTACGTCAAAGTCCGCGACGTTGCGGGACTCGCCAAGTTGCCCCTGGCCCGCGCCGAACACGAATGGCATTCGTTTTACACCGCCCCCGAGGTGACTCGAAAGCCGGGCGAAGTCGACCAGCGCGCTGATCTCTACAACTTCGGTGCGCTGATCTATTCGCTCTTCCTGGGACGCGAACTGCAGGACTCCGACTTCCTCGAGCCAGGCATCCCGAAGCCGTTCGGGGAGCAATTCCCGGAAGCCGTTCCGCCGCTCGTGCGCTTGGTTCGCAAGACCATGGCGAGCGATCTGGCGCAGCGTTTTCCCACCGCCGCCGGTCGCATGAAAGACAAGAGCGGGCTCGAAGACGTGCGCGCGGCGCTCGCTGAATATGCGCGCGTCGCCGATGGCCTGCGCTATGACGTCGCCGGTTGGTCCAACACGGGCCTGCAACGGGACAACAACGAGGACTGCTTTACGGTTTCCAGCCTTTGCGCTGGCGCAGGCGACAACCGCCGCGACGTCGCGCTAATCTGCCTGGCCGACGGCATGGGCGGCCTCGAAAGCGGGGAAGTCGCCAGTTCGCTCGCCGTCTCGACGATCGCCGAGTACCTTCGTGATCGCGGGCTCACCTCCGCCGCCATGGACAAGTTCGGCGACGGACATCCGTTCCACGAATCGCGACGCATGGCCACGCTCCTTGAGGAGGCGGTCCACGAAGCCAATCGCAAAGTTTACGACCTTGCGGAATCGACCAATTCCGCCACCGGAATGGGATGTACGCTTGAGGCGGTCCTGTTAAGCGGGCGCAACGTCGTCGTTCAGCACATCGGCGACAGCCGGGTCTATCACAAGAGCGGCGGCGACACCCGACAGATCACCGTCGACCAGACGCTTGTGAATCGGCTGCTCCAGAACGGTGAAATCACCGTCGAAGAGGCGGAACAGCATCCCTATCGGTCCGCCGTAGTGCAGGCGATCGGCGCGCAACCGGTCGTCAACCCCGCGACGCACCAGTTCCAGATGCAGCCGGGCGATTGGCTCGTCGTCTGCTCGGACGGCATTTCCAACCACGTGCCGATCGCCGACATGAACTCCGTTCTGCATCGCTGCTCGAACGCAGAGCAGGCCGCACGTCGGTTAGTGAACCTGGCCAACATGCGTGGCGGGTTCGACAACGGCACCGTCGTCGTCGTCGCCGCGCGTTAACTCCGGTCAAGTTTTCCCCAATCGCCCGTCGAGTTTTTCGGCAGCGCCGGTTGCGCTTGTCAGCCGTCGCTCGAGTCGTCCGGGTGCGACGTTCTCTTCTTGCAGTCTGGCCGTGGTCCGCGCGATGATCCGATACGTGTTGGGTCGCGGCTGCGCGGCACAACACCTTGACCCGTCCCGTCGAGACCGTCGCCATGAACGCCGCGCTTCTTGTGCTCGCCTCATTGGTTTCGGCCGATTCCGGTCTGCACTTCGGAATGCTCCTTTCCTGCAAGGCTTACGGCGACGCCTTCAACGGCGGCCGGAAGAGTCAACTGCTGGCAACGTGCACCCCGGAATTCGCCGCCCAATGGGAACGGGTTCCTAATTGGGCCTTTCGCCAACTGCCCCGTACGAACGGCGGCAAGTTGATGGGCAGCCTGCGAACCAGCAACGGCGGCTCGGTCACCGTCTCGACGTCGCAGGGAATGGTGACGTTCGTTCTGCTGGAAACGCCGACCGGATGGAAGGTCGCCGACATCTACAAGAAGAACGACGACGGCTCGCCGCTCTCGCTGAAAGGTTATCTAGACGCCACGCTGACCGCCAATGAGTTCATGGTTAAACTCAAACGCGTCGGCGGTACCACCTACCACGAGAACCTGACGCCTGACTTCCGTAACGCATTTGAATCCTGGCCGCAGGAACAAGTCGATCGCATCCGCGACTTCCTGCCCGATCCCAAGCCGAACGGCATTCCCTCGGTGCGCTTGGGCGACGGCGCCGCGACCGTGCGTTGCCGATTGCCGAACGGCGGTCCGAACGAGATCGTCACCTTCTATCTCAAGGACGAGCTCGGGTGGAAGATCGACGATTTTTCGATCGACAGTCGCTCGACGAACATTCCATCTTTCCGTGCGGCGCTCGGCGTGCTCGCGGCGTCGATGAGCTTCGGCGAGTTCTGCCGGAGCCCACAGGACGGTCGGCCGGAATCGGTCTCCGCCCCAGGCGCTCTTCGCGACGCACTCGACTACGCGAAGACGCTAAAGGACTCGCCCTTTCCGAAGCCGCAAAAGCCTCTGTATTTTGCCGTCGCCGACGACGGCCAGATTGCCGAAATGACGTATGCCGACCGCAAGGTGCGAATCTCGTTGTCGGACGACGTGAATTACCGCGGACGCCTTGCAAACGTCGAACTCCGCTCCGCCGGGACTTGGACGAGCGTTGCCGACCTGATCCTGCTCAAGAAACGCGTTTCGGAGATCGCGTCGTTCAGCAGTTGGCTCACCGGTTCGAAGAACGACGCGGCAAAGCCGAAAGATGCCGTCGTCGTGGCGCCGCGTCGTTCGCCCGTCGAAGAATCGGCCCTGGTGAACGCTGTCGCGTCGAATGGCCCCTCGGCTCCCTCTGACACCCAACCGGCCGTCGCCCAGGAGCCGGCGAACGCAGAGAACTTCGCTGAACAGACCGGCGCCGTCTACGTCGCACCGCTTCAGAAAACCAAGCGCGACCCGATTCGCGGCGCCTCGCGCCGTCTTTCCTCCGCCGAAATGATCAAGAAATCGCGTGAAGAAAACCGTCGCCGCCGGTAGACCGCCAGCTCGCTCCCAACTACTAACTCGTTCCCAAGCTCCAGCTTGGGAATGCACTGATTGCGAAGCTCCAGCTTCGCGATCTCTCTTCCAATGATGGCCGTCCAACCCGATCGTCTGCCTCTAGAGAACTAGTCGTAAAGACTCAGCATCCGCTTGTTTTTCTTCCCCTTGCGAAACGAAACCACCCGCCGGTTCCCGACCGATTCACGCGTGAGCCGTTGCTCGACGTCGGTCACCTTTTGTCCCGCCACGACAAACCCACCGCCTGTCTGAATCTCGCGCTTGACCTCTCCTTTGGACTTGAACAACCCCATTTCGACTGCGAGTTCGGCGATCGAAAGCCCTTTGCCGTCCAGCAACGTCCGTGCCTTGTGAACGACGGGAAGGAGGCCCTGTAGCGAATCGTCATCCGATGGCTTCAGCAGTCCGAGCGCTTCGGCATGCCGCTCAAAGGCGTCCACATCGTCGGCATGCATCGCGACTTCCAGTCCAGCGCAGGCTTCCGCGATTCCCTTCCCATGAACGAGTCCCGTCACTTCCGCCGCAAGTCGCCGCTGCCCGGTTCGACGCTCGGGGTGCTGCGTGGTCTCGCCGGCGATCGCGGTGATCTCCGCCACGGGAACGAACGTGAGGTATCCGAGCAGCTTGACGACGTCGGCGTCGGCGGCGTCGAACAGATACTTGTACATGAAGTACGGGTGAGTCTTTTCTGCATCGAGCCAGACCGCGCCTCGTTCCGACTTGCCGAACTTGGCGCCGGAAGCGGTCGTCAGGAGCGGGAATGTGACGCCTTGCGGATCGGCCCCGTGGACCTTCCGCTTGATGAGATCGATCCCCGCGGTGATGTTTCCCCATTGATCGCTGCCGCCGATCTGCATCTTGCAGCCGTGGTGTTGGAAGAGGTGCAGGAAGTCGAACGCTTGCAGCAGCATGTAACTGAATTCGGTGTAGCTGATGCCGTGTTCGCGGTCTTCGAGCCGCGCGCGGACTGATTCCTTCGCGACCATGGCATTGACGGTGAAGTGTTTGCCGACGTCGCGCAAGAACTCGATGAACCCGATGCCGCGAAACCAGTCGGCGTTGTCAACGAGCGTGAAATCGACGCCGGCTTTTCCTTCAAGAAGTTTCTCGATCTGCACCGTCAACCCGGAGACGTTCTTCTCCAGAACGTCGGGCGTCAGCAAGAGCCGTTCGGCCGCTTTGCCGCTCGGATCGCCGATCATCCCCGTCGCGCCCCCCACGAGCGCGATCGGTTTGATCCCGGCGTCCCGAAATCGCCGCAGGGAAAGAAGCGGCATGAGGCTCCCGAGATGCAAACTGTCCGCCGTCGGATCGAATCCCGCGTAGACGGCTAACGGTCCCTTCGCCATTTCCGCCGCCATCCATCCCGGCGGGTCGGTCGGCGTCGCCTGATGAATCAGGCCCCGTTGTTGCCAGTCGGTCCAATGATCGGCGATGCTCAAGACCCGGTTCCTTGCTTCGAACCCGCTGGGGAACTCGTCGAAATGACGCTCTGCAAATGACTTAGGTTCGTTTGGTCGTCGGCCCCAAATCAGCAATAATATCTTACTGGCGACGATTCGCCTTCCCACCCAAGGGTCGCTCCATGACGTACCTCGTTCGACGCTGCGCCTTTCCTCTTGTCCTGCTTGCTTCCGGCGCGGCGACAGCGGCCGATCGAAAGGTCGAATACAACCGTGACGTGCGCCCGATCCTGGCGGAGAATTGCTTGGCTTGCCACGGCGCCGACTCCGCCGCGCGCAAGGCCGATCTTCGCCTCGACAAGCGCGAAACCGCGACGAAGACCGCGATCGTGCCCAACCAGGCCGACAAAAGCCCGCTGGTTGAGCGCATCTTCGCGCACGACGCCGACGAGGTGATGCCGCCGCCGAAAACGAAAAAGAAACTGACGGAAGCTCAAAAGGAAACGCTGAAGCGCTGGATCGACCAGGGCGCTGAATACCAGCCGCACTGGTCCCTGATCGCTCCGCAACGCCAGCCGCTGCCGACGGTGAAAGACGAAAAGTGGGTCCGGACCCCGATCGACCGATTCATTCTCAAGGCGCTTGACGATGCGAAGCTCGCGCCGGCGTCGGAAGCCGATCGCCGAACGCTCGCGCGCCGCGCCGCTCTCGATTTCACCGGCTTGCCGCCGGACCCCGGGGACGTCGATCGCTTTCTCGCGGACTCGTCGCCCGACGCCTGGGAGAACTATCTCGACCGGCTGCTCGCCTCCCCGGCTTGGGGCGAACATCGCGCGCGCTACTGGCTTGACGCCGCGCGCTACGCCGACACGCACGGCATCCATTTTGACAACTACCGCGAGATCTGGGCCTACCGCGATTGGGTCATCAACGCCTTCAACGTGAATCAGCGCTTCGACAAGTTCGGCATCGAACAGCTTGCCGGGGATTTGTTGCCGAACGCAACGCTCGAACAGCGCGTCGCGACCGGCTTCCATCGCTGCAACATCACGACGAACGAAGGCGGTGCGATCAACGAGGAATACAAGGTCCTCTACGCGCGCGACCGCACCGAAACGACCGGTCTCGTGTTCATGGGTCTCACAGTCGGCTGCGCCGTTTGCCACGACCACAAGTACGACCCGATTTCCATGCGCGACTTTTATTCGATGACGGCGTTCTTCAATAACACCACTCAGGACGCGATGGACGGGAACATCAAAGACACCCCGCCCGTCGTCCCGGTGCCGCGCAAGGAGGACCGCGCGACATGGGAGGAAACTAGACACAAGATCGACGCGCAGAACGCCGTCCTGGCCAAGATGAAGACGGACAAGGCGCCGACGGTCGAAAAATGGCTTAAGGACGTGAAGCCCTCGAAAGTCGCCGACATGTCTCCGGACGACGGTCTCAGGCTGTTCGCCTTGTTGAACGAAGGCGCCGGCAAGTTGCTTCGCACGGTCCAGAACGGAAAGCCACGTTCGGTCGACGTTCCCGCGCAGGCGGCGTGGGCGAATACGTCGTTCGGATCAAAGGGTCTTCAGCTTAAGGCGGGCAACCCCGTCGTCTTTGAAGGCGTCGGCGACTTCGAGCGGAACCAACCCTTCTCTTACGGCGCCTGGATCCGCGTCGGACGGCCGTCGCAGAACGGCGGCCTGATTGCAAAGATGGACGAGTCGAAAGACTATATCGGTTGGGACTTGTACGCCGATGGAGAACGCTTCGTCGTTCACATCGTCAACAAATGGCCCGAAAACGCTATTCGCGCCAACACGATTAACACCTTCGACACTCGCCAGTGGCGTCACGTCGTCGTCAGTTACGACGGCTCCGGCAAGGCGTCCGGCGTCAAGCTATATGTCGACGGTCAACTCCAGCCGCTCGCGGTCTCCAGCGATTCGCTCAACGGCGCTATTCGCAATAACGTTCCCGTCAAGCTCGGTCAGCGCCACCTTGGGCAACAGGTCGACAACGCCGCCTTCGCCGACGTCCGCATTTATGATCGGGCGATCAACAGTCAGGAAGCCGCTAAGCTGGCGTCGATTCCCAAAGTCCTGGGCGCGCTCGCCGAAGCCGCCGAAAAGCGCAAGCCCGAAACGAAGCAATTCCTTCTTGATTGGTACCTGGCGACGCTCGATCCCGAGTACGGCAAGGTCGTCGCGGAATCGACGAACCTTCGTAACGAGGAAGCCCGTTTGAAGGCGATGGGGACCACGGCCCACGTCATGGCTGAAAAACCCGAACAGCCGGCGGCCTTCGTTCTCTATCGCGGCGAATACGACAAGCGACGCGATCCGGTGACGCCCGCGCTCCCCGCGGCGTTGCCGCCGATGCCCA
>AR_comb_assmDRAFT_10007552_pt1 | contig 15570 bp, 11 predicted proteins | sample ArasoioldDNA_FD_10543 | JGI IMG/M metagenome (IMG submission 10543) | reverse complement strand
CCAAGCCGTTTGTCCCAAAGATAGGTGCCTAATTTTCCGCCCAAGTCTTCCAAGGTTGCTTTGGATTCGCCGAGAGCGATTTTTGCGTGCCGGTTGGAAATTGCCTTTGCCGGCATCACCACGTCGTTTTCGGATCCGCGGCCGAGCGTGATTTCATTCTTTGAGCCGAAAGTGAGAGTTTGTTCGGCCGCTTCGGTTTCGACCATGTGCGTCTGTGTCAGCTTGAGTTCAACGCCGTCCGGCCGCTCCAAAAGGCGTCCGAGAATCTCGCCGAGCCACGCGGACCATTGTGGATTCCCCGGGAGCGCACGACAGTGCCAGTTCCATATGCGGACGTGCTCGCGGGTCCAGGAGGAAATTCCCTCGAACCGATAGGGTACAGTTCGCGCGTGGAGTGCCGATTGGGCCATCTACGCTCTACCTTTTCCCACCTTGGCTACCACCGCTCGACCTGCCACCAGATTGCTGGCCCCCCGAATAGGAACTCTTCGATGAGTCGGAGTTGTCGATACGAATATCGGAAACGTTGACTCCCCTTACATCCAGCCCTTTCGACAACAGAGACAAGTTGTTCGTAAGCAACGTTGTGATGGCCGGAGAGTTGGTAAGAAACTGAATCGCGATGGCTCCATTCTGATTCTCTATGTTGATCTGCAGGCCCTTCAATACATTCGAATTCATTTCGATGTGAACCTGATGCTTGCCGGCAACCACTGAGATTTCGTGCACCAGTTGCTGGAGTTGCGGCGGAAGCTCTACCGCGTGCTTGGCTGTGATCGCCTCCGGTTGCACGCGCGGAGACAGGTCCGCAGGGATCTGCATGGCTGCGAATGAGGCCGGATCCTCTTTTTTGCCGCCGACACCACCCTTGGTCGCTGAGCCTTCTTGCCGCCCTTCCTGCTTCTTGGCCAGAACGCGCGCAAACGGCGATGCTTCATCCGTCTGATCATCCGATTTCGTCGTATCCGTATCGGCATCACTCGAATCCGTCGTTGCTGCCGGTGGCGTTGTGTCGTCGATTCTCATGTTTGTCGCCTCCGCGTCGTGTACAAAACGTTCCCAATTTCATCAAGCGCCAGCTCTTCCTTGGCCTGTTCTTCTCGCAGGAAGCGCTCTTTCTGCCTGTCGCGATGCTTGATCAGGACTTCTGCTTCGCGTCGGGCTTCACTTGCCAGTTGCTTGGCATGCTCAACATCAGCAAGGCACTCATCAACCACCAGTCGCTGCGCTGCGATGTCGTGCTCTGCATCCTTGATATTCGACTCCATCGCCTTGATGTGATCCGTTCGGCGCTGAATCTCGAGGGCTGAGAGTCCACCTGTTCCATCCGGATTGGCGAACAAGTCTCTGCGCATCTGCTCGCGTCTTTCCACCAGCTCTGCCCTATGCCGGCACCGATCCTCCAGAATTCGAAGCTCCGACTGATGACGCTCCTCTCGCCGCGTTACCTCCCGCTCCGCTGCTTTCCGGGCCTCTTCTTTTTGCTCCAGCAGGAGCTGAAGTCGATACAGGAACCCAGCCATAGTTAGTTGGCACCCGGCGGGAACATGTCTCTCAACTGTTCAACCGATTCAGCAAGATTCGATTTCTCGTCCGTCGCCTGCTTCAGGTAGCTATTGATCTCTTCAATCCTTCCGATAGCGCGATCAACCCGCTCATCGGTGCCGGTCTTATACGCTCCCAACAGAATCAGATCTTCGTTCTTCCGGTATGTCGCAAGCGTGTCACGCAAAGTACCAGCCGATTCACGGTGCGGTTTATCAGTGACCGCACTCATTACGCGGCTCGCACTCTCGAGGATGTTGATCGCCGGATAATGATTGCGGGCGGCGAGCTCGCGCGACAAAATGATATGCCCATCCAGAATCGATCGAACCTCGTCGGCAACCGGTTCATTCATGTCATCTCCCGCAACCAGCACCGTGTAGATCGCCGTGATCGACCCCTTATCCGAGTTGCCGGCGCGCTCCAGAAGTTTCGGCAGCTCAGCGAATACTGAAGGTGTGTAGCCTGCACGCGCTGGCGGCTCGCCGCAAGCTAGCCCAATCTCCCGTTGAGCACGGGCAAAGCGCGTCACCGAATCCATCATCAGAAGTACCTTCAGGCCACGGTTCCGAAAATATTCTGCGATCGCTGTACCGACGTAGGCGGCCTTCAAACGTACGAGGGACGATTCGTTCGAAGTCGCACAAACAATCACGGAGCGGCGGACGCCCTCGGGCCCAAGGTCATGCTCGATAAAATCGCGGACTTCTCGACCGCGCTCACCCACCAGGGTGATCACGTTTACATCCGCCTCGGTATTACGTGCAATCATGCCTAACAGCGTGCTCTTACCACCGCCCGCAGCAGCAAACAACCCGATGCGCTGGCCCTCCCCAGCGGTGAGAACTGCATCAATGGCGCGCACCCCGAGAGAGATTGGTTTCGTCACGCGTTGACGTTTCAGCGGGTCGGGCGGATAGCCCAAAACAGGGAAGTCCTCGTCACAGACCAACGGGCCCTTGAACTCAGCATCCATCGGCTCACCTAAGCCGTTAAGGACGCGACCGAGCAATCCATCCCCTACCTTAACGGTCAGGCAGTTGCCTGTAGGAATTACCTCACTGTGCGGGCCGATGTTCACTAGCTCGCCCAAAGGCATGAGTAGAACATCGCCATCCCGAAAACCCACCACCTCCGCCTTCAACGGCGCGGAGGATCCGGGATTTTGGATCAGGCACATCTCGCCGATCCAGGCTTCGGGTACCACAGCCTTGACGAGGAGCCCGATTACTTCTTTCACCCGGCCGCGCACCTGGACGGGCGTAGCTTTCTCGAGGCGTTCGAGGTATCGGCGAATGTCCACCACTCGGGTATCCATTTCTGCCCTATTCGCTTGCGACGCCGCGCACCAGCACTTCTTCCAGGCATTTCAGTTGAGTTTCGAGCCGGGCATCGACAATGCCCAGTTCACTATCAATGACACAGCCTCCGCGTCGCAAGTTCGCGGAAGGGACGACTTCAATCTGGCTACCCAGGCTGGCGGAATCCTTTAGACGGTCGATCTGCGCCCGTACATAGGGAACATCCTCCTGGTTTACTTGAATGGCCAATCGTCGCGCCGGCCGCGCTCCTTTGAGTGCCTCGCTCACCATCGAGACGATGCTCTCGGGCTGCAATTTGATCTGCTCCCCGATGATCTTCTCGGCCACTCGAACCGATAGCCGTACCATGTTCTCTTCCCAGCTCTTCGTCAGCGTCGCGGCTCGCTCCTCGGTTTTTGCCAGGATCTGGTTCCACTCTGCCAAGCCGCTTTGTCGTCCTTCATCCTTCGCGCGTTCTCGGATCGCATCGCACTCTCGCTCCGCCTGCTCGAGAATTTGCTTGGCGCGCTCCTGTGCTTGCGCCACCAGGTCCTTGGCGTCGAGCGACGCTTCGTACACTTCGCGTTTCAGCACCTTCGGTGAGGGGAGAGGAATCTTGTCCGTTAAAGGGGACTCGGCTTTCAGTATCTTCTTATCCATGTTGGCGCTCGAACCATGCTGCCCACCAATTTCCAACTGCCGGTGGCAGATCCTCGAACCGGACGCCGCAGCGTTCAAAAACACTGCGGTTCATGCTGATCGATTCCTCCAAACGCAATGCCGACCATCGCTGCTGCAGTTCTGGCTTCGGCAGCTCGCGGACGGTTGCCAGAAACTTCTCACACTCCTCTTTCTCTGCCTTCGGCAGCAGAGCCAGCGAAGGTTCCAATTGCTCCGGGAACTTGAGCAGTGCCAGATAACAAAAGGCCTGGAGGTTCAATTCGCCCTCGCCGCGGGTGCGGAGGGAGAATTGGCAACTAATTGCTGCGACGCCAGACGCTGATTGAGTTTCTCCAGTTCGTCCTCCAGGTTCTCAACCTTTGACCGCTGCCAGCGTGCCTTGGCGACCAGGCCAATGCAGCCAATGCTCGTCACCGCAAGCAATGCCAATGCCCCGAGTAGGAACTCCTGGTTGCCGAGCACCGGGTACAAACTGCGGTTGGGCGTTGGAATGGGCTCAACCTTCTTGTAAACCACTGCCACGTTATCAGGTTGCAAACCCTCGACAGCCCGGGCCACCAGTTTCTTCACGTCGTCTTCACTCAACGGTAGGTCGCGGCCTCGGTACTTAATGAGCACCGAAGCCGTTGGCGGGACACGCTCACTCTTATCCAAAAGGGCGCTTGATTCGGGAAGCACCACGAGCACCCGGGCATCCACGACACCCGATACGGACTTCAGCGTCCGGTTGATCTCCCCGGAGATCCCCATCAGCAGCCGAGCCTTTTCCTCGGTTGCCGTGGGAATCATGCCGGCATTCGCGAAAACGTCCTCGAGACTCTTATCTTTCTCCTGCGGCAAGCCGTTCTCGTGAAGCACGGCCCAGGCGTGCGCCAGGTTCTGGTCGCCGCCCCGGATTCCGACCGTCCACTTCTCTTCGCCTTTTTTCTCCCCAACGGCTTTGGTGGCAAACGCATCAATGCCGTTTTCATGAAGCAAAACCACAATCTCCTGCGCTTCATGTTCGGTGAGTCCGGTTTGCAGTTCGTGGGTGACGCAGGCGTTCAGGAGCAATGCCAAGCCCGCTACAAGGAGTGCCTTTGGAATCCGTAGCCAGCGCAATTTGGGTCCCTCGATCTAGTGTCTACACCTGTGTCTGGAGGATCGACTTCACCCCGCTTGTGACCTGCTCGACGACTTTGCTTACGATCTCAAGGTTTTCCGTAAGCTGATACATCTGCATCTGGATCTTCATGAGGTCACCCGGGCTTTCGGTTCCGCGGAGACCCTGTACCATTTGGCCGGCCGACTGGAATTGGCTGTCCACGCTTGCCAGTCTCTGCCGAACCGGATCGAAGGCGGGCGTCTTCGGCAATGCGTTCACGCGCTTCGTGAGCTGGGTAATGTTGCTCTTCGCTGCGCGGATGCGCGACGTAAACATATCCGTCGCCGCTTGATTGCCGCCTTTTTCCAGACGATTGGTCAGCTCGGCCTTCAAAACCTTCTGCTGCTCGATGGATGCCGGCCCAGCTTCTTTTGGCATCTGAACATTCGCTGCTTGCTGATCCAACAAGCGGGAACGGACGCGGTCAAATTTCGACTCGCCCTGTTTGGCGTTCTCCGTGCCGGCTTGCTCGGCCACTGAATTCAGCGGCTTTGCGACGGCTTTGCTCGCAATCGGGTCCACCATGACTCAGTTATCGGATCAAACGGGGAAAAGTTGCCGAGGACGCGGGATGGGGAATGGGCGCTTTCTGATCAAGCAGTTTCCGGAGCATCTCCAACGACTTCGCGTGCAAACGACACACCCACGATTTCGATAGCCCGAGCTTGCTGCCAATCGCCTCAAGGCTCATCTCCTCAAAATAAAACAGCTCCAGAACGGTGCGATTCTTCTCGGGCAACCGCGAAAGGGAACGCTTCAAGTGATCGCACTGCTCGCTCCGTGACACGGTTTCCTCGGCTGAGACCTGTTTCACGTCAACCGGGTCATGGGGTATCGAGTCCAGGGAAAGCATGTACGAGGTCAGCAAGTTTGCGGTGACGTCTTTTAAATCCTGCCACTGGGCTTGCGCGGAAAGAGGTGTCGGGGATTCTGAGGAAGTCGCGTCTTTGAGGTATTCGTTGGCCGAGATCTCAAAGCGCATTTTTCGATACTGACCCTTGGGGTACCAGCCCATCTTACGAAGCCCATCGTAGATGGCGCCTTTGATACGGTAGTACGCGAAGGTCTTGAACTGGATGCCGCGCTTGGGATCGAAGGACGAGGCGGCTTCAACCAGCCCAAGCTCTGCCCACCCCTGGATGTCGTGGCGTTCGAGATTTGGCGGAAGTTTACGGCTGACTTCGGAAGCAATTGCATACGCGTACCGCAAATGCGATTCCACCAGCCTGGCTGAGTTTGTGCCGGTCTCGGCCAGGCCCCGGCCCTCGCCGAGCTGCTGAGAACGTGCGCCGTTGCGCGATACCATGATCAGCTCCTGCTTGCAAACCCCTCAATACCAGCGCATCCGCCGGCACCGAATGGTCGTGAGGCCCCCACGTCATGAACAGGGAAAATCGATGAACGCTGGCACTCGGAACCGACGCAGGCAAGGACTTCCATTCGCCTTTTCTGCGAGTGCGCGCTAGATTCCCCGGGTTCGGCCGATAACTGAAGAATAGTGGGTAAAAGGGGAAGAGAATGTCGCTGCCGGCCCCACTCAACAGCGGACGCGGTCGAGTGTACACCAACCCAATCAAAATCCAACCCAGAATTTTCGAAATGATTGAGGCCTATATAACACCACCACTAGGGGCTGTCGATGTGGCTGGATTCTGTACTGATAGTGTTCTTCGCAGTTGCGGGTGAGGTTCCGTTTGAAGCAAAATAAGTGCCCTTGAGTGTGGCTGGCGCTCTTGGTCTGCCTTTCCCCTGGTCAAGCTGGACAGCTAGTTCCATCTGCTCGATTGCGCAGTTCGGGATCCCGTCAATGGTGCGCGGCAGGCGGGTGCGTGTGTCGTTATGGCTTTCAAAAAGCCCATCAAAATCGGCAAGTACGAGGTCGCCGAAGTCCTAGGCAAAGGCGGGATGGGGGTCGTCTATAAAGGCACCGATCCGCTGCTCGGGCGGCCGGTCGCCATCAAAATGATGACGACATTCGACTACGTAGACAATCCCGAGTTGTTGCAGCGTTTCTATCGTGAAGCCCAGTCCACCGGTAGCCTGCACCATCGCAACATTGTGACTGTCTACGAATTGGGCGACCAGGACGGCAGCCCATATCTGGTCATGGAGTACATCGAGGGCGAAACTCTGGATGCGATCCTTCGCTCCAATCGCCCGCCCTCACTTCTCGAGTGCATCAACTACGTCATCGAAGTTTGCGAGGGCATGGCGTATGCCCACCAGAGATCGGTCGTCCATCGCGATATCAAGCCCGGCAACATCATGGTGCAAAAAGATGGCGGAGTGAAGATTGTCGACTTCGGCATTGCACACATCGGAAACCGGACGGTGACGCGCACCGGGCAACTGCTCGGCAGCTTGTCGTATATGTCGCCCGAACAAATCAGCGGCAAGCAACAGATTGATGCCCGCACCGACATCTTCTCCCTCGGCATCGTGTTGTATCAGTTGTTAACTCTGCACCTTCCGTTCGAAGGCGAAACGCCCGCAGCTACTCTGCTCAAAATCGTGAACGAGCGCCCCCGCCCGCTGCGTGAATACAAGGAATCCCTTCCTCAGGAACTGGAGAGCGTCATCCTTCGCGCCTTGGCCAAGAACCGCGAAGAACGGTATGCGTCGGCGCAGGACATGGCGTACGACCTGGTTCAAATCCGAGGCCGCATTCAGCAGGAAATCATCGACGAAAGCTTGAATGATGCAGAGTCGCTGCTGGTTCACGAGGAATTTCTCAAAGCCAAGGACAAGTTGTCAGAAGTGCTCAAGATCGATCGCCACAACACCCGCGCGGTCGAATTGTCGCGGACTCTCCGCCAGCGCATTCAGCAGCAGGAACTCGGGGCGCAGGTCCGCCAACTACGCGGGCAGGCAGAGGAAGCGTTTCAGCGTGATGAGTTCGTAATCGCCCTCGATCTGATTCAACGCGCCATCGGCCTGCACTCGACCGATCCCGACCTGCAGCGGTTTCGATCCACGATTCAGGAAGCAAAGACGCGGGCCGACCGCCTGCAACGTTCCATCCAGCGGGCGGAATCGGCGTATGAGCAGGGGGAGTTGGATTCCGCCAAGAACGCCATTGAGGAAGCGTTGGCAATCGCGCCCGATGATGTCCAGGCGAAGTCCCTTCACCGGACAATCCAGCGTGAATGGACGCGCCGCGCGCAACGCCTTCAGGTGCAGAACCTGATTGAAGAGGCGCGTGAAGAAATCACGTCGCGAAATTTTACCCTGGCTCTCGAGGTTCTCCGGAAGGCCCAGGAGATCGATCCCGCCGATCCCCAACTGCAGGCGTTGATCGAAGCCGCGAAGGCCGCTCGCGAACAGGAACAACTCCGCAAGGAACTGGAAGAAGCCAAGCGCGAAATCGAAGGCGACCTCGATCGGGATGACTTCCAGTTGGCCTGCAACAAGGCCGAGGCTGCGCTGCAAAAATTCCCGGATGATCGCGGTCTGCAGAAGTTGAGAGACCTGGCGGTTAAGCAGCGGGCCATTGCGGAACGAAACTTCTTCATCGAAGAACAAGGCTCGCGAGCCCGCAAGCTTCTCGAAACAGGCCGCACCGAAGAGGCCCTCACGCTGCTGGAGGCCGCGCGGCAAAAAGTGGGAGAGGGCTCGCACCTCGATTCGCTGCTGGTCGTTGTTCGAGAGACCTTGGAGAGGCAGCGCATTGAAGCCCGCAAACTTGAATACACGCGGCGTGCCAAGGATCAATTGAGGCTCAAGGAATTCGACGAGGCCATTCGGACTCTGGAAGCAGCCCAAACGGAATTGGGCAAAAGTCCAGAGATCGACGACCTGCTCCAGTTTTCGATCGAGCAGGCGGCCGCCGAGACACGACGCCGTATCGCTGATGCAGCTGCTCAGGAAGCACAGGCGCATGTGAAAGCGCAGGACTATGACAAGGCGGTCGAAGTCCTGGAAAGGGCGTTAGGCGAAGCGCCAGATGAGGAATTGCGCATCATCCTGGTCCAAACGCGTCATGCGGGCGCCGATTACAAGAAGCGATTGGCAGATGCTCTCCTGAATGCTGAGAGCATGATTCAAGGCCAGAGACCACAAGAAGCGCTTGCATTTCTAAATTGTCAGCCCAGTTCTTATTCGCGCAATCCTCGATTCGCAGAGCTACGGGAGGAGGCGGAGCGACACACGGAGCGTCTGCAAAAGATCCAGCAGTCCTTGGAAAAGGCGCGCGTGTTGCTGGAGCACCAGGATTTCGATTCTGCTCGGGCCGTGCTCGCGGAATGTGCACAAACCCACGGGCGGACTGCTGAACTCGATCGGCTGGGCGCCGAGATTGAAGATCGCCAGGCGCATGCCGTTGCTGAGACGGTCGAGCGAGCGTTGTCGGAGGGCCGGGCCCTCATGGGCGCCGGGCGGCCGGGAGAAGCACTGGATCGACTGGCGCTCGCCGAAACGATCGTCGGAAAGGTATCTACAGGTCTTAGCAAGGCATATTCCGTATTGCAGGAAGAAGCTGCCAATGCCAAGGCAAGCAAATACCGGGCCGATGTCGATGAAATGCTTGCCAAGGGCGAGCACGATGCCGCAAATCAATTGCTGCAGACGGCGCAGTCGGAATTTCCTGACAATCGCGACCTTCAAAGAATCCGGAAGACGCTCGATCAGGCTGTGCAACGGCGGGAAGAAGCTCGCAAACTCTTAGGCCACGCCCAAGACCTGTTCCGCGAAAATTCCTGGCGCCAAGGTGCGGATACCTGCCTGCGCGCCGGCCCGCTGTCTCGTCGAGATCCGATCCTCCACAAAGAGATCCTTTCTGCGCTGGAAGGGGCGGCGGAAGCGTCGTTGGCGACCGACTGGCGGCATGCCGAGTATCTCCTGCTGTGCATGACGCAGTTCCAGCCGAACGTTGCGCTCCCGGCGAAGGTGCGAGAGAGAATCGCGCAAAGTAAGCGCGAAGAGGCCATCTCGCAATGCCTCCGCGAAGCCGAAGATCTGAAGGCAAGTGGTGACCTCGGAAGGACATTGGAGCGCGTGGACGCTGGCCTCGCGACATACCCAAATGAGGCGCGTCTCTCCGCGATGCGCCAAGACATTTTAGAGCTGCGAAAAGCGAAAGATGAAGAGCAGCGGCTGGATCGTGAGCGGAAGGCAAAAGAAGATTATCTGGCTCAGCTGCACACTCGGGTCGATCGCGAGCGAAGACTGGACGTGCGTGCACAGATCCTCGAAGAGGCTCTCCAGAAATATCCAGAGGAGTCCACACTCCAAAAAGAGCTGGCGAAAACGCAAAGTCTTGCGGAAAAAGTCGCCGCACTTACGCAACAGGCACAATCTCTGGAAAGCTCGCGCAACTACGATAAAGCGATACAGGCTTGGCTCGCCATCGGTGAACTCGGGATTCCGCATCCCGATATTGATAGTTCCTTGGATCGGCTGCGTCGTCAGAACGAGGAAGCACGCGGCGCAATAAAGGCGGCATGGATCCGAGCCATCCAGGATTCGCTTGCTGCTTACCATCTGGATGTGGCCGGCGGCTTCCTGGACGACGCCGAAATTGAGTTCCCCGGCGATGGGAAATTCAAGGAGCTCCGTGAGCTGCGCGACAAGACAGTGCGTCTGAGGCAGGACGCCCTCAAGCAAGTAGCCGCGGCGCAGAAGTCCTTCGACGCTCGCCGTTGGGAGGATGGAGCCAAGACGCTGCGTCGTTGCCTGCAGACTGCAGGCCCCGATCCTATGGTCTCCGCGCAGGTCTTCACTAGCCTTGTCGCAGGTTCGCGAGGGGCTTTGTCTTCCGACTTGCGAACAGCCGAGGATCTGCTGCAACAGGCCGTCACACTGCAACCCAATGCGCGCGAAGTCGCAGACCTTCGTGCCCTGGTCGAGAAACAGACCAGAGAAGAGATCGTTCGCCGCCACCTGGCGAGTGCCCAGGCGATTGTCGATGCCGGAGATGCCGAGGCGGGTCTCGGTGAAATTAACAACGCCCTCTCCAATTACCCGGATGATTCACGCCTTTTGGATCGTAAACAGGAACTGGAACGAGATATCCAGTTCGAGAAAGAAACCCGCGATCGGAATAATCAGATCGCAGAAATTCTTGGCGCAGCACAAGCTCTGCGCACGCAAGGAGATTTCCCCGGCGCACTCGCTAAAGTGAATGAAGGGCTTGCCGCCTTCCCGGCTCACGCGCAGTTCCAGGAAATGAAGCGCGCGGTAGAGGACGCGATCCGATATCAGAAGGAACGCGCGCTCCAGGAAGAACGTCAGCTCCGCGCTCAAAAGGAAAAAGAGGAACAGGAGCGCCGAGCACAGTTTGAGAGAGAAGAGCGCGAACGCCAGGCACAAAAAGCACGAGAGGAACAAGAACGGCGGGCCCAGCTCGAGAGAGAAGAACGCGAACGGCGCGCACAAAAAGAAAAAGAAGAGAGAGAGGAAAAAGAGCGGCAGCAGCGCCTCGAAAAGGAGAAACGGGAAGAGGCGGCCCGCAAGGCGAGCGCCGAACGAGCACGTCAGCAGGAAGAGCGCGAAGCGGCCAAGGCTCGACAAGCCGCCGAAAAGAAGAAAGATAAAGTCGCGGAGATTCGCAAGCCGAAGCCCCAGCGCGTTTCGGATGCGTCCGGCACCAAAATCTCGCGTGGCGCAGCATTGCCGTCGGAGGACACGGCGCTTCGACCGGAGCCCGTTCCGCCATCGGTCCAGCCAAGCCCGGTCCAGTCCCGCTCTCGATCAGCCGAAATCCAGCGGCCTTTCGCTGCGGCGATGCCCAAAATCTATCTGGGTGGAGGGTTGGCGGTTGTCGTAGCTCTGGTCATTGGCTTCGCACTGTCCCGCGGCGGACATAAACCTGTTCCCGCTGCGCCATCTGCCGGGGCCGTCGCGGTTCGCATCTCCACATCGCCTGCAGACTCAACCGTGCGCGTGAAGGAGAGCGATCAGACCTGCTCTACCGCCGAGTGCTCGCTGAATCTGCCTCCTGGCGACTACACATTGCAGGTCGACCACCCCGGGTATCAGCCACTCACCCGCACGATCACTGTCAAGCCCGATGGCAACAACCAGATCTCACTCAATCTCACTCCCAACCCTTCCTCGCCAGCCGCGAGCGCGAAAAACGTAAATTCTTCCTTCGAATTGCGGAATATTCAACCGGGCACGGAAGTTTTGCTCGACGGACAACGAGCCGGCACCGTCGGCAAACGTGGAACATTTTCCATGCGGGTACCAGTTGGCAATCACGCGATCGGGTTAATGGCGAAAGGCCAGCCGGCCCGCACTCTGGAGCGTGCTTTCGGCGGCGACGAGCGCGTAACCCTCGAATCGCGCGATTTTGCATCCTCCAAACCTGCCCCGGCGAATACAACTCCTGCGAACGCGACTCCGGTGAACGCAGCTCCGGCCGCAGATGAGGCAGCGTGGCGGAAGGTGGAAGGCTCAAACAATATTGCAGATGTTGAGTCCTTCCTGAAGCAATATCCCTCCAGCCCTCACAGCCCTCAGGCACAAGCGAAGGCTGATCGCTTGTCTTGGGAAAGCGCATCCGGCAGCAAGACAATCGCCGCGTTCAATCAATATTTACAGCGTTTCCCGCAAGGTCAGTATTCACAGCAGGCTCAGAACGAGATTGCAGCACTCGACTGGCATGCACTTGAAAATTCTAACGACAAAAATGCACTCCGGCCATTTCTCGCCGGACACTCATCCGGTCCCTATCACGATAAAGCCGCCGAAAGACTGGACGATCTGACGTGGCTGGATACCAAGCAGGACGACGCATCCAGCCTCAACGCTTACGTGCAGAATTTTCCGAACGGTCGCCACTCCGCTGAGGCTCATAAAAAAATCGCGGATTTGACGCTGGCGGCAAAGACCGTGCGCCCCACACCAGCACCGCGAGCTCCCGAAGCGTCTCCCATCGACGAAAAGAAGTTGATTCTCGATGTCCTGAGTCAGTACCAGAAAGCTTATGAGAGTCGCGACATTCAGAGGCTGCATGAAATCTGGCCGGGAATGACAGCTCAGCAAGTGAAAGGTCTTACCGACTTCTTTGGGCATGCCTCGGATTTGACACTTCAATATCACCTGAACGGTGATCCTGACATTAAAGGTGCTCAAGCAACCGTGAAGTTCACGCAATCGTTGACTTGGTCTGCAGGCGGGAGGCCGGGGAAGGATTCCGCGAAAGTGGTCATGCAGTTGAATAAAGTACCCGTGCAGTCTCTGCCGGGAAGTGCACCGGACACGTGGCGAATCGAGTCCATCCGGTGAAGAAAGTCTTAGGAGGAAGTTTTATGTTCTGTTCTGCTTCTCGGCCCCTGCTTGTAATTGCCGTTCTGGCCTGCGCATCTTTTTGCTTCGCGCAGGGACCGTGCCCGACTGCCACGTCTACCGAGACTTCAGCGATTCCGTCTCGGTCTGGAGATTTGATTTGCTTGGTCCCGCAAGTTTACGGACCCGGCGGCCTCGTCGGTACAGACCACGGCGGACCCTTGGTGTCGACCGCAAACTTCAGCCATGCGGCACACTTCACCAATTCCACCCTGCAGAGCTTTTCTCCGCTCAACACCGAAATCGGCTCGCAAATCAGCAACCTGCCCATCACGGCCCCGATTTCGGGCTTTCTGTTCTCGTTCAATCCGTCCCTGGGTGTTGTGTCTCGTCAGACCGAAAGCTTCGGACCGATTCTGACCGAGAGAGCCGACACGATCGGCAAGCACAAGCTCTTTGTCGGGTTCAGCTATCAATATTTCAATTTCGACAAGATCGACAGCGTCAACCTGAAAAACTTCGGCGCCGTCTTTCAGCACGAAAGCGAACCGGAACTTTGCAACCCAGTGCCGGTCGTGACCTGTACGCCCGACGGTGAGCCTGTCTTCCAGAAAGATGTCATCGGTACGCAAAACCGCATCGATTTGAGGGTGAATCAGTTTGTTGGCGTCGCGACCTTTGGCGTCACCGATCGTCTTGACGTCTCGGTTGCGATTCCCATTCTGAACGTGCGTGAGGGAATGAATTCCGATGCGAACATCACCAGCTTCGAAGGTCCAACTGATCGGCCACACTGCTGCGTGCACGCGTTCGATCCTGCGAATCCGCAAATCCCATCGCACGCGACATTTTTCTCTACCAGCCACGAGCAGTTTTTCGATAGCAAATCCACCACCGGAATCGGCGACATTACCCTTCGCGGCAAATACGAGATCGTGCGCCGCGAAAAATGGGGATTGGCGGTAGGAACCGACGTCCGCCTGCCCACCGGCGACGAGCAGAACTTTCACGGGGCAGGTACGTGGGGAGTCCGTCCTTTCGGCACATTCTCGTATTCCGGACGGATCGCACCCCATGCCTCGCTTGGCTATCAGTGGAATGGCGACTCGATTCTGGCCGGAGACGTCACCACTGACACCAAAGGGCACTTGCCCAACATCCTGACCTATTCCGCCGGAATAGATGCCGGCATCACGCACCGGATCAGCGTCACCGGCGACTTCATCGGACAGTCGTTGTTCGATACCAAGAAAATCACCGCCACGACGTTCACAGACTTCGGCGGAACAACCCATTCGAACATTGAAGCGACGACTGCGACCACGAATCAGGCGTACATCTCAGTGGGTGGCAAGATCAATCCAGTGGGACGTTTGTTGGTGATTCTGAACGTGCTCTTCCAGGTGAACGAGGCGGGTCTGCATTCGAAACCGGTTCCACTTGTTGGCTTGTCGTACACGTTCTAAAACGAAAAGTGCGCACAGGTGACGTTGTGAATCGAACATATTACGACCAAACATCGTCGGATCACTTAGGAACGCGGGAGTTTGCGAACCTGGTGGCGTCGGAAGTCGAAGGGGGCGTCTTTCTGCCCGACTTGCCGCCGCATACCGTGCTCAAGATCCTCACGCGCAACCGTTGCTACACAGCAGTCACCCTGGGACGGGGGCAGGCTCTGATTTCTGGCCATCCAGAGTACTGCCCGCAGCCGGTGTTGGTTGCGATAAGCGGCTGCACCTGGGGGGGATCGATGTTGAAACTCGATTACCTCGGGCGAGGCATGCACATGGAGTTCAAGCACCCTGCGTTCGGAGCTCCCATCGTGACTTCTGAGATCGAAGAGATTTGTGAGTCGTCGTCTTCGCCTTAAATTGGTGCGAAGTGAGCGGATGATGCGATACGTTTCCACACAACAGAGTCGGCCCCGATCGCGAAATCTGAAAACCACCTGACCAGTAGAGCGACCGTCAAGCTGCCAAAACACCCGCTGTCGGAAAGCGGAACGTGCCGCTTAATCGGCAAAAGCCAACACCTGTTTTTGTCCCGATTTGGAATAGCTCATAAGAGTAACTTTGTGTTTAAACGATCGTGGCTGCGCTTTTGAGCCCCGGATGACCTCCAGGGCCCATCTCAACCTCACGGCGCGCTCTACCACCTTCTAAACGCGTTTAAAGGCCATTGTAGGAGATGATGTAGTTGCGGTTTCCACGCTCAGCGAGTCGCTCTACGAAGAATCAGCAACTTAGCTTCTAGAGAATCAACGCGACGGTGATTCGAGATGAACATCCTGCTGTGACCTGCGGACATGTTTTACGTACGCGAATGTCTTTGCCCGGCCCGGGAGTTTGGAAGAACAAATCGATGCGACTACAAGATGAACGGCACCGCTCAGTTCAAGCTTTCTGCAATTGCGTCCACCGGGTCCGATTTCGACTTAGGGGTCGGCGTGCCGCCGAGTAATTTCGTTTTGTTCACTTCAATCGCTCCAGAGGGAGTGCGGGTCGCTTGGACCCGATAGAGCCAGTAATGCTCCGGTTCCAACAGCAGAAAGTTCACCCCCTGCTTGCCATGTTCGAATTGTGGTGGAGTGAACGCCACGCCAGCCTGAGCTAATTTCCGCACGATATCCGGTCGCTCTTGTTCATCGCTCAGCACAATGCCATCACCCAGGTC
>AR_comb_assmDRAFT_10745160_pt1 | contig 15573 bp, 13 predicted proteins | sample ArasoioldDNA_FD_10543 | JGI IMG/M metagenome (IMG submission 10543) | reverse complement strand
GCGAATGGTGGGTAGTCTTAGTTATTGTAAACCGATTAAAAAGTTCTTTAAAGCTGTAACCCGGTTTGAAAACGGGTAGTCCAAAAGAACAAACCGAACAAAATTCATTAACAACAAAAATTATTTTATGCACGGGGAATTTATGATACCTATAGTAATGTTTGTAGGTGGTTTTGCAATGATATTTGGAATTGTCTACCTGAAGACCCGCCAAAACCTGGCTATGATCGAGAAAGGCATGAATCCAAAGGAGTTTGCCCATCGTCCAGCGCCTTATAAAAATCTAAAATGGGCTTTACTGTTGATCGGCGCCGGTGTGGGTCTATTTATCGCCTATCTCCTGGACAACTACGTTCTTTATGCAGCAAAAACTGATGTTTATGACGACGGCAGAAATGTTCCGATATATTTTGCGCTGATCGCAATAGGAGGTGGCCTCGGGCTCTTCGGTTCTTATCGCATGGAAAAGAAATGGTGGGATGAAAATAAAATAGATGTTCGTCAATAATTGCAAATCATTAATAAATCTACCTTATCCGTAAAAGCAACCTCCGGGTTGCTTTTATTTTTTTATTTCTTCAAGCGCCTTCTTGACCGCTGGATCTCCCAGGTTTAGCACTTCATAAAAGCCCTCGTTCCTCCATTTGTACCGGGCAAGGTATGCCTTCAACCTGTCTTTTACACCTTGCTGATCGCGTGTGGAAATATTCTTGAGATAGATAGTGTCTTTTAACGCATAATCGACCAGCTGGCTCCACACAGCATCGATGCCCTGGAATCGCTGCGCGAAATCCGTGGCAGAGCTATACTGATTAAACTGTGGAAGGTTTTGGATATAGTAATTATAAACAAACTTGCTAAAGGTCCCCTCAAGGTAAAGCAATGTGACGCTTTGAAGATTACTCGTATCAATGGGTACGAACACATCTGGCATGATGCCCCCACCTCCGTATACCAACCTTTTTTGAATAAACGTTTTATAAACCTGGCCCTTATTTATTTTATTTGAATCGGCATGCAATAACTCGCCGCTATTATACCGTTGCCATATCTCGTCCATGTATACTTTTTTCCCTTTTTCATAAGATCGCTGGATGCTCCTCCCAACGGGTGTATAATATCTTGCCACCGTTAACCGGATTGCGGATCCGTCGCTTAACTCGTATTGTTCCTGTACCAATCCTTTCCCAAACGTTCTGCGGCCAACAATTGTGGCCCGGTCCCAATCCTGCAGAGCTCCGGAAAGAATTTCACTGGCGCTGGCCGACAATTCATCCACCAACACCACCAGCTTACCCTCTTCGAAAACTCCGTTTCGCTTTGCACTGTACTCTCGCTTTGCTGTATTGGTTCCCTCTGTATAAACAATTAATTTATTATCGTCGAGAAATTCATCGGCAATCTGAACAGCTTCGTTCATCAATCCTCCACCATTGGCGCGCAGATCAAGAATAAGCTTCTTCAATCCCTGCTTTTGTAAGGATTCCATGCCCTGCATGAACTCATTGTAAGTATTCTCGGAAAATTTATTGAGCTTGATGTAGCCGGTAGTTTTATCGATCATATAGGCAGCATCCATGGATGGCACTGGAATTCTTCCCCTCGTAACGGCGACGTTCATGGGTTGATTACTGCGCAGTATGGTCAATGTAACGGTGCTATTGCCTGGACCGCGGATTAGTTTTTTTACTGCATCACTGTTTAATCTTTTACCGGCAATAAGTTGACCGTTCACTTTGACAATGCGGTCAGCGACCTTAAGACCGGCCTTATCACTGGGTCCATTTGGCAACACGTACAATACGTGAACCGTGTCATAAAAAATGTTGAACTCAACTCCAATGCCTTCGAAATTTCCCGCAATGTCGTCGTTCACATCTTTCAAACTGCTGGCGGGAATGTATACCGAGTGAGGATCAAGACCACTCATCATCTGTTGAATAGCGCCTTCTTCAAGTGTGTCAAGATGTACCGAGTCCACATACCTTAATTTAATCAGGTCAAGTGCCTCTTCCAGGGAATTACGCTTATTAACAGCAAAAAATCCTTTATTGTTTCCAGTTTTCTTGTGGAGATTAAAGCCGAAGAACATTCCGGCGATCATGACAACAGAAAATATCAACGGCAGCCAGACTTGTAATTTTTTATTCCCCATTTCTTTTCTTTGTAATTTGATCGCAAAATACTGGATTTGTCTTTAACGAATCTGAACCCTGACTTATTACAACAAAACTTTTATCCATATTGTTCCGAAGATGGCCTTACCAAAATTAATTGCCGATGGTGGCGCGACAAAAGTCGAATGGTGCCTGCTAAATGGCGGTCATAAAAAAACAATTCTTACACAGGGCATCAGCCCTTATTTTTTAAGTAGGGATCAAATTCACGATCTTTTATTGAAAGAATTGTGCCCATTTCTCCAAAAGAAAAAATTGGGAGAGGTGCATTACTATGGAACGGGGATGCGCAATCCGAAAAATGTCCGCATGTTAAAGAGTTGCCTGGCGGACATTTTTGAGGGCGCGGCAATTGAAGTAAGTGATGATATGCTGGCCGCAGCACGAGGACTGGCAGGTGATGAGAAGGTCATAGCGTGCAATCTTGGCACCGGCTCCTTTTGTTGCTATTACAATGGAAAAAAAATTGCAAAGAGATCACCCGGCATTGGATATATCCTTGGCGACGAAGGAAGCGGTGCGTACCTGGGAAAGAAAGTGCTTCAATATTACCTGTACGATACTTTTGATGAAGAACTCAGGAATAAATTCAACCGGAAATATGAAACAGACCCGATCGGGATACTTGAAAACGTTTACCGCAAACCCCTCGCAAATCGATACATGGCTACATTCTCGTTGTTTCTGTCAGAGAATCGTGGCCACTACATGATTGAAAATATCATTGAAGATGGATTGAATGATTTTTTCTTCAATCATTTAAATAAATATAAGGAAACATCGTTCTTGCCCGTTAGTTTTGTGGGCGGTATAGCGTATAACTTCAAAGATGTAATAAATGACCTTTGCGAAACCTATCAATTTCAATTAGGAAAAATTATCCGCAATCCTATGGAGGGATTGATTGATTTTCATAGCTGATAACAAATGATATGGATGAATTTCTAAAAATCACGGAGCAGGCTTCAGAATACCATCACCTTGAGAAAATGAATGTTCTTGAGATTTTGGAACACATCAACGAGGAAGACCAAAGTGTACCCGGCGCAGTGGCCGAAGCTATACCACAAATAGAGGCATTAGTCCAGGCAATTACAGACAAAATGCTCATGGGAGGCCGGCTATTTTATATAGGTGCCGGTACAAGTGGAAGATTGGCGGTTGTAGATGCGAGCGAATGCCCACCAACATATGGAGTACCGTATGGTCTTGTGGTGGCCGTTATTGCAGGAGGAGAAAAAGCTATCACAACTGCGGTGGAATTTGCGGAGGATGATAAAGAGCAGGGTTGGAAAGATCTGCAGCTGCAGAATGTCTCGGATAAAGACGTAGTTGTGGGGATCGCGGCCAGCGGCACAACGCCCTATGTTATCGGCGCACTGGAAGAGTGCAGGAAAAGGGATATTGTAACAGGAAGCATAGCATGTAATCCCAATTCACCGATAAGTGCCGCAGCGGAATATCCCATTGAGGTAATAGTAGGCCCTGAATTTGTAACCGGGAGCACTAGAATGAAGAGTGGAACAGCACAAAAATTGGTATTAAATATGATCTCCACGACCGTGATGATACAACTTGGTAGAGTGGAGGATAACAAAATGGTCAATATGCAATTGACCAATGAGAAATTAGTTGACAGGGGTACAAAAATGGTTATGGAGAGAACCGGCCTGAAGGATTATACTAAAGCAAAGGAAATATTGTTGAAATTTGGCAGTGTAAAAAAAGCGGTCGAGAATCTGAAGATCTGAATTTATGCATAACATTGAACCATTTTACAACTGGCGACATATTTATGTAAGCGAGGAAGATGAGCGATCCCCTTTTTTTGGAAGAGACTACTCTGAATTTGAATATTCTAAAACCATCTACAATTACTACATCCATCCCCAATGGGACGACTTCGGCTCCCGTACACTTTATCTGAAAGTATTGATTGCCGACTACGAAGAAAAGTATGCGGTAATAGAACTAATTGGTGAGTGGAATGACGCAATCGAGAACGATATTATGGAACTAAAACGCGAAGTCATTGATGTGTTCGAGGCTGAGGGTATCTACAAATTTGTTCTAATCGCAGAAAACGTTTTGAATTTCCATAGCGACTGCCAGGATTATTACCAGGAGTGGCATGAAGAAGTAACCGATGAAAACGGCTGGATCGTTGTGGTCGGCATGCCCGAAGCCACGCAACATGATTTTAAGAAAGCCAAGCTTAACCAATACCTTGAATTGTATGATCTTCCAAACTGGCGCACGTACAAGCCGTTTCATCTTTTCAAGAAGATAGATAACGAGTTAATGGCCAGGTTGAAGATGTAGTCAAAAGTCAAATGCAAAAAGTGAGGCGTCCTTCGCCAGAGTTTTTTTTGACTTTTGACTTTTTAATTACCGATCAAAGTTTTCTGTCCTATTTGCCATTCCGATGCTATTTTTGCGAAAAATTTTGCACACGCTCGCTTGAGTTATGAAATGGTCTGAACTACTCACTTCATCGGTTGGGAAAAAGGTTGTAATGGCAGTAACGGGTTTATCGCTTATTTTATTCCTAATTGTTCATGTTACTGTAAATGCGTGCATGTGGGCGGTGGTCTTTGTTCCTGGCGATAACGGGGAAGTTTTTAACAAGGCAGCTCACTGGCTTGGTCAAACCCTAGTGCCACGTGTACTTGAAATCGGCTTGTTTGTTTTTTTCATCATTCACATTATACAGGGATACGTGTTGGAAATTCAAAATCGACAACGCAGGGGAATTGCTTACGAAGTCAAAATGGGTTCACGGGGAAGCGCGTGGTATCGCAAATCAATGGGCTTGCTGGGGACATTGATTTTTTTGTTTCTTATCGTTCACATTGCTGATTTCTGGATCCCTTCAAGGTTTGGCGGGCTGGGTGAAGTGTATTATGAAGACACTCCCGGAAGAACCTATCATGAACTTTATGGAAAAATGATTGAAGTATTTCAGAATCCATGGATAGTTGTTTTGTACATTATCGGTTGCATTTCGTTAGCATATCATCTTATTCATGGCTTTCAGAGTTCATTCAGAACCATGGGCGTTTCGAATAAAAAATATCTTGGTTTTTTGAACAGCATTGGATGGGCATTTTCGATTATGGTTTGCGTGCTATTTGCCATGATGCCTGTGAGTGTGTATTTGGGATGGGTGAGGTAGAGAATGTTTAGTTATGAATTGTGAATTTTGGAGTCGGCATTGGACTTGACTTTTGAATTCAGAAACAAAGATTCTAATCATTTTAATCTCGTTAATCTTGGTCTTAGATTCAAAAATTCCTGCCGGGCCGTTAGATGAGAAATGGACGAATTACAAGGGGCATTGTAAGTTGGTGAACCCGGCCAACAAGCGCAGGATGGAAATTATCATAGTGGGTACGGGACTAGCGGGGGCCTCGGCAGCGGCCTCATTGGCAGAGTTGGGCTACAAGATTAAAGTATTTTGTTTCCAGGATTCCCCACGACGTGCTCATTCGATCGCTGCGCAAGGCGGAATCAACGCCGCAAAAAATTACCAGAATGATGGAGATAGTATTTACCGTTTATTTTATGACACGATAAAGGGTGGCGACTATCGCGCAAGGGAAGGAAATGTACATCGCCTTGCTGAAGTAAGTGTAAACATCATAGATCAATGCGTGGCGCAAGGCGTGCCATTTGCCAGGGAATACGGCGGCTTGTTAAGCAATCGGTCTTTTGGCGGCACACAAGTGCAAAGAACCTTTTATGCCGCAGGACAGACAGGTCAGCAATTGTTGATCGGTGCTTACCAGGCATTGGAAAGACAGGTTGCACTTGGAAATGTAGCCATGCATGCACGCCATGAGATGTTGGATGTCGTAAACATTGATGGGAAATGTCGCGGCATCATCGTACGAAATCTTATAACCGGGCAACTGGAAAGGCATGCTGGCCACGCCGTGTTGCTGTGTACCGGTGGGTATGGAAATGTTTTTTATCTCTCCACCAACGCCATGCTTTGCAATGTAACGGCTATCTGGAAGGCGCACAAAAAAGGAGCGTGGTTTGGTAATCCTTGCTTCACGCAGATTCATCCAACCTGCATTCCAGTTACAGGAGATCATCAAAGTAAGCTAACGTTGATGTCTGAATCACTGCGCAATGATGGTCGCATTTGGGTACCAAAGCAAAAAGGTGACACCAGGAAGCCAAATGACATTCCAGATGAAGAACGAGATTATTATTTGGAAAGAAGGTATCCCGCATTCGGAAATCTTGTGCCACGAGACGTAGCATCAAGGGCGGCAAAAGAAAGATGCGATGCAGGTTATGGCGTCGGCACATCAAAGCAGGCCGTCTATTTGGATTATGCAGATGCTATTAAACGTTTTGGTTTAACAGAAGCCGGCAAACAAGGTTTGGGAAATGTTGACGAAGCGACAATCATTACTCTTGGGAAAGGAGTCGTGAAAGAAAAATATGGAAATCTTTTCGACATGTATGAAAAGATCACAGGGGAAAATCCGTATGAAGTGCCGATGAGAATTTACCCGGCTGTACACTATGTGATGGGTGGCCTTTGGGTGGATTACGAACTGATGAGCACCGTGCCAGGATTGTACGTGTTGGGAGAAGCTAATTTTTCTGACCACGGCGCAAATCGGCTGGGTGCTTCAGCATTAATGCAGGGTTTAGCAGACGGCTATTTCGTAATTCCGTATACGATCGGAAATTATCTTGCTGATGAAATTCGAAACCCGGTGCCACCTATTAGCCACGAGGCGTTTGAAGATGCTGAGAAAAAAGTTTCAGACCGCATGAATCAATTGATGAGCATCAAAGGTTCACAGTCGGTTGAAAGTCTCCACAAACGTCTGGGAAAAATCATGTGGGACAAGTGTGGTATGGCTCGCAATGCGGAAGATTTATCCCATGCAATAAAAGAAATCCAACAGTTAAAAGAGGAGTTTTGGAGAGACGTAAGAATCCCTGGAGAAATCTTTGAAATGAATGCTGAGCTGGACAAAGCCCAACGAGTCGCTGATTTTTTTGAACTGGCTGAACTCATGTGCATCGATGCGTTACATCGCAATGAAAGTGCCGGTGGACATTTCAGAGAAGAATATCAGACAAAAGAGGGAGAGGCGCTACGACAGGATGATGAATTCATGTATGTAGCCGCATGGGAATGGAAAGGCGAACACGAATGGGAACTGCACAAAGAAGAACTTAGGTATGAGGAGGTGAAGCCGAGTCAGCGTTCATACAAATAATTGCTAATTTGTTTCATTGTTAAATTGTTTAAATCTTATAACATGGAACAAAAAAAGTTATTGAAGTTAAATGACAATTACAAACGAAAAATTGAAGCTGTGATAACAATTAAGCGTTCAGGCAATTTAACCATTTAGCAATGGAGCATTTTTTGATGAATCTCACCTTAAAAGTCTGGCGCCAGAAGAATTCTGGCAGCAAAGGAGGTTTTGTAACCTATGAAGTAAAAGATATTTCTTCCGAAATGTCTTTCCTTGAAATGTTTGATGTGTTGAATGAGCGACTCGTGCGTGAAGGCAAAGAGCCGATCGCATTTGATCATGATTGTCGCGAGGGAATCTGTGGAACCTGTTCCATGTACATTAATGGTCGACCTCATGGCCCCTGGCATGCGACAACCACGTGCCAATTGCATATGAGGGCATTTAAGAACGGAGACACCATCGTAGTTGAACCATGGCGTGCAAAGCCATTCCCGGTAATAAAAGATCTTGTTGTTGATCGCAGCGCCTTTGACCGGATCATCCAGGCAGGCGGATATATTTCGGTCAATACCGGCAATGCCGTAGATGGAAATGCCATCCCGATTGAAAAAGATAATGCTGATAAGGCATTTGCCGCTGCCGCTTGCATTGGTTGCGGGGCGTGCGTTGCTGCCTGCAAGAATTCTTCCGCGTTATTATTTGTGTCAGCGAAAGTCGCTCACCTCGCCCTATTGCCACAGGGTGACCCCGAAAGAAAAGCCCGGGTGCTCAACATGGTTGGTCAAATGGATAAAGAAGGTTTTGGCAGTTGCACATTTACACAGGCGTGTGAAGCGGTATGCCCCAAAGAAATTTCCATTACCAATATCTCAAGGCTAAAGAAAGAGTACTTGCGTGCAGGCCTTGAGGCGGAAAAATAAATTGGCTTCAATATTATTATCCTAAATTTTTTCTATTTCAAGGGCTTCGTATATTCATCCGATTAAATCTACTTTATGCAATTAAAAACTATTCTACCCATTGGATTTCTCGTTACTTCTCTTATTTCATGTATTGACGCTGGTATGACGAAAAAAGAATCTTTCAAATGGCCAGAAAATTTAGCTGCGCCGACCGCTGAAAAGAAAGCAAAGGAACTTGTTGCGCATGGTGATGTGCGGGTCGACAACTATTATTGGATGAATGATTATTTCAAAAAAGGACCAGACAGTACAAAGGCTGTTGATTTTCTTAAAGCAGAAAACGCTTACACGGATACGATGATGTCTGGCCTGAAAAAATTTCGTGAAGATCTGTTTACTGAATTGAAAGGAAGGATAAAAGAAAAAGATGAGTCGGTGCCTTACAAGGATAATGGCTATTGGTACTACAATCGCTTCGAAGAAGGAAAGCAATATCCTGTTTATTGCCGTAAGAAAGAAAGTCTCACCGCTTCCGAAGAGATAATTCACGACGCAAATAAAGCAGCTGAAGGAAAGAAATTTTATAATGCTGCCGGCTTGCAGGTAAGCAACAACAATGAACTGCTTGCAATTGGCGAAGATGATGTTAGTCGCAGGTTGTACAGTCTTAGATTTAAGAACCTCGCAACCGGCGAATATTTTCCCGAAACTATTGTGAATACTGAAGGTGGCTCGTATGCGTGGGCTGCCGACAATAAAACTGTTTTCTATATCAAAAAAGATCCGACAACTTTACTTGGTTACCAGGTTTGGCGCCACCAGGTTGGGAGCGATCCATTAAAAGATGTGAAGGTTTATGAAGAAAAGGACAACCGCCACTACATTGGTCTCGGACGAACGAAATCGAAGAAATATATCGTCATTTATTCCGAGCTTACCGAACAGGAGAGTGAGCACCGTTTCCTTGACGCTTCCAATCCAACCGGCAGTTTTACAGTCTTTCAACCCAGGACAATGGGTCTTGTGTATGATATTGATCATTATAACGATAAGTTTTACATCCGTACCAATCTCGATGCGCCGAATTTTCGACTGATGGAGTGCCCGTTAGATAAAACATCGAAGGAAAACTGGAAAGAAGTAATCGGAAACCGACCCGATGTTTATCTCGCCGATATGACGATTTTCAAAGATCACCTTGTGATATCCGAAAGAAAAGAAGGATTAATGAACATTCGAATCATTAATCAGAAGGATAGGTCAGAACACTACATGCAGTTTGACGAGCCTGCCTACCTTGCTTCTGTAAGCACCAATCCGGATTTCAATACCAATATTCTGCGATTTAATTACACTTCATTTATCACGCCTTCTTCAGTCTATGACTACAACATGGACACAAAAGAAAAAGAATTGAAGAAACAGCAGGAAGTAGTCGGTGGTTATAATAAGAATGATTATGTGGCCGAAAGAACTTTTGTGACAGCAAGGGATGGAAAGAAAGTACCGGTGTCAATCGTGTATAAGAAAGGAATTAACAAAGACGGAAATAACCCACTGCTGCTTACAGGGTACGGCTCTTATGGCTCTACTTCATATGCCACCTTTAGCAGTAATCGGTTAAGTCTTTTAAATCGTGGATTTATCGTTGCCCTTGCACACATTCGCGGTGGGCAGGAGATGGGAAGGGAATGGTATGAAGATGGGAAAATGATGCATAAGAAAAACACCTTTACCGATTTTATTGACTGCGGCGAGTTCCTGGTGAAGGAAAAATACACTTCGAGAGATCATTTGTATGCGCTGGGTGGCAGCGCGGGTGGTTTGTTAATGGGTGCTGTGATGAATATGGCTCCGGATCTCTGGCATGGAATCGTTGCAGCAGTACCGTATGTAGATGTGGTAACGACTATGAGCGATGCCAGTATACCATTAACTACGGGTGAATACCTTGAATGGGGAAATCCTGCCAACAAGGAAGAATACTTTTACATGAAATCTTATTCGCCCTACGATAATGTTGAAAAGAAAAATTATCCCAACCTTCTGGTAACGACCGGGCTTCACGATTCCCAGGTGCAATACTTTGAGCCGGCAAAATGGGTCGCCAAATTGAGAGAACTAAGAACGGATAAAAACATACTTCTCCTCCATACGAATATGGACGCGGGCCATGGTGGCGCCTCCGGCAGATTCGATTATTTGAAGGACGTGGCCTTACAATATGCCTTCCTGTTTGCGCTGGAAGGAATAACGCAATAAAGAAACCTCCAAATTTCAAGGGTTGTCTTTCCGGCAACCCTTTCTTTTTCATGGCTTTTATGCCTTTTTCTCACAAATTAACACCGCGGGATAATCTAAAGGCAATAAATACCCCGAATTTTACGATTTTGAGGTAAACTCACTGCTATTTGACGCAATTGAGCCGGATATTACTGCTGCTTTTAATGTTTCTGCCTGCCCTTTGGATGAGTGGACAGCTACCTTTTCAATCCAATGAAAAAAGGCTCTCCAACCTGCGCCAGAAAGTCCTTCCCATTTCTGACACAATGCTTCTTGACACCACCAGCATTATTCCAAGAACTTTTTCCATTACGGATGTCCCGGATTCAACCTATCGCCTTGATTTTGTAAAAGGAGTTTTGTATTGGAATCAGAAACCTTCTCTTGACAGCATCAGTATTTCCTACCGCGTGTTTCCATTCAAACTCAATCCTGTTGCCCAGCGGTTAAGCTATGACAGTGTCTCAAAAATTCCTTTCATCATGCCATTGACTTATGAAAGTAATGATAAGTTCGGCAGTTCAAAGGGAATGTTTGATTTTGGAAACCTCAATACAACTGGCTCATTCGGGCGCCAAATTGCATTTGGAAATAGTCAAGACGCCGTTGTCAATTCAATGTTGAACTTGCAGATGCAGGGGATGCTCGGTGACAGCATCGAAATTCGCGCGGCAATCACTGATAATAATATGCCAATACAACCGGAAGGCAATACGCAACAGCTTAATCAATTTGACCAGGTCTTTCTCGAATTCAAAAAACGAAACTGGCAATTGAATTTGGGAGATATTGATATCAGGCAAAAGCAAAGTTATTTTCTTAATTTTTATAAACGCCTTGAAGGAATTTCGTTTCAAACGAATAATCGCATTTCGCGATCGTTAAATTCAGGCACATTGGTAAGTGGTTCAATTGCCAAAGGAAAATTTACAAGAAACGTTTTCCAGGGGCTTGAAGGAAACCAGGGGCCATACAGGCTTGTGGGCGGCAACAATGAATTTTTCTTTATCGTGCTGGCCAACACAGAGAGAGTTTTCCTTGATGGTGAAGTGCTGCAACGTGGCGAGGACCAGGATTACGTGATAAATTATAATACAGCGGAGGTAACGTTTACGCCGAAAAGGATGATCACAAAGGATTCAAGAATACAGGTTGAATTTGAATACTCCGATCGCAATTATTTGAACGCAAACTTATACCTGTCACAAGACCTTATGATAAATAACAAACTGAAACTACATATAGGTGCTTTTAACAATAGCGATGCAAAAAATTCACAGATCAATCAAACACTCGATGTAGATCAAAAAGCATTTTTAGCTAACCTGGGTGATAGCATACAAAATGCATTTTATCCCAATGCCTCACTTGACACCTTTGCAGCAGGGAAAATTCTTTATCAAAAAATCTATTTGAACGCTGGTCCGGTGGTTGATTCATTTTATCAATACTCCACCAACCCCGACAGTGCAAAGTATAGCCTTTCGTTTGTAAACGTGGGCCAGGGAAAAGGAAATTACGTTCCGGATTTCAATGGTGCAAATGGAAAGGTTTATCGCTATGTGGTGCCAATAAATAACTTCAAACAGGGAAGTTATGAGCCGGCGGTTTACCTCGTAACTCCTAAAAAGCAGCAGTTGCTTAACCTTGGAATGGATTACGCGATTAGCAAGAACACTTCCGTCGTCACCGAGCTAGCGATGAGTAATTATGACGCTAATACTTTCTCACATGTCAACAATGGTGATGATGCCGGGTATGCGGCAAAATTTATTTTGCTCAATACACTGCCCCTAAGAACCAAAACTCCCAAGGATTTGAAGTTGTTAACTACCGTGGATTATGAATACGTCCAGGATAAATTCAAACCCCTTGAAAGGCTAAGACAGGTGGAGTTCTCGAGGGACTGGGGTTTACCGATGACTACTGGTCCGGCTACAGAAAATATTATCAAGGCATCCGCGCAATTAAAAGATAAAAACAATAATTCGCTTTCTTACCAGTTGACGAACTACACCAGGAGTGATAACTATACTGGAGTTCAAAATTCGATATTGCACACCATGAATCTGAAGGGGTGGCGATTCAACAACCAGTTTATCATTACCAATTTCAAAACCCAGGCTTCAGTTGGTTACTTTCTGCGGCCTATAGTTGATATGAGCAAGGAGCTAACCAAAATGGGCGGGTGGAGATTAGGGTTTAGGTATGCACTTGAGCAAAATGAAGCAAAGGACAAAGAGACCGATTCATTGTCGTACGGAAGTTTTTCGTTTGATACTTATTCGGTGTACTTGCAATCCAATCAACGAAGAAAAAATAAATATGGGGCAACGTTTTTTACAAGGTCCGACAAATACCCCGTTGGAAAGGGCCTTGATGCGGGCGACAGGAGTTACAATATCAACCTGCAAACAGAACTTCTCAGCAACGAACATCATCAATTTTTCCTGAACACAACCTACCGCAAGCTGAAGGTGCTAAATCCATTGCTGACTCCGCAAAAGGATGACAATACCATTCTGGGACGGGCGGAATACCTCGTCAACGAATGGAAAGGATTGTTGACTGGAAGTGTCTTGTATGAAGTAGGAGCAGGGCAGGAGCAGAAAAGAGACTTCGCTTATATCGAAGTACCAGCGGGCACGGGCCAGTATGCATGGATCGATTACAATCACGACAATGTGCAGCAACTAAATGAGTTTGAGTTAGCCGCTTTCCCGGACCAGGCAAAGTTTCTGCGCATTTTTACACCTACGAATGAATTTGTAAAAGCCAACTACAACAATTTCAATTATAGCATTGGTTTGAACCCACGAAGTGTGATGAATCTTTCCCAGGTCAGGGGTTTTTCGAAACTAATCTCGCGGACCAACTGGCAATCTTCGCTGCAGATAGCGAAGAAATCGATTGCCGATGGAAATTTTGAATTTAACCCGTTCTCACATGAACTGAGTGATACGTCACTTATTACCCTTAATACGATTTTGGTAAATACCTTTTCGTTTAACAGGTTTAGCAGCGTTTGGGGCTTTGACATTTCTAATTTGAAGAACACAGGCAAGGCATTGCTCACTTATGGCTATGAAGGCAGGGAACTGAACCAATGGTTATTCAAGATCAGGGTTAACCTTAGTCGCTCGATAACGTTTGATATAAACACGAGGAAGGAAATAAATTCCCTGGGCACGGCCAATGCGCAATTCATCAACAAGAATTACAAGATCAATGGTTACCTCGCTGAGCCAAGACTAACTTTTATACGTGGTACAACCTTTCGCTTTATAACGAGTTATTCACTGGAGAATAAGGAAAATGACACAGCTTTTAATGGCGGACAAAAAGCAGTTTCTAATGCATTGAATTTTGAAACAAAGTACAACATTCTTCGAAGCGCATCTGTCAGTGCAAAGTTTACCTTGAACTCAATTGACTTCACCACTCCACATCCTTCCAATGGCGCCAACAGTACAGTTGGCTACATCATGCTCAATGGACTATTGCCGGGGAAGAACTACTTGTGGAATTTAAGTTTTACAAAAACACTGCTCAACAATCTTGAACTCCGATTTGACTATGAAGGCCGCAAACCAGGCAATTCAAGAACGGTTCATCGGGGAACGGCGAGTTTGAACGCCCTCTTTTAAAACCACGATTCTCCAGGATTTTTTGGATTATGACGAAAAATGGGATGCAATTGCCAAGTCATCCACCGTCGGCATTCGCGCCAGATCCGCTTACTTTTCGCCCTTCATTTTCTTATAAAGATTGTATAGGTCAAGTTGCGTCCAGCGTTCAACTATTTTTCCTTTCTCCAATCTGTAAAAGATGATCTCACTTACGGAATCGACTCTGTTTCCCATTGATTCAGTTTTCATAAAAGTGTTTTTCTGTGTGCCGTGCCAAACAGCCCGTACTACAACTCTGTCTCCTTCGGCGATGATGTCGCTTACGGTATAATAGAAATCCGGAAAGGCCTGGATCAAATCGCTCAAACGTTTTTGTTGGTCAGCGACAGTCATCCATGTGTCGGTGCTGTCGTTCAAATCATGTCGAACAAACCTTTCTGGAAACACTTCTCCCAATCGTTCAAGCTTTCTACTATTAATAATCTCCAGAAGATAGTTGCGAATAATTTTCTTATTTTCCTCAGGTGATTGTCCACTCGCAGAGAATGCGAATAATATATGGCTTACAACAGTAATCACAAATGCTTGAGCTCTCATGATAGATAATTGAACTTACTAAGATCGCGATTTTGTTGGAGCCCCTTTGGAAAGATCCGCGCTTGCGAACGTGTTGGCGCTACCGATTAATAAAAATATATTTGTTGTGCGATTCGGCCCGGAAAAATTAATTAATCAGACGACCTTCGGCAAGCCCTGGTCGTTCCCTTATTGCATTTTCATCCAGAAAGCCAGAGTTTTCTCTTTATGTTATTGAGCCAGTACGCTGTACATGTGCATATGGAGAGCAAGAATAAAAAAAAGGGCAACGACACGCTGACAAAGTATTACCAAAAGGGGTGACGGGTTTGGCCAAGCTTTAGATACTTTTGTCACTCCACCTATGCATAATTTTTAAATCGAAAAATGATGGCACATGCAATTAACTGGTTTGAAATTCCTACCAAAAATTTCGAAAGAGCAAAGTCGTTTTATGAAACAGTTTTGGGAATCAAGATGGCAATGCCGTTTCCGGAGATGAAGTATGCAATGTTTCCCGCTGACATGCAGAATGGTGAAATTGGCGGAGGGCTAATCGAGGATAAAGGTTGGGAACCTGCCCAAGGGGGCGCTTTAATTTATCTTAACGGTGGAGAAGATTTATCAATTCCCCTTTCTAAAGTTGAAAGCGCCGGTGGAAAAATACTTATTCCCAAGACATCAATTGGTGCCAATGGATTTATGGCCAGATTTACTGACACCGAAGGAAATATTGTTGCTTTTCACTCGATGAAATAATTTTTTGACAACG
>AR_comb_assmDRAFT_10430934_pt1 | contig 15574 bp, 12 predicted proteins | sample ArasoioldDNA_FD_10543 | JGI IMG/M metagenome (IMG submission 10543) | reverse complement strand
TTCTTCTCGCTCGTCGTGCCGGCCTGCACGCAGACGGTCGCTCCGTTCATCTTCTTCGCGCTGTCGATCTTCAGCTTCCTGGGAACCATGAAGCCCTGGCCGTCGAAGTAGTTGATGCCCGTGAACTCGATGCCGAGGGACGCGTCGCGCGTCAGGGTCCAGGTGCTGTTGCGCGACAGGACGTCGATCTCGCCCGCCTGCAGCGACGAGAAGCGTTGCTGCGAGTTGAGCGGCACGAACTTGACCTTGCTGGCGTCGCTCAGCACCGCGGCGGCGACGGCGCGACAGAAGTCGACATCGAGGCCGGTCCAGCGGCCCTGGCTGTCGGCGTTGGAAAAGCCCGGCCCGGAAGTGTTGACCCCGCACACAAGCTGACCGCGCGCCTTGACCGCGTCGAGCGTCTTGCCGGCGTGTGCAGGAAGGGTGACCGCGGCAATCGCCAGCGCAAGCGGAATGGAATGTTTTATCGACATGGCTCTTCTTTCAATCCTCGGAACGAAAGGATTAGTGTAGCGAGCCGGCGCGATCATCCGACTGTCGCCCGCTCCTGTCTTCCTTGAGCGCGGGGGGAGACCAGGCCCGTGCCACCGGCCGGACGCCACGGCCGCTGCCTTGCTGTCATCGACGGTTCACCCTTCGTGGCGAGCATCGGGCATCACCACAGAAATCAAAGGAGAGGCCATGGACCCGCAACCGTCGATTCTCCTTTCGACGAGCGCGCTGCCCCGGCGCCGCCTACTGCAATGGCTGGGCGCCGGCCCGCTGCTGGGCGGCGGGCTTGGCGAGATCCTCGCGCAGGGCGTAGCGCCCGCGGTCGTCGCGCCCGAGGGTGCACGACCGCAACTGCCGTTCGGCGTGATGAGCGGCGATGTGACCGACGGCCGCGCGCTGGTCTGGAGCCGATCCGACCGGCCCGCGCGCATGATCGTCGAGCTCGCGACCACTGCGGCGATGCGGGACGCCGCGCGCCTTGTCGGCCCGGCGGCTCTGGAGCACAGCGACTTCACCGCGCGCCTCGACCTCACCGGTCTGCAGCCTGGCCAGACGTACTTCTACCGCGTGCGATTCGACAGCCTCGCCGACCCCCGCACCCTGAGCGAGCCTGTGGTTGGCAGCTTCCGGACACCCGGCTTGCAGCCGCGCGAGGTCGTGTTCGCCTTCTCCGGCGACGAGGCCGGCCAGGGCTGGGGCATCAACGAAGGCTTCGGCGGATACCGCGTCTACGAGGCGATGCGCCGCTTCGAGCCGGACTTCTTCATCCACTCCGGCGACCAGATCTATGCCGACGGACCGATCGCGGCCGAGGTGAAGCTGGACGACGGCACCCTGTGGAAGACATCGTCACGCCAGCCAAGCAGCAGGTCGCACAGACGCTCGACGACTTCCGCGGCAACTTCGCCTACAACCTCCTCGACGTGCACAAGCGCAGGTTTTGCGCCGAGGTGCCGATGCTGGTGCAGTGGGACGATCACGAGACGCGCAACAACTGGTACGCCGGCCAGCGGATCGGCCCCGAGGAGAAGCGCTACCAGGAGCGCAGCACGTCGCTGCTGGCCGCACGCGCGAATCGCGCGATGTTCGAATACAACCCGATGCGTCCCGACACGCTCGATCCGGAGCGCGTCTATCGCGGCTTCCAGGTGGGGCCCTTGCTCGACGCGTTCATGCTCGACGAGCGCAGCTACCGCGGTGCGAACTCCCCGAACCGTCAGACCGGCGGCCGCGACGCGGACTTCCTCGGACCGCGGCAGACAAGCTGGCTCAAGCAGGCGCTGCGCAATTCACGCGCCACCTGGAAGGTCGTCGCCGGCGACATGCCGATCTCGATCGCCGTGCCTGATCTGAACGTCGACGTGCCCAAGGGGACGTTCGAAGCCTGGGCCAACGCCGACGACGGGCCGCCGTCCGGCCGCGAGCTCGAGGTCGCCGAGCTGCTTCGCTTCATCAAGGAGCAGAAGATCCGCAACGTCGTCTGGGTGACGGCCGACGTGCACTACGCTTCGGCCACGCACTATCGTCCCGAGATCGCGCGCTTTGCCGACTTCGATCCGTTCTGGGAATTCGTCGGCGGCCCGATCAACGCCGGAACCTTCGGGCCCGGCGAGATCGACAAGACCTTCGGTCCCGACGTGAAGCTTGTCAGCATCCCGACCGACATGAAGCAGAACCGCAGCCCCATGGATGGACTGCAGTTCTTCGGCATCGGGCGCATCGATTCGCGAACGAAGGCCATGAAAGTGTCGCTGCATGGCATCGATGGGCCGCCGCTCTTCACGGTCGAGCTTCCCCCTGAATCTGCCTGAATCCCGATCCACCCGAGGAGGCGCCGCCCTCCGCGGAGGGCGTCATGGCAGCGGGTGCCCTATCGGAGCGGGGGAGCCGAGACCGATGTACGCACCGTTGCCTGCCCACCCATCGGTCCCTTCTTCCACACCCCGACGAGCGCACGCCACTTGGCCGTGAACGGCATGCGCTCGTCCGACACGGAGTCCAGGAAATCCGCCAGGCGCTTGGACTTGGCCAGGGTATAGAAGAGCAGCGCGGTCACCAGGACGCCCATCGTCGCCAGCAGAACGACTTGCATCGGCAATGACTTCCCCGCGAAATCGAACAGGTTCATCCCGAACACACCCGTGACGACGCTCCCGATCAGGCCGAAGACCGTGACGACGGTCAGCCTGACCACGGTGTTCGCTTGGCGCCGCAAGGTGTCGCCCTCGAGGTAGTTGCTCATGTCCTTCACCTCGTCGCGCACTTCCTCGTACAGGGTGTCAGTCCCGAGGTGGCCTGACAGCATCTTGTACAGATCGCGCACTTGCACCTGGTTCGAGATCTCGTGGAACCAGTAGCGGTGGGTGAAGCGCAGGAAGATCTCGAGCGCGTGGCGGATCTTGCGTTTGAACTCCTTGACGGTCTCGACGTCCTGGATGTCCAGCCGCGACAGGGCCACGATCAGGCGGTCGGAGAGCATCAGCAAGGCGGCCTTCTGGAAGTGCGAGATCAGGAACACCAGAAAGTACTGATGGCGGAACTCGCCCTGGAGCCCGCTTTCGAGGCTGGTGAAGCGCTCTTGATCCTCGCGCCCGACCATCACGAATGAGTGGCCGCTGCACATCAGTCGGGTGTTCATCCACCGCTCCCCGCATTGCGGCTCGAAGTAGCGGTCGAAGCAATGGCGTCGCTCGAAATCCATCAGGTGCCGACGCGAGTAGGGGAGCAGCGCCGAATCACCCGGGGCCGCGATCAAGCCCAGCCGTACCCAATCGGCGCGGGTCAGCGCTTCCACGTCGTCCAGCGCGAGATAGGCCATGGTCGGCATCCGGTGATATTCCAGTTGCCGGTAGCGCAACGGGCCGACCTCCGCCGAATGGTGCTGGACCATGGGCGCCAGCAGCCATTCCCAGTGCGCGGAGATCGCCGGCGATCGATGCTCGCAGGCGAACTCCAGATACTTCGCGCGGCGCTCGTAGTCGGAACTGGAGAGCACCTCGCCGTTCGCTCCGAGCCACTCGACGCGCCACGGGCAGTGCCCCGCCCGGCCATCGGCTTCCCAATGCGGCGGATACGCTCTTCCGAAGCGGAACAGGACGTCTTGTGCGGTCGGGAGATCGAGGTCCTCGCCGAAGATCTCGAAAACCGGAATCACCACATCCAGATCGAAGAAGAAGTACAGATCGACGTGGGCGATGCGGAAGTCGATGGGGACGCTGTCGCGGGCGAGCGTGATCCGCACGCCTTGCACATCGCTGCGCCGAAAAACGCGGATTGGCGATTCGCAGGCAGGCGCGTTTGCGCGGTCGGTCACGCCCTTCCCTTCCCCGTAGAGCACGCGCTGCACATGAGGCAGGAAATTGACGAACTCGGCGTAGTGGCGCTCCTGGAAGTCACAGGGATTGCCCGTGAACTCGTCCCGGACTTCGTGCCATGGGTTGCTCGGACCGAGCTGCGCGAGGAAGTCCCAATGACGATGGATCTGCACGTCGTCGCGCAGGGGTATGAGCTGCAGCGGCCACAAGACGATCTGCCGAAAGTGACGCACCGTGATGCCTGAGCCAACCAGCGTGTCGCGGGACTGGAACGTGGCGGAGTCGGTCATGATTGCCTCCATCCTTGGGACGACCTGGTTGTCGGCGCGTCGGCCCGATCCGGCGAGCCGATGCCTGCCTGTGATCGTAGCGTCCGATGTCTGCGTCCCCCGCTCGCTTGCGGTTCGGTCGCGACTCGAAGGCTGAGTACTGCTGCCAGCGAAGGTGCGGCGCCCTTGCGGGGAGCGCGGTGACTTCCACCGGTGTAGGCGCGATCAAGATAGTCAGCGACCGCGCAGAAGGCTTGCCACTTTGAGCAGCGCAGTTGCCTGTGCGTGCAAGTCTAGGGATTTGTCCCGAGCCGACGACGAGGCCCGACACCTACAAATCTCTCTTCGACTTCGCACGCGGCGGCGGGTGATCGCCGCGCCCTTTCTCGGGAAGATGTCTCCGGTGGCATGAGCCTTGCCAAAGGTGTGCATTCGGAAATGGATCGACCGGACGAGCGACCTGCAAGAGGAACATCATGAGCCGGGCCGAATTCAGCTTCGAACCCCTCACACCGACGAGCTTTCTGCGGCGCGCGGCGCGCGTCCACGGCGACCGCATCGGTGTCATCGACGGCGATGTGCGGTTCTCCTATGCTCAATTCCTGCACCGCGCGCTGAAGTTCGCGGGTGCGCTCAACGCGCTGGGCGTCGGACCCGGCGACCGCGTCGCCTTGCTGGCCGGCAACTCGCACGTGATGCTTGCGGCACATTACGCCGTGCCGTTTGCCGGGGCGGCGCTGGTTGCGCTGAACACGCGCATCACGGCGGCAGACACCGGCTTCATCCTTGGGCATTCCGGCAGTTCGGTGCTCGTCTACGACGCCGAGTTCGCCGCCGCGGCCAAGCAGGCCGCAGCGGACATCGGCTCGAGCATCCGCCTCGTCTGTGCGGGCGGCACGGATGACGAGCTCGAGGCCCTGATCGAAGCAGCGCCCGAGTTTTCGCTGCCCGTCGCCGACGAGCGCGGCCTGCTTGCGATCAACTACACCAGCGGCACGACCGCGCGTCCGAAGGGAGTGATGTATCACCACCGCGGCGCGTACCTGCAGTCGCTGGCGATGGCGCTGCACATGGGAGTCGATCGCGATTCCGTCTTCCTCTGGACGCTTCCGATGTTCCATTGCAACGGCTGGTGCTTCAGTTGGGCCGTGACCGCCGTCGGCGGCGTGCACCTGTGCCTGCCGCGGCTGGAACCGAGGCTGATCTGGAAGCACATGCGGGAATCCGGTGTGACGCACTTCTGTGCCGCCCCGACCGTGCTGACGATGACCATCTGGGACCCGGAGGCTGGAAAGGGCAAGCCGCCGCGTGCAGTGCGCATCGGCACCGGCGGCGCGCCGCCGACACCGGCTCTGCTGCAGCGCCTGGCCGAGCTCGGCATGGACATCACACACCTGTACGGACTGACCGAAACCTACGGCCCCTGTGTCGTCTGCGAGTGGCGCAGCGAATGGACGAGCCTGCCCCTCCCCGAGCAGGCCCGGCTCAAGTCCCGCCAAGGCGTGGGCAACGTGATCTCTTGCGAGGTTCGCGTCGTCGACGACCAGGGCCGCGATGTGCCGGCCGACGCGCAGACCATGGGCGAGATCGCGCTGCGCGGAAACAACGTGATGCTCGGCTACTACCTGGACGACGAAGCAACGCAGAAGGCTTGTCCCGACGGCTGGTTCCGTACCGGCGACCTCGGCGTGATGCACCCCGACTACTACATCGAGCTGCGCGACCGGGCCAAGGACATCATCATCTCGGGCGGCGAGAACATCTCGTCGGTCGAGATCGAGCAATCGCTGGCTTCGCATCCCGCGGTGTTCGAGGCCGCGGTCGTCGCCGCCGCCGATGAGAAGTGGGGTGAGGTTCCGGTGGCCTTCGTGGCCCTCAGGGAACACGTAACCGCGACCAGCGCCGAGCTGATCGACCACGTGCGCACGCAGCTGGCGCGCTTCAAGGCACCCAAGCGGATCGTGTTCGGCCCGCTGCCCAAGACGGCCACCGGCAAGGTGCAGAAGAACCTCTTGCGCGATCGCCTGAAGCAAGCCGCGTGACACGACCGGAGAGCCCGATGAAACTCAACCTGAGCAAGCAACCGAGCCGTCTGCCGCTGGTGGAGATTCCGGAAGCCAACAAGCAGCGCATTCGCGCTCTCGATGGCGAATTCCTCAACCTGTACAAGATCATCGGCCACAACCCGACGATGCTGACGGGATGGATCGAGTTCGCCTACTCGTTGCGGCGCGATTGCTCGACGCCGCGGACCCTGCGCGAACTGATGATCCTGCGTGGCGCGCAGCTGTGCAATTCCGCGTACGAATGGCACCAGCACAAGCGCATGGCGGCCAAGTGCGGCGTGCCCCACGCGCAGGTCGAGGACCTGATGATGTGGCGCGAATCGCCGCGCTACTCCGACCCCGAGCGCGCGGCACTGGCCTTCACCGAGGCGATGATGGCGGGCGACACGTCCGACGAAGTGTTCGACGAGCTGAAGAAGCATTTCAGCCCGAGCGAAATCATCGAGCTCGCCCTGACCGCCGGCTTCTACGCGATGGTGCCGCGCTTTCTGAACGCGCTGCGCATCCCGATCGAGCAAGAAACGCTCGCGCCGCCAGCAACGGAGGCGAGATGAGCACCGTGGAGCGATTCCGGCTGCAGGGCCGGCGTGCCTTGGTGACCGGCGCATCGAGCGGGCTGGGGCGCCACTTCGCGCTCACCCTGGCCCAGGCGGGGGCCACCGTGATCGTGGCGGCGCGCAGTATCGACAAGCTGGCCGAGACCGTGACCGAAATCAAGGCTGCCGGCGGCGACGCGTCGGCGGTTCGGCTCGACGTCACCGATGTCGCCAGCGTACAGGGCGCGTTCGACGAGATCGGGGCCGGTGGCGTGGCCGACGTCATCGTCAACAACGCCGGGTTGGCGGTGTCTCGGCCGCTGCTGGAGCAGACCGAGTCGGACTGGGACACGGTGCTCGACACCAACCTGAAAGGCGCCTGGCTGGTGGCCCAGGAAGCCGCGCGCCGGCTCGTCGCGGCCAAGCGCCCCGGCTCGATCGTCAATATCGCATCGATCACCGGCGAGCGAGTCGCTGGCGGCGTCGCACCCTACTGCACTTCGAAGGCCGGCGTGATCCACCTGACCCGCGCGATGGCCCTGGAACTGGCGCGCCATGGCGTGCGTGTCAATGCGCTCGCGCCGGGCTATGTGCAGACCGAGCTGAATCGCGATTTCCTGGGTTCCGAGGCGGGCCAGCGACTCATGGCGCGCATTCCGCAGCGTCGTTTCGGATTGCCCGAAGAACTCGACGGACCGCTGTTGCTGCTGGCCTCCGACGCGGGCGCGTACATCACCGGCAGCATCATCTTTGCAGACGGAGGCCACCTGGTCAGCAGCCTATGACCACGGATCTGGAACTCACGGCGCCGACCACCCGGCCGGTTGCTGCACACCAGGACTTCGACCGCGACGCGCTCGCGGCCTACCTGCGTGCAGAGGGACGCGCGTTCCGCGGGGAACTCCAGGTCGTGCAGTTTGCAGGTGGCCAATCGAATCCGACCTACCTCGTCACGGCCGGTGCGGACCGGTATGTGCTGCGCCGCAAACCCCCGGGCGCGTTGCTACCGTCGGCGCATGCGGTCGAGCGCGAGTACAGGATCATGCGCGCGCTGGCCGGCAGCGGCGTGCCCGTGCCCAGGGTCTTTGCATTGTGCGAAGACCCGTCGATCATCGGGACGGCCTTCTTCCTGATGGAGTACGTGCAGGGCCGGGTGTTTTGGGATGCGACGCTACCGGGCGTGGCGCCGGCTGAGCGTCGCGTGCTGTACGACGAGCTGAACCGCGTCATCGCTGCGCTGCATGCGGTCGACCAGGCGGCCGTGGGCTTGGCCGACTACGGACGCGCCGGCACGTACCTGCCGCGCCAGATCGACCGCTGGACGCGCCAGTACCGCGCCGCCGCTACCGAACCGATCGATGCAATGGAGCGGCTGATCGAGTGGCTGCCCGCCAACATCCCGCACGGCGATGAAACCACCGTCGTGCACGGTGACTACCGCATCGACAACATCATCTTCCACCCCACAGAGCCGCGCATCCTGGCAGTGCTCGACTGGGAGCTTTCGACCCTGGGACACCCGCTGGCCGACTTCGCGTATCACGTGATGACCTGGCGCGTCACCGCCGACGAGTTCCGAGGCATCAAGGGTGCCGACCTGGCGCAGCTCGGCATCCCCGACGAGGCCGCGTATGTCGAGGCGTACTGCCGGCGCACGGGACGCATCTCGATCGAGGACTGGGACTACTACCTCGCCTTCAACATGTTCCGCATGGCTGCCATCCTGCAGGGCATCCTGGCACGCGCGATCCAGGGCAACGCGACCAGCTCCGAGGCGATCGCGACCGGTCAGCGCGCCCGCCCGATGGCTGCGGCCGGATGGAGCCAGGTCGAGGCGATGCAGGCAAAGCAGACCTCTTGAATCCGCCACCCCACGCGCCGCCACCATGACCGACTCCACGACCTCGCTCTACACGGCCTGGCTCGATGTCCTGCCCCAGGCGTTTGGCGCGATGGTGCCGGCAACAGGTATCGCCGCAGCGCCCTCGCCCGCCGGCGGTCCGTCGGATGGCCACGCGTTCCCCTTCCCGGTGGATCAGATCAGCGCAGCGACGAAAGCGCTCGACGGCATCCTGACTCAGATCTACCAGGGCTACCTGCCGCTGCTCGCCAAGGGTGGAGTCACGGGCGAGCCTTTCAAGGCGCTGGCCAGCACGGCCAACGAGGCGTTCAACCGGCTGCTCGCGAGTGCGTCCACCGCCGCCGGCGCCATGCCTGCGCTAGCGGGCTGGGCAGAGGTCACGCAATCGATGCAGCCCTGGACCGCATCGCTCCCGGGCCTCGTGCCCGGTGCCCCGGGCACGGGGCCGGGTTCCGGTCAACTTCAGCTCGGAATCGAGCGCACCTTCGGCGGCCTCGCCGAGGCCTTCGGTCTGGGGCCGATGCGCGAGCTCGCGCAGGCCTGGCGCGAAATGCTGGTCGCAGGCGCCGCGAAGCAGCGCGCCCAGATCGAGTACCTCGCGCTCGTGGTCGAGGCCTGGAACCAGGGCACGCAGGGCCTGTTGCAGGAATTGCAGGCGATGGGAGCGCGCGGCGAGCGCGTTGAATCCCTGCTCGCCTTCATACGCCTGTGGGCTCGGGCGGTCGACGCGCCACTGCACGAGACCATGCAGGGTTCACGTGGTCTCGAGGTGACGGCCAAGGTGATCCGCGCTGCCTCGCAGCATCGTGAGCGGCTGCAGAAGACGATCGGCCTCGCCAGCGAAGCCTTGCACGTGCCGACGCGCAAGGACATGGACGAAGCATTCCGGGAGATCCAGGAGCTCAAGCGCGAGTTGCGGCGGATCAAGAAGGTCCTGCCTGTCGCAACCCAGAAGAAACTGACGCAAGCCAGGGAGTCCGACAAATGACCCACGCCAGCGAAGCCGCTGCCCGGCCCGTTGCCCGACTCCCCGTGAACATCACTCCCGAGGGTGCGCTGCGCGAGCTGGCGGATCTGCGCCGCAAGCTCGCGGAGGGCGCCCGCCGCCTCGGCGCATTCACCGAAGAGGATCTGGCGATCGCGACGACGCCAGCCGACGAGGTCTACCGCGAAGACATGATCCGGATGTACCGTTGCCGGCCCACCGCCGCCAGACGCAAGGGCGTCGCCGTGCTGATCGTCTACGCGCTCGTCGGGCGCTACCAGATGATCGACCTGGAAAGCGATCGCTCGTTTGTTCGCAAGCTCCTGGCGGAGGGCATCGATGTCTACTACATCGACTGGGGCAACCCGACCCGGGCCCAGCGCTGGCTGACGATCGACGACTACGTTTCGGGCTATCTGGACAACTGCGTCGACGTGGTCCGCGCGCGCGAGGGCGTCGACAAGATCAACCTGATGGGCATCTGCCAGGGGGGCGTGTTCTCGACCTGCTACGCGGCGCTGTTTCCGCACAAGGTGGCGCGGCTGATGCTCACCGTCACCCCGCTCGATTTCCACGGCGACGTCGACACACCCACGCGCGGCTCCGGCTACATGAACCTGTGGGCGCGCTCGCTGAGCGCCGAAGACATCGATCGCCTCGTCGACACGATGGGCAACTCGCCCGGCCCGCTGGTGGGGTTCTCGTTCCTGATGATGAACCCGATCGGCAATCTCACGAAGTACAGCATCGACCTGCTGGACATCCTCGATGATGACAAGAAGTTGCTCGGCTTCCTGCGCATGGAGCGCTGGATCTCGGATCGGCCGAGCAACCCGGGCGAAGTGGTGCGCCAGTGGTTCAAGGATCTGTACCAAGGCAACAAGCTGATTCGCAACGAGCTGGTGCTCGGCGGCAAGACGGTCAACCTCAAGCGCATCACCATGCCGGTCTTGAACATCTATGCCGAGGGCGACGTCGTCGTGCCCAATTCCTGTTCACAGGGCATGAAGGGTCGCTTCGGAACCAAGGACTACACCGAGCTCGGCGTGCCCGGTGGCCACATTGGCACGTTTGTCGGCGGCAAGGCCCAAAAGGTCCTCGCACCCAGCATCGTCAAGTGGCTCACCGCGAAGAGGAATTCATGATGCTGCGAGCCGGATCGGCTGGCAGTTGACGGCCCAGGGCTTCTGGCCGTCAACTCAGTGTGCAAGAGCCCGCGTCAATCGCATAGGAGGCAAGAATGGCAACCCTCACGGAACACGAACCGCAGGGACGACACCAGACCAAGAAGGCCACTGCCAGCGGTTGGATCGGCTCGGCCCTGGAGTACTACGATTTCTTCATCTACGCTACCGCGGCGTCGCTGATCTTTCCGCAGGTCTTCTTCCCCAAGACCGATCCCAAGGTCGCGATCATCGCCTCGCTCGCCACCTACGGCGTGGGCTACGTCGCCCGCCCGATCGGCGCCTTCGTCCTCGGCCACTGGGGCGACACGCACGGGCGCAAGACCGTGCTGATCGTGTGCATGTTCATGATGGGCATCTCGACGATGGCCGTCGGCCTGCTGCCCACGTACGACCAGGTCGGGCTGCTGGCGCCGACGCTGCTCGTCGTGCTGCGGCTGATCCAGGGGTTCGCGGTCGCCGGCGAGATCTCCGGAGCCAGTTCGATGATTCTCGAGCACGCGCCTTTCGGACGCCGGGGCTTTTTCTCCAGCTTCACCCTGCAGGGTGTCCAGGCCGGGCAGATCCTGGCCGCGGCAGTGTTCCTGCCGCTGGCCCACTACATGGACAAGGACGCGTTCAACTCCTGGGGCTGGCGCGTTCCGTTCCTGCTCAGCTTCGTTGTCATCGTCGCCGGCTACATCATCCGCCGCGAAGTCGATGAGACCCCTGCCTTCGCGGAAGAAGGCGCGCACGGTGCGGTCCCAAAGGCGCCCGTGATCCAGGCCATCACCGACAGCTGGGGCGACATGCTGCGTGTTATCTGCTGCTCGCTGATGAACGTCATCCCGGTCGTGACCACGATCTTCGGCGCGGCCTATGCAGTGCAACCTGGCTACGGGATCGGCTTCGAGAAGGACGTCTACCTGTGGATCCCGGTGATGGGCAACATCGTCGCCGTGCTGGTGATCCCGTTCGTCGGCAATCTCTCCGACAAGATCGGCCGGCGCCCGCCGATCATCATCGGCGCGCTCGCCTCGGGGCTGCTGTCGTTCGGCTACCTGCACGCGATCAGCATCCACAACGTGCCGCTGGCCATCGTGATGTCGCTCTTGATGTGGGGCGTGGTGTACCAGGGTTACAACGCGGTGTTTCCGAGCTTCTATCCGGAAATGTTCCCGACCCGCACCCGCGTCTCGGGAATGGCGATCTCGCAGAATCTCGGCACCCTCGTCACCGCGCTACTTCCGGCGCTATTCGTCGCGGTGGCGCCGCCCGGAGCGGTGAACATCCCGATGACGATCGGAGCGATCACGTTCGCCATCACCATCGTCGTCGCGATCGCCGCCTACAGCGCCCGCGAGACCTACCGGATCCACCTGAACGATCTCGGCAACCCCAATGCGGTGCCGGTCCCCGAGCAGGAATACGCCCGCCTGCGCGAGCAGACGCTGGCAGACGCAAGGATGGCCAAGGCGTAGGAGCTACGTCGGCGGGCCTGCAGGTCTTGATGATCGAGCCTGCCCGTCGTCCCTGATCCCCTGGCTACTGGAGGCAACCATGATCAGCGGCAAGACGACCCTCATCGCCCACCTGGGCTACCCGACCGAAGCCTTCAAGGCGCCGATGATCTACAACCCCTGGTTCGACAGCAAGGGGATCGATGCGGTCGTGGTGCCGATGGGCGTCAAGCCCGAGGACTACGCTGCGACGCTGAAGCAGATCTTCAAGTTCACCAACATCCGCGGTGCGCTTGTGACCATGCCGCACAAGGTCACGACCGTGGCCCTGATGGACGAGGTCACGCCCACCGGCAAGGTCGCCGGCGCATGCAACGCGATCCTGTTGCGCCCCGACGGCACTCTCCTCGGCGACCAGTTCGACGGCGCCGGCTTCGTGCGCGGCGTGCAGCGCAAGGGCGTCAAGCTCGAGGGTGCGCGCGTGCTCGTCTCCGGCAACGGCGGCGTCGGCTGCGCGATCGCCGCATCGCTGGCCGCCGCAGGCGCCGGCGAGATGGCGCTGTACGACGCGTTCGACGCGTCGTCGCAGGCGCTGTCCGGGCGCTTGCGCGAGCACTATCCCCGACTGAAGGTCAAGACCGGCTCCAACGACCCGGCCGGCTACGACGTGATCGTCAACGCCACGCCGCTGGGGATGAAAGATGGCGACCCGCTGCCTTTCGACGTCTCGCGCATCGCCCCGAGCACCTTTGTCGGCGAGGTCGTGATGAAGCAGGCGATCACGCCGCTGCTTGCCGCGGCACGGGCCAAGGGCTGCGCGATCCAGGTCGGCACCGACATGCTGTTCGAGCAGATCCCGGCCTACCTCGAGTTCTTCGGCTTCGGCACGGCGACGCCGGACGAGCTGCGCGCGGTCTCGCAGGTTCGCTACTGAAGGAGCACCATGAAATCGATCCTGATGCTGCACGGCATCAACCACGACATGTTCGGCAAGCGCGATCCGAAGCAATACGGAACCATCACGCTGGCCGAGATCGACGCCCGGCTGCAGGCCCTGGGCAAGGAACTCGGCGCCGAGGTCGAGAGCTACCAGACCAACAGCGAAGGCGCAATGTGCGAGCGCATCCACAGGGCCTACACCGAAGGCAAAGACGCGGTGCTGATCAACGCCGGTGCCTGGACCCACTACAGCTACGGCATCCGCGATGCGCTGGCGATCCTGACCTGCCCGGTGGTGGAGCTGCACATGTCCAACATCCATGCGCGCGAGGAGTTCCGCCACCACTCGGTGTTCGCCGCGATCGTGCGCGGGCAGATCTGCGGCTTCGGCGTCGACAGCTACCTGCTGGCGTTGCGCGCCGCCGTCTCGGCCGCGAGCCAGTGACGTCGAGCCGGGAGCGTCACCTGGCCTGCTGAGCCTGCGCGGCCATGCGCGCCGGCGCATTGAGGGCGCCATACGCGTCGTAGCCGCCGACACGCTGGACGACCTCGAAGAAGAAGCGGTCGGCAAAGCTCTCGGTATAGGCATGCAGGTAATCGCCCTCCGGCGAGCGATCGAAGAGCACGCCCAGCGCGCGCATGCGCACGACGACACCCGCGTCGAGGTCGAGGCGCGCGGTGAGGTCGTCGTAGTAGTTGGCAGAGATCGGCACGAACGCCACGCCCTGGTCGCGCAAGCGCGCGACGCTCGCGAAGATGTCGTCGCAGGAAAAGGCGATGTGATGAACGCCGCTGCCCCCGCTCGCCGTCACCGTTCGAGCCGTGCGCGTGCGCTGGCTCAACGACACGTTCAGCACGAAGCGCACGCTGCGGCTTGCATTGGCGACTCCGCTGCTGCGGATCAGGCCGAACGGGTCGGCGAGCTCGAGGCTCTCGCCCGGTTCCAGTCCCAGGACCGCGCGGCAGAACAGGATCCAGCTGTCGAGCTGGTCCTGCGGCATCCCGAATGCGATGTGATCGACGGCCAGCAGCGCCGGCGCGCTATCGACGCCCGCGTCGGTAGGCACGAAATCGATTTCTTCAAAGCGCGGCGCGTCCTGGCTGGCCGGAACGAACTGGATGGCGCTGCCGCCCGGCGCGATGATCGCCGGCATCGGCAGCTCGTGAGGACCGAGCCGGCTGTCGAGGCGCGCAGACAGCAGCGCGGTCGCCCGTGCCACCGCCCGGGCCGGATCCGGGGTGCCGATCCCGACGGTGCAAACCGAGGGGCCCTTCGTTTCGAAGCGCGAGCGCGCAAACGAGTGGGGCTCGGCGTTGACGATCAAGCGAATGTCCCCCTGCGAATACAAGGCGACCCGCTTCGAGCGATGGTTGCCGGTGTGCCGAAATCCCGCTGCTTTGAGCCACTGGCCAAGCGCAGCCGCACCGGCATCGTCGACCGCGAATTCGATGAACGAGACCGCGGTAAAGGCTTGAGCCGCTGGCGGATCGAACAACTCGCTGTGCGCGACCGCGCGCTGCGCCACCGCATCTTCCCGGCCGGCCGCGACGTGCAGGCGCTTGCGAGCCTGGCTTTCCAGGTACAGGAGAGAGCGCATCGCGTCGGTCGCGGTGCGACGATTCGGCGTTTCCCGGAAGACATCGTTGAAGATCTCGAGCGAAAGCGGCCCGCTGTATCCGGCGCGCAGGACTTGCTCGAAGAAGTTGTCGAGGTCGAACTGTCCCTGGCCAGGAAAGTTGCGGAAGTGTCGCGCCCACTGCAATACGTCCATCGCCAGGCGCGGCGCATCCGCCATCTGGACAAAGAAGATCTTCTCACCCGGAATCCGTGCGATGCCCGCGGGATCGTCGTTCAGCGACAGCGTGTGGAAGCTGTCGAGGATCAGCCCCAGATGCGGATGATCGGCGCGCTGGACGAGGTCCCAGGCATGCCGGTACAGATTGACGTGGCGGCCCCAGGCCAGCGCCTCGAAGCCGATGCGCAGGTTGCGGCGTGCGGCCCGGTCGGCAAGCTCGCGCAGCTGCGCCGCCGATCGTTCCGCGTCACCGAGCGAGACTGGTGAGGTGTTGGAGCACACGAGCACGAGCGGCGCCCCGAGTTCTTCCATCAGGTCGAACTTGTGCTCAGCGCGATCGAGGCTGCGCCGGAACAAGGCCTCCGGCATTCCTTCGAAATCACGGAACGGCTGGTACAGGTCGATGCCCAGCCCGAGGTCCGAGGCCATCGCGCGCAGATCGCGTGCGCTCCCGGCAAAGTGGATGAAGTCGTTCTCGAACAGCTCGAAGCCGTCGAATCGCGCAGCCGCGATCGCCTCGAGCTTGTGGCGCAGGGTACCGCTCAGCGAGACGGTCGCGATCGATCGGTGCATGTCGCAAGCTCCACGTCGCAGGATCGCAGGACTCTATCCCTCGCCCCGGCAGAGCCTCGGCCTTAGACGTCGAAGAAGACGGTTTCGTTCTCGCCCTGCAGGCGGATGTCGAAGCGGTAG
>AR_comb_assmDRAFT_10007712_pt1 | contig 15575 bp, 14 predicted proteins | sample ArasoioldDNA_FD_10543 | JGI IMG/M metagenome (IMG submission 10543) | reverse complement strand
TCCTTTTTATAATCCGTGAAATCAGCGCTTTAAAGTTACAAACTGTTTGCCAATAAAGAGGATGTGAACAACTAATCCAATCAATTTAACAATGTTTATTGAACCCCATATTCGAGGTGAGCGCCGCGGGTGGATTGAGGTGGTCTGCGGCTCTATGTTTTCCGGCAAAACGGAAGAACTTATTCGCCGGCTAAAGAGGGCAAAGATTGCAAATCTGAATGTCGAGATATTCAAACCGGCGATTGACACCCGGTATGATGAAGTAAAAATCATATCCCATGATACCAATGCCATTCAATCTACTCCGATCGATAATTCACAAAAAATCTTATTGATGGCACAAGACGCAGATGTAATCGGTATTGATGAGGCCCAATTTTTCGATGGTGAACTACCGCAGGTTTGCGATCAACTGGCCCTTCGAGGAGTAAGGGTAATCGTTGCAGGGCTCGATATGGACTATCTTGGCAATCCGTTTGGACCAATGCCGGGTTTGCTATCAAAAGCCGATTTTGTCACCAAGGTTCACGCTATTTGCGTGAGGTGCGGAAACATTGCCAACTATTCGTATCGCAAGGTGCCGAATGATGACCAGGTGATGTTGGGTGAACTGGATGTGTATGAACCACGATGCCGAATATGCTATAACCAGGGGATGAATGAGAGCACTTAATCATATATTCACTCTTTTCAAAAAAGATCTGTTACTGGAGATAAGACAGCAGTATAGTTTTTATGGCGTGCTGTTGTACATAGGTGCAACGATTTTCGTTTTATATATGGTCATTGAAAATCCTGAAGGTAACGTTTGGAACGGTCTTTTTTGGGTAATTCAGCTCTTTATTTGCATTAACGCTGTGGCAAAAAGCTTTTTGCAGGAAAGTCGCGGCAGGATGCTTTATTTCTACTCCATCGCGGGCCCTCGCGATTTTATTCTGGCCAAATTACTCTTCAACTCCTTGCTTATGCTGCTAATGAGTGTACTGAGCCTGGCATTGTACAGCTTGTTTCTCGGTAATCCGGTGGAAAGGGCGGGGACTTTTATCGGCCTCGTTTTATTAGGTGGTTGGAGCCTGAGCCTTGTTTTTACTTTTTTAGCCGCCATTGCTGCCAAGGCCCAACAAAACGCCGCAATCATGGCTGTACTCGGTTTTCCCATTATAATTCCTCAACTGCTATTATTAATGAGCTTATCCAACGACGCTTTCACCGAAACCTCCGTTCCAATGACCACCGTTTTATTGCTAATTGCTGTTGATCTAATGGTGATCTTACTGGCGGTTATACTTTTCCCTTTTTTGTGGAAAGACTAAAATGTGAATGGTGAATTGTCAATGTATGTACTAGTCCACAAATCGCGCACCTGCCCTTGATTTTTGCCGATTCACAATTGCCATTTTTAGTTATCGTTTTTACCCTATTTTTGCTCCACTTTTGAAACGATTGTTGCCCGTCATTGACACATGCTGAAACAATGGCTGCTGTCAACGATCATGATATATGCATAAGTCCTGGTGGAAAATATTATGTGTGATCCTGCTGATCTACACTTTCATCGCTGGTTTCTTAATGGATGTTCCTCGCCTGCCGGCATTATCCGAAACAATTCGCAACCTTTATTTCCATGTTTGCATGTGGTTCTGTATGATGATCCTGTTTACAGCATCCGTAGTGTACGCCATTCGGTATCTGCGCAGCAATAACCTGCGTGATGATATTTATAGCCGTCAATTTGCTGTGGTGGGAATTGTTTTTGGGGTGTTAGGATATGCGACCGGGGCTATCTGGATGAGTTACACCTGGGCGGATCCGAACAATAGTTCTTTTCAATCATTTAATGCAGTAGCCCGCGAGCCCAAATTGATTGGTGCTGCGATTGCCTTGCTTATTTATTTTGCGTACATGATACTTCGCGATTCGATTTCCGATATAGATAAGAGGGCAAGAATAAGTGCAGTATACAACATCTTTGCTTATGCGCTTCTCTTCCCTACGATTTGGATAATTCCCAGGTTGCTGCCAAGTCTTCACCCGGGAGGAGAAAATGGAAACCCTGCATTAGATTTCAAAGATATTGACAACCGCATGCGAGTTGTGTTCTATCCCGCCGTGATTGGATGGACGTTACTTGGTGTTTGGATCACATCACTGAAAATCCGCCTTGCCCTGTTAAAAGAAAAAGGACTGCTAAAATGAGAATTCCGCAATCATTATTGACGCTAATCAGCGTGTTATTGTTAACAGCAAGTTATGGCCAGGATGACGGCAGCAAGGTTGACATGGCCGATGCAATGCGCAGCAACGGCCGCATTTACGTCGTTGTGACGGTTGTGATTGTGATTTTGATCGGTCTTCTTATATACCTCGTAAGATTAGACCGAAAAATGACAAAGATGGAAAAAGAGAGGTCATAGATCCTAAATGCATATTCGCCAGGTTGTTTGGTGGTTGATTCCATTTAGTGACAGTAATACGACAAGAATTAAAAGAATTAAATTCAAAAATTGATTGTCATGGCAGAGAAGCACTATAGTTTTTTTGAAAACGTAAATAAAACGTTTGATAAAGCAGCGGCTTTTACCAAATGGGATCCCGGCGTGTTGGAACAAATAAAAGAATGCAACGCTGTTTATCAGATGAAGTTTCCCGTGAAAATGGACGACGGACGCATTGAAGTAATCGAAGCCTATCGTGTGCAGCATTCGCAACACAAGACTCCATGCAAAGGTGGAATCCGGTTTGCCGCTGAAGTAAACCAGGATGAGGTAATGGCACTGGCCGCGCTGATGACTTATAAATGCGCCATAGTGAATGTGCCATTCGGCGGTGGCAAGGGTGGCATTAAGGTGGATCCCAAAAAATATTCGGCCTACGAACTTGAAAAAATTACGCGGCGCTACACAGCCGAATTGATCAAGAAAAATTTTATTGGACCCGGCACGGATGTACCGGCTCCCGATTACGGCACCGGTGAGAGAGAAATGTCGTGGATACTGGACACCTATTCAAGTTTACGTCCCGGTGAAATTGATGCTGCCGGTTGCGTGACGGGTAAGCCCGTAACACAGGGAGGCGTTCGTGGGCGTCGCGAGGCAACTGGGCTGGGAGTATTTTTTGGTTTGCGTGAAGTTTGCTGCATGTCTGACGTGATGAAGAAAGTAAAATTGACACCTGGTGTGGAAGGCAAAAGGGTAGTAGTACAAGGCTTGGGAAATGTTGGCTACCACACCGCAAAATTTTTCCAGGATGCCGGATCAAAAGTGATTGGACTTGCTGAATACGAAGGGGCCATTTACCAGGAAGACGGGTTGGATGTGGATGAGGTTTTTCATCATCGCCGCAAGACGGGAACAATATTAAATTTTCCGGGTGCAAAAAATTTTGCGAAGAACACTGATGCCCTTGAAATGGATTGCGACATCCTCATTCCTGCAGCATTGGAGAATGTGATTGATGAAGAAAATGCGCCTAAGGTAAAAGCGAGAATAATTGGTGAAGCTGCAAACGGGCCGCTGACTCCCGAGGCCGATGATGTGTTTGCGAAAAGAGGAACGCTCATAGTGCCTGACATGTATCTAAACGCAGGTGGAGTGACCGTGTCTTACTTTGAATGGCTGAAAAATCTCAGTCACGTAAGGTATGGAAGAATGGAAAAACGTTTTACTGAAAATATGAACGCTCATATTATAGGGCAAATTGAGGCGTTGAGTGGCAAGAAAATTGACAGCGAAGAAAAAGAATTCATAATGCACGGAGCCGACGAAGTGGATTTGGTGTACAGTGGGTTGGAAGAAACCATGATAACAGCGACCCGTGAAATTATGGAAGTATGGAAAAGCAATCCTCAAATTCCCGATATGCGCACCGCTGCATTTGTTGTCGCCATAAATAAGGTCGGTACCAGTTATGCGGAATTGGGAATATTTCCATAAGTATTTTATTGGCAACATTTATTTCCACAGGGGCATTTGCGCGATGAGTCTTAGGTGTGCTTCTGCCTTTTCCCATCCATAAGTGTAGTCGCCGTTGGTAATAATGAGAAAAGAAACTGGAACACTGATGTTGTACCGAAGCACCTGCATCAAAGCCGGATCTTCTAATTTTACTCCCTTGCCTTTACATTCGATTAACATCCACGGTTTGTGATTTTTATCATATACCAGCGCATCGAACCTCTTTTTTAACTCCCCGAGTGCAATTTCTTTTTCCACAGCGATAAACGCCGAGGGATAGTGGAGTACCTTGACCAGGTATTGAATAAAATTTTGCCGGACCCATTCTTCTTCGTTTAAAACAATCCATTGCTTGCGGATGGAATCGAAAATAAATTCATCTGAATTTTCCTTCTTTAATCGAAAATCCGGATCCGGATATTTAATCTCAATCATTGTCCAAAAATAAATTTTTAAATTAGCAGAATTTATTGATGAAGACAAAAGAAGAAATAGTACATAACTGGCTCCCCCGCTACACCGGAGAAAAGCTTGAAAATTTTGGAAAATATTTGTTGCTTACTAATTTCAGTTATTATGTAACCTTATTTGCCGATTGGAATGATGTGGAAATTGTAGGAATGGACAAGCCTATGCAATGTGCCACGTCCGACAATATTACCATCATCAATTTTGGCATGGGCAGCCCTACCGCCGCCACGGTGATGGATTTGCTGGTGGCCATTGAGCCCAAGGCCGTATTGTTCCTGGGTAAATGTGGCGGCTTAAAAAAAAGAAACAAGTTGGGTGATCTCATACTGCCTATCGCAGCGATACGCGGGGAAGGTACTTCGGACGACTATTTCCCAAAAGAAGTGCCTGCATTACCTGCCTTTGCTTTGCAAAAAGCTGTGTCCACCACTATTCGTGATTACGGAGTCGATTACTGGACGGGAACCGTATATACTACTAACCGTCGTGTTTGGGAGCATGATGATAAATTCAAAGAATACCTCCAGGACATAAGGGCTTATGCCATCGACATGGAAACGGCAACCATTTTTACCGTGGGCTTCTATAATAAAATTCCAACCGGGGCACTGCTGCTGGTAAGTGATCAGCCCATGATACCCGAGGGAGTGAAAACGGAGGAAAGCGATAAGCAAGTAACCGCGGATTATGTGGAGCGGCATTTGAAAATCGGAATTGATTCTTTGAAACAATTGATCAATGGCGGCCAAACTGTGAGGCATTTGCGCTTTTAACCTGCACAATCTTTGCTGGGTAACTGAAAAGGCCAACATGAAATTATTAGTGTCCGTAGCGTGTTTCTTTCTACTGAGTGCTTCCAGAGGGGGTTGCAAAAAGAAACAAGTAAATGCCGACTTCATTTCATCTGGCTGTTATAAAGGCAAGTTGGAAGTGAAAGGTGGATGCATGAATTACACTATCGGCATAGTTGATGGAAAATTTGACAGCTCCCTCGTAGTGCCAGATTGGACGAATGAAAGTACCGGTAAGGCCTACAAAAACGTTTTTGCGCTTGGAAGCCGTTGCACCTTTCCGGACAATATAAATGAAGGCGACGAATTTTTCTTTGTGATCGATAATACTGCTGTCCAAAATTGTGCGGTATGTATGATGTATTACCCGGTGCCCGCAAAGAAATTACCTATAACAGTTATACAGGATCCCTGTCCAAAATAAATTAGCAGCTAACAATGCCACTTTTAACTATAGAAGGTCTGTCAGTTGATTTTGAAACGGGAGATGAAATAACCCAGGCAGTGAAAAACATATCCTTTTCTGTTAATCGCGGTGAAACGGTTGGCATAGTAGGAGAATCCGGTTCAGGAAAAACAGTTACATCTCTTTCGATTTTGCAACTTCTTCCATCGCCGCCAGCCAAATATACTTCCGGCAAAATAATATTTTCCGACAACGGTGCACAGGAGAATCTGCTGGAAAAAAGCCACGAAGAACTGAAGAACATCCGAGGCAATAAAATAGCGATGATCTTCCAGGAACCGATGAGTTCACTAAATCCGGTATTTACCTGTGGGCACCAGGTAATGGAGGCAATTTTAGCGCATAAGGACGCCTCGTCTCAGCAGGCGAAGCAACAAACCATTGAATGGTTTTCAAAAGTGAAGCTGCCGCAGCCTGGCAAGATCTTTCATCGCTATCCTCACCAATTGAGTGGGGGACAAAAACAACGGGTAATGATTGCTATGGCGATGTGCTGTGAGCCTTCATTGCTCATTTGTGACGAACCCACCACTGCACTGGATGTAACGGTGCAGAGAACAATTCTGCAGCTTATCAAGCAACTACAGAGCGAGCAAAATATGGGTGTCATATTCATCACTCATGACCTTGGAGTGGTTGCTGAAGTAGCCGACAAAGCTGTGGTAATGTATCGGGGAGAAATTGTTGAACAGAATATCGTAAAGGGAATTTTTACGGATCCGAAACATCCTTACACAAAGGCTTTGTTGGCTTGCCGCCCCGTGAACCATCCCCGCGGGGTGAGGTTACCAGTGGTGTCGGATTTTCTTGATGAGAAAAACACACGAATCTCCTCCGATGAGTTGAAAGGAAAGCTATCACACTTAAGTAACCTGCAGCCCGTTTCAATTCCTATCCGGACCGAAAACAGGAAGCAGGAAACCCTGCTTAAAGTTCAGGACCTGTCGGTTTGGTTCCCATCAAAAAAAAATCTATTCGGGAAACCAACCGAATTCATAAAAGCAGTAGACGATGTAAGCTTCGAAGTTTATGAAAACGAAACCCTGGGATTGGTAGGGGAATCAGGTTGTGGAAAAACAACTTTAGGCAGAGCGCTATTACGGCTGCTTGAGCCAATTTCCGGAAAAATAATTTACAAAAACAACGATCTCACCACCGTGAAAGGTGACGATCTAAAATCACTGCGCAAAGAGATCCAGATAGTTTTCCAGGATCCCTACTCTTCTTTAAACCCACGAATCGCTATTGGTTCGGCAATCGCTGAACCTATGAAAGTGCACGGGCTTTTTCCGGAAGCACAAACAAGGAAAGAAAAAGTTATTGAACTATTGAAAAGAGTTGATTTAAGGGCTGAACATTTTAACCGCTATCCTCATGAGTTTTCGGGTGGTCAGCGACAGCGGATTGTCATTGCAAGAGCCCTGGCGCTCGCGCCTTCGTTCATTGTTTGTGATGAATCAGTCTCAGCGTTAGATGTTAGTGTACAAGCCCAGGTGTTGAATTTACTGAACGATTTAAAGAAAGAGTTTGGTTTTACCATCATTTTCATTTCCCATGATCTTTCCGTGGTTAGATATATCAGCGACAGGATCATGGTGATGAATAAAGGGAAGATTGAAGAAACAGGAAATGCTGATGATATTTATTTTCATCCTCAAAAAGAATACACAAAAAAATTAGTCCAATCTATTCCCAAAGGAGAGGTAGCCTAATCTCTTATGCGCGTTGAAAAATCATCGAAATCGGTGTTGGGTTCGTTATAAAATTCCTTGGCACTTTGCCGCTTCGAATAAAGCATCTTCTTCAGTTGTTTTTCCAATTGCCCGATGATTTGTTCGTTTGCCTTCAATTTTGTGTTTGTGAAAGAAGTAAAATCGTATCGATCTCTGTAGTTCCAGCTATTCCCTGAAAGCATCATATCAGACAACGAATGGACCGTATCTTTGATCTCAAATTTCTTCGGGTCTTTTGATATCAAGCCTACCGTCGCCAATTTCCAGGAAACATCATCTTTTTTCTCTTTGTATTTGAAAAAGTACACATAGCCCCTCGTCTTTCTGAATTCCGCAGTCAGCTTATTAAGAAAAATAACAGAATCAGCCTTACCGTAAGATTTTGAATTCTGCAGTTTACTTCTTCCCAGGTCGATGTGATTATTGTACTCCGTGGGGAAGCATTTTAGTTGTTTTGCTGCTTCAAGATCACTATAAAGTGTGTAGCGGTATTCGTCGCGTGCTGCAAAATATCTCAACAAGCTGTCTGGGACAGGCTTGTTTTTTTGAATAAGCAACAACAAGGTATTATACTTTAACTTGTTATCGTTTGACTGCAAAAGTTGCTGAAAGAGTGATGGAACATTTGGATTATTGTTCCAGAACGGCAAAACAAGCCTTGCATATAAGTTCAGTTTATCATTGCCATAGTCGATCTCGCCATCAGGCTCATTTTTTGAAGTCTTTGTCGAAGCCTTTTCAATCAACTTCTTCTTTTCTGCTATTGCTTGTTTTTTTAATTCCTGCTTTGCCTCAATAAAGAACTTGTTGAAATACATTTCGTAATCATGTGGTTTCACCAGATTACTGTCAATCATTCTTCCCAATAATCGCATTGTTCTCCACTTATAATCATCAATATTCAGCAAAGGCAAAATATCCGGTAGTATGTCCCGCGTAAGTTTCAATGAATCGTAGAGTTCGTCCCAAAAATCGCCGTTATCATAGCTACCATTGGCCCAGCTTCTCAAATTCGCTGGAAACCGGAATCGGTTTGAAATAAAATCGTTGTGAGGCCCGCTGGTGTTATCTTCAATCACCGGGGGTTCAACAGTAATTATATCCTTGAAAACCGAAAAGGCATATTGGGTTTGTTGCTGGAGTAAACTTTCCAGAGCCGCATATTGTATTTCTACTGTGTCGCCAGCTGCGTAATATATCTCTTTTAGGTAGTCGGAACAGTCCCTATTAGTTATATCCCCAAGTTTATTGATCAGGAACTTTTTTGTATCCAGGTATTTCTTATCCGACCAATTGGCAGAGAGGATAGCCTTTTTTAGCTGGGGGAAATCGCTAGAGTCCACTTTAACCAGGGCAATCGCGTTAACTGCACGCTTATGGGCTAAGGTATCAGTACTGAAAAAATCTGCGAAGAACGTTGCTGATTTTTTCACAAAAGGATTAAAGCCCGTCAATGTATCCGCGGGACGAAAGTTTTCGAAAAAGGTTTTTGTGAAAGAACTTGGACTGGTCAGCGTATCGCCTTCCGTGGCTATAAAAAAGCCCGTTCCATTCTTATAAAATGATTTAGTCCAGATAACCCGACTGCTGTTTGTATCCGATAGTTGGAACTCCGTTACTTTCCAGTCACCGGGCAGATCATACTTTTTCTTCTGGCGGACTATCCATGAATAATTCTTGATCAATCTATTTTCATTTGATCCCAAACTATCCTCATTATAGTAATAGCGGCCCGTTTTATAAAATGATACATATACCCTTTCCCCGGTAGAGTCATTTTCAATAATATTATTCTTAAAGGTTCCCCGGTTGCTTAGGTTAATTTCATCATCATCGTCTTCGGTATCATTTACAGAGCGACCACCGCCAGGTATAGAAAGTTTAATTTTTCTTTCCTCAGGATAGAATGTGGTTTTAACGGTATAGTAGAGCGACGTATCTTTTTTCTCCGCCATTTCTTTGTAAATCAAGGGCTCTATTCTAAATGAATTTAAAAAGGATTGCATGCCCGCATTTTCTTTACTGCTATGTGCCACCAATGTATAATAGTGCGGCCCCTGTATTATGAATCGTGTAAAGAATAAAGAACCATCCTTGTGAAGCCATTTACAATCCAGCGATGGATATCCTTTCCAAACATTTAATCTCCGGCTTAGTTGCTTGGCGATAAACGCTGAGTGAGAAAAGCTCTCTTCAAGCAGATTCAGATCAAAGCTGTCTTCCTCGACAAACTCGTAATTGTGGATGTCGGTGCGAATAACTGTATAGTTTGTAGCGGTGGCTTTATCTTCTGCTGCGTATTGCCAGCTCCCATTTTTTGATACAAAGGGATCGTGGGGAAGATTAATGCTAAAACCGCCGAACGGAGGTTCATACCTTTTCCATTCCGTGACAACGTTTGTTTTGTACTCCTTTAGTTGAATGCTGTTGAAAAATCTTTTCGACTCATCTCCTTCCTTAACATAATCGCCATTACCACTCATCTTAAAAATGATTACCTCGTAGGGTGTAATGAAAATATTATAGCGTTGCACATCTCCGCGCCTCGTGAGGTTCGTGATGTCTAAACCTCTATATCCATCCCGGGAGATTTCCTGCTTGTTTAAAATCTTGCCGGGTATATTTTCATACAGAAGACTGTCGATTTTTTTCATCACGATGTCGGTGCTATGGCCCCAAAACTGGCTGTTGGTTTTTATCCTTGTAACCATATAATAGCTGCCATTAGCCATGTCAGCATATTGCAACTGATCCAGCAATCCCTCTTCATTGAAACGGTAAAACTTTCCGGGTACATCCACTTTAAAAAAACCGTCGTCAGATGTTTGGGCCGTAAAATGGACGGCCACCCGCAATTTTTCCACAATGTCCTTCTGATGGCTATCCCTTTCGCCCATAACAATGGGACGGAGGGCATACCCCATGGCTCGCAATATTTCTATCACGCCGCGTTTGCCCGGTAGGTGCGCGGCCCCTACTCCAACAAATAAAGAAGATTTGCTCTTAAGAATGGAATCAATAGAATTTGCCTGTAAATAATTCCGGCTATACAAAAATTTCTCGTCAAACGCATTCGAAAAACTATTCAACCTGTTTATTGAATCCAACAAATCAAGGTTGCCCGCACGGTATGCTTCCTGTAACTTGTCGGCCGAGTAACTATCGTCCCTATCATAACTCCTTTCCTTTTGCTCTTTGTCTTTAGCAGCATCCCGGTAAGCCTCCATCATTAGCTTCATACTTTCATCATACCGCTCCACGCCTGCCACACGTTTGCCCATTTTCTTTCCTACCTGGTAGATGTACATGTCGAGGTATGTGTTCTCTTCAAAATCGCTCGAGTAATCTGAGTAGTTGCGATACAAGAGATTGTTGATCGTGGACGGTCGGCTGTAAAGGGCCGCTTCAATTTGCTTTTCATACGTCTTAAACTGCAGCGTCTGGATATGTAAGTAATCGTCGGGTACTTGCCTGAAATTATTCCAGGGAGAATGTGTTCGACCGTAGGGATTGTCATCAACGTCATATTTCACCAAATCCTCCTGCCAGGATTCAGGATTTGTCTCAAGTGCAACGACATCCACGTTTTTTATTCCGAGGTAAAATGAATCGGGAAGATGAAACACCATTTTGCTGCTCACGTGCATGGTGCCAAAAAGATAGGATGGCCGGGAAAGACCATTACCAGTAATTTCCCAAAACAGGCTCGGGTATCTGCTTGAACTCAGTTTTGTTTGTGCATCACAGGGACGGATGAAACCAACAAGGAGAAACGGCAATAAAATTCTTTTCATAGTTATAGATAGTAAATCGTTTGATCATGATCTTCAACTGTTCAAAGACCCTTCTGCTTTTAAATGCTTGTTTGACCATAGCATGTAAACAATCGGGCAAATGTATGATCCTAAAACGAAGGAGACGCATAAGAAAGTGTATTGACTTAGAATTTAGCGCGATTTTTTTGAATTATGGGACCGTAGCCAAGGTCTTGATTTGGTCTTAGTTATGGGCCATTCCTGCGGCTTGGACTTATAAAGCCGATCGTGGTCTTTCGTAGTGCAGGATTCGCCTGATAATTGAGCAGTTCCCGGCTGACCCCCTCATCTATCTCGTGAGCAAAAAATAATGAGGAAAACCTTACTCTATATACTATCCATCAGGTCTGTGTCTAATAAAGGCAGCCTGCCACGAACTGTCCCCAAAAGGCATAGGGATTCGTTCTAATGGCCTACAATTCCCGAAGTAACACTTCTCCATCACTTAAAGAGTTTTGATCCCGCCCGCCATGATATTATGACGACTATGCCAGTGCAACAGGGTTTAAAAAACATGAGCTACAATGTGGGATCAACGGTACAAGAAAGGATCTAAGCGAAATACTAATTAGCATAAGCTCAGTCCTGCACCCGTATCGGGTCGGAAGATGCTTGAATCGTGAAGATGCCAAAAGATTGTGCATAATAAAATGCTTTTTCCGCTGTAAATGCCATAATTTTGCGCACTTTAAAACTCCGCCCCCGGCGGATCCTTAATGACCTGACCCGGTGCCGTAAGACCGGATTGGATCAAATCCTTCCAACTTACTTCTCTGGTTGCGTCTTAGGGTTTATGAAAAATATACAGGAATTAATAGATGACTGCACGTCCCATTGCCGCGTTTTGTGGTGTAAGCGGGCAGCCGGCACGAAGGATGATCAAAGAGTCATTCACCTTCGGCAATAACTAAAAGAAAAATTTATCAATGAAGCTTTCACAATTTAAGTTCGACCTTCCATTAAATCTTATTGCACAACACCCTACGAAGAAACGAGAAGACGCTCGCATGATGGTTGTTCATCGCCACACAGGGCAGATTGAGAACAAACATTTTAGGGACATCCTGGATTATTTTGATGATAAGGATGTGTTTGTTGTGAACAACACAAAGGTATTTCCGGCACGCATGTATGGCCGCAAGGAAAAAACGGGCGCCAAGATCGAAGTGTTTCTATTGCGCGAATTGAATAAACCGAACCGCCTGTGGGATGTGATTGTCGATCCGGCAAGAAAAATACGTGTAGGCAATAAACTGTATTTCGGAGAGGGAGAAGAATTGGTAGCAGAAGTGATCGATAATACGACCAGCCGAGGCCGCACCATTCGTTTTTTGTGGGAGAGCAGCGAAGACGAATTTCGTGCAATGCTTGAAAAGTTGGGCGAAACCCCGCTACCCAAATATATCAAGCGCAAGCCCGATGAGGAGGATAAAGAACGGTATCAAACTGTATATGCAAAACATGAAGGAGCCGTAGCAGCACCAACTGCTGGCCTCCATTTCAGCCGCGAATTAATCAAGCGACTGGAGATAAAGGGCATTCGCTTCGCCGAAGTAACCCTGCATACTGGCCTTGGGACCTTCAGACCCATCGAAGTGGAAGACTTAAGCAAACACAAAATGGATGCAGAGTATTATCGGATTGATGACGTGGCTTGCAAGATTGTAAACCGGGCAAAGGAATACGGACACCGCATTTGTTCGGTCGGCACTACCACCATGCGGGCAGTCGAATCTTCATTTACAGCTCAAAAGCTTCTGAAACCCTCAGAAGGATGGACAAATATTTTTATTCATCCGCCCCACGATTTTAATATCGCCGATGCCTTAATTACAAATTTTCACCTGCCCAAAACTAGCCTTTTGATCATGACTTGTGCCTTTGCCGGCTATGATCTTGCGATGGAAGCTTATAAGAAAGCGATTAAGGATAAGTATCGCTTCTTTAGCTATGGTGACGCGATGCTGGTAGTATAGCTACGAGTACTGAGCTTCATAAGACAGAATTAATGCATTTGCTCAACTCATCTGTTTTGTTGAGGATCATAATGTGTGTGCCCCCTTCGATGATATGCGTTGGTTTTAGGTTTTTTAGTGGGAATATTCTGTCCTTCTCACCGTGAATCTGGATAATATTTTGAGGATACCACTTATTTTTCCAATTTAACACCTGGTGAACGGCCCAGTCAAAATAAATGGGGTCAAGTTTTTTGCGATAGGAGTTCACAAGTGCAAGTTCCTTTTCATTAGTTATACCTAACCGATTATTATCAAATCTTTCAGTGAATTTATAGGAGCGGGTGGGCAGCACTTTATGTAAATAAAGCTTTCCCATTATTCTCATCCACTGCGGTAGTTCATTAGCTGATTTGACACTGGAAACAATGATTAGTTGTTCCACTTCAATTACTCTGGCAATTTCTATCCCAATCATGCCGCCAAATGAAATACCCAGTAAGATCGGGGATGCGTGATCAATCATTTCAGCCATCCGTTTGGCATAATGCTTAATATTTTCATTCCTGAAAGGCTGCAACCAGGCAATAAATTTCATTTTTGCATTGATCTGCAGGGGATGAAACACTTTTTCATCCGCTCCCAATCCGCTAAGGCAATAAACCGTTTTCAATTTCTATTTCGTAATGAAGGCGTTTTTAAAAAGAACACTGTATAAAAAATAAATGGCCCCGGTAAAAAGAAAACTGTCGAACCGGTCAAGAAATCCCCCCTGTCCTGGTAACCAGTTGCTATAATCCTTAATTTTTTTCAACCTCTTAAACCAGGAAGCAAGCATATCTCCCGAAAAAGAAACGAGACCAGTAAACAATCCAAAAGCCAATGCCTGGACAAAGGATAAATGTACCCACTCTGCACCTAAGATTGCCGAGATAATGCAGAAAAACCAACCGCCTGTTAAACCTTCAATCGTTTTTGTGGGACTGATACCAGGAGCTAATAAATTTTTTCCGAACAGCTGACCTGTTATTTGACCAAATGCATCAAAAATTAACACCTGGAAATAAATAAACAGAATTGCCTGGTTTGTAAAATGAAATGCAAAGAGAGTAAATAACAATGCAACCATCCCATACACAATAATGGAACCGGTTAAAAAGTTCTTCTGATCATGAATATTTGCCAAAATCATTTCCATGAAACCTGCGACGACAATTACAATGGAAAGCCATTTAAAAAAATCCAAAAAAATTGTCGAGATAACAATCCCGGTGATCACTATGTAAAAAAGATATTTGAGCCAACGTTGTCTGCGGACTCCCTGATCGACTTTCCTGTTTGCAAGCGACATCCCCATTCCTCCAAGAAAAAGATAAATGAGTATATAGTAAAAGATGGAATACATTAATGATTTTTATTTTTTAGTATCCAATACAAACCTTTTACATTACTCATTGGTTGTTTGATCGATAATATAATCAAGATTTCTTCGACGCAAGCGACTATACCAATACATAAGCATAAATAAAATAACCACACATAAAAATCAAACAAGAACAGGCAAACAATAAAGCCGCCTTGCAAATAGCCGGTTATTTTAAACAAATAAGTATGTAACCCAATTAAGCCGTTAAATTTGATGAGCACGACAGCATAGGAACTAATCCAGGTAATAAAAAACACCACCAAAATGATCCACTGGCCTTTTATTTCATTCCATTTAAACAAATAAATGGCAACGAAGGCAAGTATATATGTACCGGTATCAGCCCATGAATCCAGAGTGGCGCCAATTTTTGTCTGCATTTTAAAAATTCTTGCAATTAAGCCATCCAGAATATCAGTGACTAGACTAATGGTAATAAAAATTGAAAACAAAAATTCGCTTTTGGAAAAAATGAGGTAGAGAATAAAGGGGAAAACAACTATTCTGTAGAGGGACAGAATATTTGGAAAGGTCCAGAAACGTTCAGTAGTAGCCAAGCGATAATTTTTTCAAGCAGTATTCTGCAAGATAATAACTAATTTTCTGGGCAAACATCTTCCACCTCATGAGTTCGGAGCTCCTGGTTGCCATTATCCTGCTGCTTATTTTTTTAATCCTGATTGTTATCACAAACTATTTGTACAGGCGTTATAAATGGACTTCGGAAAAATCAAGAAAATTCATTCACGTTAGCGGAGGAGTTCTATGCTTGTTCGGGGTTCGGTTTATAAAATCGCATTGGTGGGTTCTTGCTTTATGTTCGATAGCATTCATTATCCTTTTAATCACGTTTTTAAAAAAATCTATGCCATCCGTGCATGGCACCAAAAGAGTTTCTTATGGAAGTTTGCTTTTTCCAATCCCGATTTATCTCTGTTTTTTAGTTTCAAAACAATGGAACAATG
>AR_comb_assmDRAFT_10036635_pt1 | contig 15578 bp, 17 predicted proteins | sample ArasoioldDNA_FD_10543 | JGI IMG/M metagenome (IMG submission 10543) | reverse complement strand
GAGCCTCGCTAATCTGACAACGGACGGCAGCGCCCTATAATCCGCTCCGGTCCGCTTTGCTGCACTTTCTCGCCTCCGCCGGTCGTGCCTGCGACCCGATGCTGTACCGAGTGTGTCCGGCCACAATCGCTGAAAAACTGGGTGGCTTGTACTGGTGGGGCCGTAGATGGCAACGGAGACAATCCGCCGGCACCCAAGGGAGCTGACGAAATTTCAGCCGTCACTGCCCAGCAACTGCTGAGTCCTGTTTGACTCCCTGACGCACGGCGTCACCATCACCCTAGTGCTCGATGGTCTGTATGGCGAGATCAAATGTCGTAGCTAGTGAGCAACCCGGTATTTGGAGTGCCGATGGCAAGCCGCCAGGTGCGGCGAGGGTTGAAAACAGGAGAGCCCCGCGCTGGCGGGGCTCTCCTCGCTCATCGCTAGCCGATCACTGGGGTTGGCCGTCTTCAAAATCGGACGTGCCGAGCGCCGCGCCGCTCTGCGCATGCGTGCCGGACACAGCGCCGTTGTTGTGGGCCTCGGAGTTTCCGGGATCGCCGCCCTCTCCGCCATTGCCGCCGCCGGCATTGAGGCCGACATTGTCATTGGCGCCATGGGCGTTGTCGCCGCTGTTGCCCGGAGCCGTGTCGCCGTCACCACCGTCGCCGCCGCTACCGTCACCGCCACCACACTCGGAACATCCGCTGTCGTCGGCCAGCTGCATCAAACCGGAATCCGCGCCTTGCCCGGTTGCTTCGCTCGACACATCGAGCCCAGCGAGCGTTTCCGTCTTCTGGGCCGACGCAACCGCACCGGACATTGCCAGGAAGGAAATAGTAGCCAATAACGCATATGTGAATCGGTTCATAAATATCTCCTTGATGTTCGGGAAAGCAAGGAAAGCCGTCGACTTCAAAAGTACCAACTCAGGAACAACGGAGACTGCGCGTAAATAATCCGGCTACCATATGATTTTGGTTAGAGCGCGATTCATCATAATAATTGGATAAAAATCTTCCTTTATTCGTGGTTTATTTGCGCTGGAGCGAGCGCAGTTGGCGGTGCCCGAACGCCAGGGATTATTGCGCGGGTCCCGACGTTGTCTGCCTATTGGGAATGCTTCAACGCTTAATAGCTTGAGGACTGGAGCGTGGCGATCCCAGGACCTTTCAACAGCACAAGGACGAATGACATGCGATCCACCCATCGTCTGCCTCTTCTCTTGTCCGCCGTGATCGCCGGCCTGTCTCTGGCCGCGATGCCCCTCGGGTTCGACGGCTCGACCGTGGGCTATGTCCAGGCCTGGGCAGGCAACGAGAACGGCCACGGCCATGCCGGTGAGCATGGCAACGGCAATGCGAACGGTGATGGCGCCGGCGAGAATCATGGCTCGACCGCCAGCAAGCTCGGCGCGCTTAATGCAGCCCACGCATCCGACACCGCGCTCGCGAACGCGTCTCCCAATTCGCGCGTCGGTAAGATCGCCGCCTACAAGGAAGCGGAGCTGGCGGCCCAGGCAGCGGCCGCAGACGCCGGCGCAGCCGACCAGGCGGTCGCCGACGCGCAAGCCGCGCTCGATGCGGCGCTCGCGGCCAACGCCGACGATGACCCGCTCAACGATGTCGATCAGGCGACGATCGATGGTCTGACGCAGGACGTCGCGGAGGCGGAGGCGGCCGCCGAGACGGCCGATGCCACCGCTGCGGCGGCCCAGGACGAGGCGGATGCCGCTCTGGTGAACGCCGCCAACAAGGACATCACCGACGACGACGGCAATGTTCTCACCGACGTTCGCGACGCCGTTAACGATCTCCTGGGCATCAACTGATTTCGACCGAAAGCCGAAGGGTCCCCGCGCGACTACGTCGGCTCGGGGGCCTTCCATTTGAGGCGCCGGCAACTGTCCCAAATTTGATGGGAGGCAGAAGTGCTCGGGGCGATTCCGATATTTCGTCAGCGAGTAGCTACGGGAGATTTTAGATGAGAATTGCTCTTGCACTGCTTCTAGCTGCCGCATTAGCGGTACCGACCACAGCATTGGCCGGCAATAAGGGCAAGAAGGGGCACCATGCACCGCCCGAACAGGTCCATGTGGATCAGCTGCCCGTGGCTCTGATCACTGTGACGGAGCGCACCATCATATTCGACTACGTCAATCAATACCGACAGACCCTCGCCCCCGCACCGGCGAGCGCTAAGCCCCTGCCGCCAGGAATCGCCAAGAAGATTGCGCGCGGGGGTACCCTGCCTCCGGGCATCGCCAAGCGGTACCTCCCGTCGGACTTGCTGGTGCAACTGCCACCCCGGCCGGGTTACCAGTGGGTCGTGGTGGACAATGACGTCGTGCTGATTGCAACGGCGACTGGCGCCATCGTGGACGTCCTCCTAAATCTGCTCTGAACCGTCCGCCTACTACGCGCCAACGACTCGTCGGTCTAGCGGGGGCGTCAGTTCGTGCCAGCAGCTGGTGCCGGCCCGATCCCTTGTATCTCGTGAGCGAGCTAGGGAGTCGCGGCCCACTGTGGTGGAATTGCAGCATTGGGATAGCTGAATCGGCTATGGCTCGCGTCCTCGTCATCGACGACGAGTTCTGCCGAAGAGCGCGTCCGGCGTGTTCAACGCCACCAACATCGAATACGTGCTGCGCAATCTCGGCGTCGAGTATCTGGTGATCGCCGGCGTCTACGCGAACCAGTGCGTCGAGTCGGCGGTGCGCGATGCCGCCGACCGCAGTTTCATGGTGACGCTGGTCGAGGATTGCTGCGCGACCAAGACGAAGGCGTGGCACACGGCAGCGCTCGACACGCTCAAGGGCTACGGCCGTATCCGCTCGGCCGATCAGGTCATTGCCGAACTGAACCAGCAGCGCGCGGCAGCGCAATAGCGCCGAGCGTTTCGGCTTGCGATGCCGACCCCACCATTCCCCCCGCCCCTTGTGGGCGGGAGAATATCGAGTTGTGACGCAGCCTGCTAAAGCGTCGCGGCAGCGATCTCCGAGCGCCGCTTCTTGATGCTGGCGCTCTTCAGCTGGCCGCAGGCGGCCATGATGTCCTGGCCGCGCGGGGTGCGGATGGGCGAGGAATAGCCGGCATCGAAGACGATATCGCTGAAGCGCTTTATGGCGATGTCGTCGGAGCATTCGAATGGTGCGCCGGGCCACGGGTTGAACGGGATCAGATTGACCTTGGCCGGGATGCCCTTCAGCAGCCGCACCAGCTCGCGCGCCTCGGCCGGCGAATCGTTGACGTCCTTCAGCATGACATACTCGAAGGTGATGCGGCGCGCATTGGTGAGGCCGGGATAATTGCGGCAGGCCTCGAGCAGCGTGGCGAGCGGATACTTCCGGTTGATCGGCACGATCTGGTCGCGCAGTTCGTCATTCACCGCGTGCAGCGAGATCGCCAGATTGACGTTCAACTCGCGGCCGCAGCGCTCGATCATCGGCGCGACACCGGCGGTCGACAGTGTGATCCGTCGCTTGGAGATGGCGATGCCTTCGCCATCCATGGCGATCTTCATCGCCTGCGCCACGTTGTCGTAGTTGTAGAGCGGCTCGCCCATGCCCATCAGCACGATGTTGGAGAGCAGTCGGCCATCCGGGGGCGACGGCCATTCGCCCAGCTGATCGCGCGCCGTCATGATCTGGCCGACGATCTCAGCCGTCGACAGATTGCGCACCAGCCGCTGGGTTCCCGTGTGGCAGAACTTGCAGGTCAGCGTGCAGCCGACCTGGGAGGAGACGCAGAGCGTCCCGCGGTCCTCCTCCGGGATGTGCACGGTCTCGACTTCCTGGCCGTCGCCGAAGCGCAGCAGCCATTTCCGGGTGCCATCGTTCGACTGCTGCGCAACGGCGACGGTCGGCCGTTCGATCACGAACTGCTCGGCGAGGCGGGCGCGAAAATCCTTGGCCAGCGAGGTCATGGCCGCGAAGTCGGTGGCGCCGCGATGATAGATCCAATGCCAGAGCTGGCGGGCGCGGAACTCCGGCGCCCCGATGGCAGCCATCTCGGCGGCCAGCGCCAGGCGATCGAGGCCGATCAGGTTGCGCCGCACCTCTGTGGAAACGGCTGAGGGCGCCACCGGCGGGGCGTGGTCGATTGTGCTCATGGGGAACGTGACTCCGTGGTCACGTATATAGTCGGGGGGGCGGTGATAATCTACGGCGACGGCTTGGCGCAGGCCGCGCCGATGGCGTCATAGGCCTTGCTGAAACCCTTGAGCGAGTAGGTGTCGACGGTTTCGGTGCCTTTGGATGAGGTGCCGTGCACCACCATGTCCGTCCCCTTCTTCAGGGCCTCCACGATCTTCGGATCGTCCGCGTCATTGGCCCAGGCCATTCCCTCCTGGGTGAAGAGCGTGAACTTCTGGTCGCCGACCTCCAGGATAGCGTCGCTATCCTCCTTGTAGGTGTAGCCGGTGATGATCGTGAACACGTTGAGCTTCTTGTCTACGGGGCGGTGGGTCACCAACGCATATACCTGGCCGCGCGAGGTGTAGTCGCCTTCCTTCTTCGCCGGCTCGGTGAACACATAGCAGACGGGCTTGCCGTTCTCCTCATAGGTCAGGGCTTGCCAGTCGCCATAGCTGCCGATCGGCTTCGGCGTCTGGGCCAAGGCCGGTGCTAATAGCGCCAATTGGATCACCCACACCGCAGCTATCGCGATGCTTGTCGTTCGGCGGAGCATGGCGGCGACTCTACCTGCTGGTGTTCCGTTCGCCAACACGGAAACACCGGCGAATTGCCAGTAAATACCTGGATTACAATAAAATTCGCCGCAATCTCAAACCTCGGTTCCCGGGCGAAGTCGGGGCGCCATAAGCCAATTCAACAGTCCATTAATGACGATTCGAAAGGGCTGATTAGACTACGCACGTTTTTGCATTTCTGATATGCATAATTCGCATCCTACTCGCCCGTCCGCGTCGCGCCGCGCGCGCGGGCAGCTTGACGACGACGCTCCTTCGACTGCCAGAGCGGTTCGCCATGAGCATGGGGCAGTGGCGGCCGGCTGGCGCCGCCGACCCGCACCGGCCGCTCGGCGAAGCGGCCGAGGCAGACCATGCGATCGTACATCACGAGCGCGCCGGCGATCGCAAGGTTGACGCAGAAGCGCGTGGGAATGCGGATGACGAAATCGCAGCGCTCCTGGAGCGCCGGCGACAGGCTGGAGCGCTCGGCCCCGAGCACGTAGGCGGCCTGGGGCGGGTGGCGGAAGCTCGGCATGTCGATCGCATCGGGCAACAGCTCCACGCCGACAAGCCGGCAGCCCCGCGGCAGCTGAAAGCTGGCGAGATCCGGATACTCGTGCAGCGGCAGGTTGGCCATGGCGGACGAGGTGTCGGCATTCTCGATCTGTCGACGCTGGACGAGCCCGCCGATGGTGAAGAGGAAGCTGGCGCCGAAAGCATGGGCGGTGCGCAGCAGGCTGCCGAGATTCATCGGCTTGCTCACGCCTTCGATGCCGATGCCGAAATAGCCGCGCATGGTCGGATCCTCGGCGAGCAGGGTTGCATGGGTGCAGCGACCAAGGCAAGGTGTGCGCGCTTCTTACGCCCGTGCTCGCAAGGATCAGATGCCGCACGAACACGCGCATATTCTTACCGCCCCCGCTGGGGCGACCGCGGGACCGATGCTGATCGAGGTCACCCGCGGCGACATGGTCGAGAGCCGGCATCGCGCCGATGTCGCCATCGTCGATGCCGATGGCAAGGTGGTGCGCGCCTGGGGCGACATCGAACCGCCGGTCTACGGCCGCTCGGCCATCAAGCCGCTGCAGGCGCTGCCGCTGATCGAAAGCGGCGCCGCCGATCGCTTCGGCGTCAGCGTGGCGGAGATCGCGCTCGCCTGCGCCTCCCATAACGGCGAGCCGCGCCATGTCGAACTGGTGACGGCCTGGCTCGCGCGCATCGGCTGCGGCGTCGCCGATCTCGAATGCGGCAGCCACGCGCCCTATCAAGAAGCGAGCGTCGAAGCGCTGATCCAGGCCGGCCGCAAGCCGGACGCCACCTACAACAACTGCTCCGGCAAGCACACGGGCTTCCTCTCCACCGCCCGTCACGTTGGCGAGCCGACGAGCGGCTACATCCGCTACGAGCACCCCGTGCAGCAGCGCATCCTCGGCGCACTCGAACAGATGACCGGCCTGCGCCTGAGCGACGCGCCGCGCGGGGTCGATGGTTGCGGCATCCCCGTCATCGGCATACCCCTCGGCAACATGGCGCTGGCCATGGCCCGCCTCGCCGATCCCGACGATCACGTGCCGCCGGCGCGGGCCGCGGCCGCCAAGCGCATCCTGGCCGCGATGGCAGCCGAACCGTTCCTCGTCGCCGGTACCGGACGGTTCTGCACCAAGGTGATGGAGGTCGTCGGCGCCAAGGTGGTCATGAAGACGGGTGCCGAGGGCGTCTACGCCGCAGCCTTGCCGACGCTGGGCCTGGGCGTCGCGCTCAAGGTCGAGGACGGAGCGGGGCGTGCGGCCGAGGTGGCGATGGGCCGTGTGCTGCACGAGCTCAAGCTGCTCAATGCCGACGAAGAGAAGACGCTGGCCGACGCGTTGACACCACCGATCCGCAACCGCGTCGGACGCGAGACAGGGCGCATCCGCCCTGCAGCCGACGACGCTTCCTGATCGACCCCGCCATGCGGGCCCTGCTGTGCACGGAGTTCGGCGGGTCCGATCGATTGACGGTCGGCGACGTGGCTCCGCCGGGCGCGCCGGCCGCCGGTGAGGTGCTGATCGAGGTCGGCGCCGCCGGCGTCAACTTCGCCGACCTGCTGATGATCAGCGGACAATATCAGGAGAAGCCGGCGCTGCCATTCACGCCGGGTCTCGAGATTGCGGGGATCGTGCGCGGCTGCGGCGCCGGCGTCACGCGCGTGAAACCCGGCGACCGCGTGGCTGCCGCAGTCGATCGCGGCGGCTTCGCGGCGCAGGCGATCGCGCGGGAAGCGGACGTGTTTCCCATTCCTGCCGCCATGGACCTCGTGACGGCAGCGGGCTTTGTCATCGCCTACGGCACGGCGCATGGCGCGCTACGCTGGCGCGCCGACCTCAAGGCCGGCGAAGTGCTGTTGGTTCATGGCGCCGCCGGCGGCGTCGGGCTCACCGCCGTCGAGATGGGGAAGGCGCTGGGCGGCACGGTCATCGCCACGGCGGGCGAGCGCGACAAGCTCGCGGTCGCCAAGGCCCACGGCGCCGATCACCTGATCGAGTATCGCAGCGAGAACATCCGCGACCGCGTGAAGGAGATCTGCAACGGCGGCGGCGCCGATGTCGTGTTCGATCCGGTCGGCGGCGCAGTCTTCGAGGCGTCCCTGCGCTGCGTCAATTGGGGAGCGCGGCTGATCGTGGTCGGCTTCGCCGGTGGCCAGGTGCCGCAGGTGTCCGCCAACATCCTGCTGGTGAAGAACATCGCGGCCATCGGATTCTACTGGGGCTCGTATCGCCAGCATCGGCCGGCGCTGGTGGCGGCGCAGTTCCGCGAGCTGTTCGACTGGTGGCGGGACGGACGCCTGAAGCCGCTCATCTCGCACCGCTTCGATCTCGCGGAGGCGCCGGCTGCCCTGGCGTTGCTGCGCGAGCGCAAATCGACGGGCAAGGTCGTGCTGACTTTGCACGACCGGACCTGAGCAATCGCGATCCATGACCGAACGCGTTCGCGCCCAATACGAGGCCTATCCCTATCCGCCGCGCGATCCGCGCGACGAAGCCAAGCGGCTGATCGAAGGCTCGCCCAGCCATCTCCTGGAAATCAACCACTACGTCTTCGCGGGCGAGCGAGATTTCAGGCAGCCGTTCCGCGCGCTCGTCGCCGGCGGCGGCACCGGCGACGGCACGATCATGCTGGCCCAGCACCTGGCTGACCGTGGTTGCCCGGCGGAGATCGTCTACCTGGATGTATCGAGCGCGGCGCGCTCGATCGCCGAAGCGCGGGCGCGCCAACGCAACCTGACGAACATCCGGTTCATGACGGCGTCGCTGCTCGATCTGCCGGCGCTTTCCCTCGGCCCGTTCGACTACATCGACTGCTGCGGCGTACTGCACCACTTGCCCGATCCCGCCGCCGGTCTCGCGACCCTGGCGGGCGCGTTGAAGGATGACGGCGGCATCGGCCTGATGGTGTATGGCGCCCTTGGCCGCATCGGCGTCTATCACCTGCAAGGGATTCTGCGCCAGCTTGCCGCCGATGAACCGGATAGCGCCAGGCTCGACCTCGCCCGCCGTCTCCTGAAGCAGCTGCCGGCCAGCAACTGGTTCGCGCGCAATCCGTTCCTGGGCGATCATCTCAATGTCGGCGATGCCGGTGTCTACGATCTACTGCTGCATAGCCAAGACCGCGCCTACACGATACCGGAGCTGACCGAGCTCGTCGGCTCGGCCGGGCTTGCGATCACCGGCCTCATCGAGCCCTGGCGATACGAGCCCACGAGCTACTTGACTGACGGCGCATTGCTCAAGCGCGTCGCTTCGCTCGGCTGGCTCGAGCGCGCCGGGATGGCCGAGTCGTTGGCCGGCAATCTGAAGGTCCATATCTGCTACGTCGTGAAGGCCGACCGCGCCGCGACGGCCGTCGCACAGCCCCACGATCCCGCGATGATTCCCGTCCTACGCGAGGGCAGCGGCATCGATTCGGCCAAGGACCTCAGGCCAGGCGGCGCACTGACCGCGCGCGCCGAAGGGGTGGAGGCGCGCTTCGCCCTGCCAAGACGCGCCGGCCCGATCCTGGCACGCATCGACGGCCGCCGCACGATGGCCGCTATTCACGCCGATCTTGCGGCCGGCGAAGGCGCACGTTTGGAGTGGCCCGCATTCAAGGAGGAGTTCGATCGGGTGTACGGAGTTTTCAATGCCGTGAACAAGATGTTTCTTTCGCGTGACAGCAACCGATAGCGCCGCATGCGCCTTGAGTGCAGGCGAATCGGACCTTATGTTGAGGGACCAGCCGGCCGTGAACCGCAGAGGTCATTCATGAGCAGTGCACCGATTCTGTTTTTGAAGCGCTGGCTGAAGGATCCACTCAAGATCGGCGCCATCGCGCCCAGCAGCCGCGAACTGGCGGCGGCCATGGCGCGGCTGGTTCCGGCGGACTCGCAAGATCTCGTCATCGAGCTCGGCGGCGGAACCGGCGTCATTACTCAAGCGCTACTCGAAGCTGGCATCGCCCCCGCGCGCCTCGTCGTCGTGGAGCGCGATGAGGCCCTTCATGACCTTCTCGTCAGGCGCTTTCCGGAGGTGAGGATCCTGCTGGGCGACGCTGCCGATCTCGCGAGCTTACTGCGTCCGCTCGGAATCACGCGCGCTTGCGCGGTGGTGTCGGGCCTGCCGCTGCTGGCGATGCGCGATTCCGTGCGCGATCGCATCGTCGAGGAGAGCTTCGCGCTGCTCGAACCGGGCGCACCGTTCATCCAATTCACCTACGGGCTGGCTTCGCCGATACCGCGCCGCAAGCTGGGCGTGCAGGGCGAGGTGAAGAGCCGCGTGCTCAACAATCTGCCGCCCGCCAGCGTGTGGCTCTACCACCGGCCGACGGCGACTGCCGCCTAGTCGCGGTCCTGTCTTAGGAAATAGATCAGGTCGAGCGGCGGTGGCGCCACCGGCGTGCCCGAGAGCATGCCGTGAACCTGGCCGCGGTGATGAGTCTGGTGATTGAAGAAATGCGCCAGCGTCCAAGCCAGCGGCGTTTCCTGCGCCTCTCCCGCCATGTTGCGGTAGCGCAGCGTGCCGGCGATGGCCTCCTCGCCGAGGCCGCTGACGAAGCCGAGGATGCGCGCATCTTCTGACTCGCGCGCCGCCCTGAGATCGGAGAACTCATCATAAAGGACTTGATCGAGTCGCTCGATACCGCTGGGCGCGCCTTCGAGGCGGCCCATCCACACGCGATCGCCGACGAGAATATGGTTGAGCGTGGCGTGGATCGAACCGAAGAACGACGGCCGCGGCGCGCGGTAGTCGGTCGGGTTCAGCGCGGCGCAGGCCTCATAGAGGCGACGATTGGCCCATGCGTTGTAGCGGCCGAAGCGATGGAAGTAGCTGCTGTTCATGCGGGCCTTTCGTCTTGTTGAAGGCGTGGGCCGCGTACTTGACCTGATAGTGGTCGGCCGCCGGCGCGCTGGCCACCAGGAACTTGCCATCGTCCGGATAGTGGACCGCCTTCTCGTAGTCCTCGCCCGCAAAGCGGCGGATGGCGTCCTCCGACTCCCAGAACGTCACCAGGAGGAATTCAGTCGCCTTGCCGAGCGGGCGGGTCGTGACGAACGCGCCGAGATTGCCGGCCGTGCCGCGATATTCCTCGAGCCCGGTCGCCTGCAGATAGGATAAGTATTCCTCGGCTTTCTCGCGCGGCACCCGGCCGCGCCATTGCCGCATAATCATGCCTTGCCCCTGAATAATTGCCTTCACCTGGAATGCTCAGTGCCGGCACCATAGCACAACCGCGGCCGTCCGCCGGCCCTCATCGCATGGGCCGGCGAACGGCTGCGGACTGATCGGAGCTCTGCACCGCTTTAGTCCTGCCAGAACGGCTTGGTCACCTCGTGCTCCACGTCGGCGCGCGACAGCCCGATGTCATGCAGCAGGTGCGCATCCAGCTGGCCGAGGGTCCGCCGATCGAGGACCCGCCGATGCCAAGTGTACAGCTGATCAAACAACCGGGTGATGCCGGCATCGACCGGGTTCACGACCGCCTCGAAGGCGCCCGCCAGCAAATGCCCGCCGACCGGCTGGGAGGACTTGGATACTGTCTCGGAAGCTACGGTCTTCATCTCACAACTCCTCACATCTCCTGGGTTTCCGACGAGGCCCCGCGACGACTTCCAAATTGCGCTGAATCACCGCGGTTCTGATGCAGTAGATTTGGGGCAATCCGGGCTTGCGGACAAACGATCGTTTCTCATATGATCTGTTAGCTGCGCTAACCCGAAGAAAGCCATGGTCGAGCGCCTTCCGCCGCTCATCGCCGTCCGCTATTTCGAGGCCGCCGCCCGCCATTTGAGCTTCACCAAGGCGGCGCAGGAGCTGCACGTCACCCACAGCGCCATCAGCCACCAGATCAAGGCCTTGGAGGAGTGGCTGGGGGTGCCGCTGTTCCGCCGGCTGAACCGCTCGCTCATGCTGACCGAGGCCGGCCAGGCCTATGCGCGGCCGGTGCGGGAATCGCTGGAGAAGCTGGGCGAGGCCTCGCGCGCCCTGCGCGCGCGCGAGCAGACCGGGACCTTGACGGTGAGCGTGATGCCGTCCTTCGCGGCCAAGTTCCTGGTGCCGCGGCTCGGCAGCTTCCGCCGCGCCCATGCGGACATCGACGTGCGCATCTCCGCCAACGAGCGGCTGGTCGACTTCGCGCGCGAGGATGTCGACGTCGGCGTGCGCTCCGGGCGTGGCAGCTGGCCGGGGTTGCGCGTCGACCGGCTGATCCGCGAGAACCTGTTTGCGGTCTGCAGCCCGAAGCTGTTGTCGGGCCCGATCCCCCTGGCGACGCCGGCCGACCTGCTGCAGCACACCCTGATGCATGATTCCGACTGGCCGGAATCGATGTGGCCGCGCTGGCTGGCGGCGGCGGGCGTGAAGGCGGAGAAGCTGAACTCGGCTCTGAGCTTCAACAATTCGAGCCTGATGATTCAGGCGGCGATCGACGGCCTCGGCATCGCCTTGACGCAGGAGGCGCTGGTGCGCGACGATCTCGCCAGCGGCCGGCTGGTCAGGCCGTTCGAGATCGACATGCCGAGCGACTATGCCTACTACGTCGTGACGCCGGAGGCGACGGCCGAGCGGCCGAAGGTGAAGGCGTTCCGCGAATGGCTGCTGGCGGAGGTTGCGGCCAGCGAGACGCCGGCCGATGAAGGCGCCGGCCAGCCGCGGAGGACGTCGAAGCGATGAGCGAGCATGCGAGCGCCCTGCATCGCGAGGCCATTGTCTGGGATACCCATGGCGGCTTCTCGCCCTTCCCCGATCTCGACCTGACCTTCCTCGAACGCTGGCTTGCCGCCGGCGCTACCTACCTCAGCGTCAACGTCGGCTACGACCACGTCATCACATGGCAGGACACGATCCGCGCCATCGCCCATTTCCGGCGCTGGATCATGCTCCATCCCCTGAAGTTCATGCTGGCGGAGACGCCGGCCGACATCGCGCGGGCCAAGCATGACGGCAAGCTCGCGATCGCCTTCGATCTCGAGGGCACCGACGCGCTCGACGGCAATATCGAGATGATCGCGTTCTACTATCGGCTGGGCGTGCGCCAGATGCTGTTCGCCTACAACCGCACCAACCGCTTCGCTGGCGGCTGCCACGACGATGATATCGGACTGACGCCGCTCGGGCGCGAGGCGCTGGCCGAGATGAACCGCATCGGCATGGTGGTGGATTGTTCGCACACGAGCCATCGCTCGACGATGGAGATGATGGAGCGCTCGACCGCGCCGGTGGTGTTCTCGCACTCCAACCCGCGCGCGCTCTGCGATCACGGGCGCAACATCCGGGACGATCAGATCAGGGCTTGCGCGGCTACGGGCGGCGTCATCGGCATCAACGGCGTCGGCGCCTTCCTCGGCGATAACGACATCAGCGCGCGACGCATGGTCGAGCATATCGACTATGTGTCGCAGCTCGTCGGCGCCTTGCACGTCGGTCTCGGGCTCGACTACCTGCCGGATGTGGAGGAGGTGCCGAAGCTGATGAAGCGCCACCCGCAGGCCTGGCCCGGCTACAGCGCCGCCGACATGATGGACAATCGCTTCGCCCCACCGGAGCTGCTGCCTGACATCACGGAACTGCTGATCAGCAAAGGCTATGCCGATTCGGATGTGCGCGGGATTCTGGGCGAGAACTTCCTGCGGGTGGCGCGGCAGGTCTGGAAGTGAGATTTACGCAAAACTGTTTCACGTGAAACATCGCGGCGCGGACTGAGCGGCGCCGGAGAAAACGGTTTCACGTGAAACATCGCCGGCAGGGGCGGGAAAACACGATTCTGCAAAACAACCCCATGCATTAAAAAATCACCCTTGCGGAACAAGGACATGACCTTGTTCGGATTCGGCACCTCAGAGCGCGTCCGGGAGCCGTCGGAGCACCGGGAGGGGCGGCTTTTCGTCAGCGAGAGGCGGGCGCCGCGCGCACCGCTTCGAGCAACTGGGGCGACCAGAAGCCGATGATCGTCTCGATGTGATCCTGCATCGTCCGCGCGGCAGTCTCGGGATCGCGCGCGGCGAGGGCGTCGCGCACCGCGCGGTGCTGCTCGACGGTCGACGGCAGGCCCGGCCGGTTGTCGGGAGTGACACCCTTGGGTCCATTGCCGAAGGTGTAGCGATGCAGGTGGAGCGCGCAGCGCGTGAGGATCGGCTCGAGGGTGAGCAGCTCGGCGGTGCGGAAGATGGTCAGGTGAAATTCACGGTCGAGTTCGCTGAGCACGTAGCCATCATGGGCCCGCTCGGCCTCGGCCATGCGGGCGATGACGCCGTCCCAGTGCGCCAGATCCGAATCGGTGCAGGCGAGGGCCGCGCGGCGCGCGCTTTCGATCTCGAGCGCGATGCGGATGCGCGCCATCTGCGCCGCCTCTTCCAGCGAGGTGGTCGACACGACCGTGCCGCGGTAGCCGCGCCGCGTCACCAGGCCATCCTGCTCGAGCCGCAGCAGCGCCTCGCGCACCGTTCCCTGGCTGCAGCCCATGGCGGCCATGATCTGCTGCTCCAGCAGGGCCTGCCCGGGCTCCAGCCGCCGCAGCAGGATCGCGCGCTTCACCGAATGGTAGACGGCGTTGCTCTTGCGCTGCTTCGGGGGCGGTGAGTTTTCCGCAGCAAGTATCGTCGTGATGGAGTTCATGGGAACGCTGTTGACAGGATCGATCGATGTCGGAACAATGGTTAATAACGATAATGATAATGATATCTGGAGCGCGAGGCAACTAAGCTCGACCCTAAGCGGGAGGTCGAGCCGGGAGGTCCGAGGCAATGCGGACGGTGTGTGGCCTTGTGAAATCGCCGACTCCCGGCCGCGACGCTCAGGCGGCGTGAGGGCGCGGCATGTCGTCGCTGCTCGAGATCGAGGGGCTCAGCGTCGAATTCCGCATGACGGACGGCGTGATCCGCGCGGTCAACGACGTGTCCTTCGATGTCCGCCGCGGCGAGGTGGTCGCCGTGGTCGGCGAGTCCGGCAGCGGCAAGTCGATGACGGCCTTGGCCGTGCTCCAGCTCGTGCCGCAACCGCCCGGTCGCATCACCGCCGGGGCCGTGCGCTTCGACGGGCAGGATCTGCTGCGGCTCGACGAGAACGGCATCCGCGCCTTCCGCGGCCGCCGCATCGGCATGGTGTTCCAGGAGCCGATGACCTCGCTGAACCCCGTGCTGTCGATCGGGCGGCAGATCACGGAGGCGATGCAGACTCACCTGGCGCTCTCGGCCGCAGACGCACACGCGCGCGCGCTCGAGCTGCTGCAGGCCGTCGGCATCGCCGAGCCCGAGCGCCGGCTGCAGCAATATCCCCATCACCTCAGCGGCGGGATGCGCCAGCGCGTGATGATCGCCATGGCGCTCAGCTGCAAGCCGGACCTCATCATCGCGGACGAGCCTACCACCGCCCTCGACGTCACCATCCAGGCGCAGATCCTGCATCTGATGCAGGGGCTCTGCCGCCGCCTCGGCGTCGCCCTCGTCATCATCACGCACAATCTCGGGGTGGTCGCCCGCTATGCCGACCGGGTCAACGTCATGTATGGCGGGCGCATCGTCGAGCAGGGATCGGCGGCCGAGATCTACCGCACGCCGAGTCATCCCTATACGATCGGCCTGCTGAATTCGGTGCCGCGCCTCGATCGACCGCGCAGCGCGCCGCTCGATCCGATCCCCGGCAGTCCGCCCGATCCGCTGGCGCCGCCCTCGGGCTGCTCGTTCCGTCCGCGCTGCCGCCTGGCGGCGCCGCATTGCGCGGAGGCGGTGCCGCCGCTGCGCACCGTCACGGCCACTCACCGCAGCGCCTGCTTCGAGCTGCAGCGTCTGGGCGAGCTGCTGGTGCCGGCATGACCGCGCGTGACGTCCTCTTCGAGCTGCGCGATCTGCGCAAGTATTTCCCGGTCAAGCGCGGCCTCGTATTCGACCGCACGGTGGCGCAGATCAAGGCCGTGGACGGCGTTAGCTTCGCGATCCGCAGCGGCGAGGCCTTCGGTCTCGTCGGCGAGTCCGGCTGCGGCAAATCGACGATCGGCCGCTGCCTTCTGAAGCTGGAGGAGCCGACCAGCGGCCAGATTCTCTTCGAGGATGCGGACATCGCAACCTTCGACGGCCGCCAGACGCAGGCGTTCCGCCGGCACGTGCAGGCCGTCTTCCAGGACCCGTTCAGCTCGCTCAATCCGCGCATGACCGTGGAGGAAATCGTCGGCGAGCCGCTGCTGGTACACGGCATCGAGCCCGGCCGCATCGGCCGGCTCGAGCGGGTGCGCGCGCTGCTCTCGGTCTGCGGCCTGCCGGCGCGCCTCGTCGACCGCTATCCGCATGAGATGAGCGGCGGCCAGCGGCAACGCGTCGGCATCGCGCGCGCACTCGCGCTCCGTCCCGACTTCATCGTCTGCGACGAAGCCGTGTCGGCGCTCGACGTCTCGATCCAGGC
>AR_comb_assmDRAFT_10309306_pt1 | contig 15580 bp, 15 predicted proteins | sample ArasoioldDNA_FD_10543 | JGI IMG/M metagenome (IMG submission 10543) | reverse complement strand
TAAGCGCTGGTGTGGTGTGCCATGGGCGCGGGCGACAGCCATATCGATTTCACACAGGATGTCTGGACGGGCAAAGCCGCGCATGATGAGACCCGTGGAGCAGGGGTGCACATCGCCCAAGTGTCGGCCAAGCACCTGATAGACTGGCTCCCGATAGGCACGATCGCCAATGTAGACACGGAGCTTGCATACCTCTTCCAGGCTCGATCCAGCTTCTTCGAGGAGGCGCCTGGCGTTCTGCATCGCCTGGTCGGCCTGGGCAGCCGCATCCTCCAGGGTTCGTCCGAGTCCGACCATGCGCCGGCCGTCGAGCTGTGCGCCGGTTTGGCCGCGGAGATAGATCTCGTCGTCGGTCTGGATCACCATACACGAATCCCGATCAATGCCCTGATTGAACCAATCACGCGTATTAAAGAGACGTAAGCGCCGGTGTGCAGAGGTTTGCGGGATCACCGCCTCAATATCGATCTCCACCTTCATCTCGGGCATGGCGAGCCCTTTGACGATGAGTCCTGTCGCCACGGTTGGTATTCCTTTGAGATAGCGGCCAACCGTGTTGTAGACGGGGACGCGATAGGCCCGATCGGTAATATAGGTCGTCACTTTGCAGATGTGTGCGAGGCTCGATCCCGCTTCTTCGAGCAGTTGCGTGACGTTGCGCATGGCCTGGGCCGCCTGGCCAGCGACATCCTCCGGAGCCACCAGGCGATGGCGGAGGTCCAGGCCAGTCTGGCCACGCATGAAGAAGCGGTTGCCAGCCTTGACCACCATACACAGATCGTTGTCCAGAGTCTGGTGCGGATACACGTCCCGCGTATTAAATGGGCGTAAACGCTCATGCTGCATACGGCAGATTCCTGTGGTGTAAAAGAGCGCAGCGGCAGCAGATACTTATGCCGGGTCGGTCGAGAGCTCGATACGATTGCCGCAGGGGTCGTAGACATATACGGAATAACCAGGCCCATTGCCGTGCATACGGACGTTCTCCACCTTAATGCCCTTGGCTTCGAGCTCCTGCACCATGACGTTGGGAGCCCGCGGGCCCTCGAAGTCGAAGGTGTGGTGGGGCACGCCAGGCCGGGGGCCGCCCTCGGCGTCGAAGAGGCCTAAACCGGTGCTCCCGAGCTTGAGCCGCACCACATTGGCACCCGCTACCTGGTGCCGTATGCCTTCCTCAGCGCCGAGCACGTCCTGATAGAAGCGAACCGTGGATGCGAAGTCTTCGGCGTTGATGTTCCACGAACGTAGACCTGTTACTTTGTACGACATCGCATAGCCTCCTTACGTTGGGGGTAGAGCCGCATCGCGGGCGGGACCTCGCCAACTGTTGGAGCTGTTGTACGCTATGAGGTGGCCCCTGTCAAGGATAGCAACAGGGTCGGAGTTTCGGGAAAGACAGGGAGAGACATGGGCTGCATTGCCTGTTATAATGGCGATCCTTACAGGTCAGCATGGGAAAGGAGTGTTATGGCGACGCACACGAAGACCGCACTGCATTATCTGGAACTCCTCGACAATATTGCCTCAGGGGAGCGGCGCGCTGGGGTTTATCTCCAAGCCTGGGCCAAGACAACGCTGGACCCCGAGTTGCGAGCGTGTCTGGCTATGGTAGCAAACAGAGAGACCAGCCATTACCACATTTTCAAGCGTCACATCGAAGAGCTAGGTTACCCCTGGACGGACAATCAGGACCCGGACTTCGAAGACCGTCTCCAGGTGAGCGGCTCTGATATGCCTGACGTAGAGAAAATTCGCTGGGGCATGGCCAGGCAGGCGCAGCGGCGGGGTCCAACCATTCGCGACAGGTATGAAGCAGCGATCGCCGATGAGACGGTCGACCCGCTCACGCGCTCCCTGCTGCGCTGGTTCGCTGATGTCGAAGCGGACTCCGGGGCTCGTCTGCGTGCCATCTATGACCGCATCGAGGCACAGGCCGGGTAGACGGGCAGGAGCTGTCGCAATGTGCATGGACCGGCGAGGTGGTGCTGCAGGACTCGCCGCCCCGGCACCGCACGTCCAGGAGACTCCCGCATGCGTCAGGGCACGGGCTATGCGTATGGTGACGGAGAAGACTGTATCAGTTACAAGTGCGAGGGCTGTGGCCGACGGGTGCGGGTGACGCCGGCCCAGGCCCGGCACTTCCGCGGCGCCTTTACGGCCTGCTCCAGGGTTTGTGTCCTGAAGGCGCGTGACCTCCGCACCCAGCAATGGCGTCTGGACATGGGCGTACCGGGATCCTCTGAGGGCGCAGCCCATACCCGCGCTCTGGGATCGGAGGAAGGAGTAGCGCAGGAGCGCTAGAGCAGCCATGACGAAAATGCACTTGATGTGGTTCTGTGCCTTCAGCCCCCACGCCGGGTTTGGCCTGGATGGTTGGTCGGGCCCGCGCACCGGGAGTGGGTACGACTGGACCAAGCCGGAACTCTGGCAGGACATGGCGGTCGCCCTCGAACGTGCCAAGTTCGACCTGATCATGCTGGGGGACAGCCTGGCGGTGCCGGGTACCTACCAGGGTCGTATGGATGCCTATCTGCGCTACGCTGAGCACGCGCCCTTTCACGACCCGAGTCCCCTGGTCGCCATCATGGCCGCGGCGACGCGCCGCCTCGGCCTGGCAGCCACCCTGTCGACGACGTTCTATCCGCCGTTCCTGCTGGCGCGACTGATGACCACCCTGGATCACCTCAGTCGCGGTCGTATTGCCTGGAATGTCGTGACATCCTACAAGCGCGAGGAGGCGTTGAACTTCGGCTACCAGGAGCTGCTCGACCACGACCAGCGCTACGACCGGGCGGACGAGTACATGGAGCTGTGCTATCAGCTCTGGACGAGCTGGGAGCCTGACGCGGTGGTCATGGACCCGTGTACCGACACCTTCGCCGATGCGGCGAAGGTACGGACCATCGACTTCGAGGGCACCTACTACCGGTCGCGCGGGCCGCTCAACGCCACGCCGTCGCCGCAGGGGCGACCGGTCATCATCCAGGCTGGCACGTCGGAGCGCGGGCAGGACTTCGCGGCTCGCCACGCCGAAGCTATTATTGTCGGTCGCGAGACGATCGACGAGATGAAGCAATTCTACGACGCGTTCAAGGCCCGTGTGCGGAAGCACGGGCGAGAGCCAGAGGACTGCAAGATCTTCTTCCTGGCCAAGCCGATCATCGCTGACACCGACGAAGCGGCCCAGCAGCGGGCCGACGCGTTGTACGCCAACGCCCCGGTCGAGGCCGGCCTGGCGGCGCTCTCGACGCTGCTGCAGATCGACCTGTCCACCTACGCGCTCGATCAGCCACTCCCCGCTTCGATCCAGGCGCGAGCGATCCAGGGCATCCGGAGCCAGCTCGACCGCTTCTACCTGTCCGGCCGAAGTCCGACCCTGCGGGAGATCGCCACCCGCAAGGTCAGTCTCGACTCGGCGCCGTTCATTGGCACGCCCCAGCGCGTCGCCGACAGTCTGGCGCGCACTATGGAAGCAGTCGGCGGCGATGGCTTCGCCATCCGGCAGGGTCTCTGGCCGGGCTACGTTGGCCCGTTCGTGGAGCAGGTCGTCCCCCTGCTCCAGCAACGCGGCGTGGCACGTGCGGAGTACGCCGGGACCACGCTGCGGGAGCATCTGCGGGAGTTCTAAAGGGGGAATTGCATGGCACGACTGGCAGGCAAGGTGGCTTTCATCACTGGCGCGGCTACGGGGATCGGCCGCGCCACGGCAGTCTTATTCGCGCGCGAAGGTGCCAAAGTGGTCGTGGCGGACATTGCCGCCGCGGCCGGCGAGGAGACCGCGCATCTGGCCGGCAATGGCGCCATCGCCATCCGCACCGACGTCACGGACGAAGCGAGTCTCCAGGCCGCCATCCGCACCACGCTGGACACGTTCGGCCGCCTGGACGTGCTGCACAACAATGCGGGTGGCTCCACGCCACAGGACAACACGGTGGTCGACGCGCCCATCGAAGAATTCTGGCGCGTCATCCGGCTGGATCTGTTCGGCACCTTCCTCGGCTGCCGCTACGGTATCCCGGCGCTCATCCGTTCCGGGGGTGGCGCAGTGATCAACATGGCCTCCAACCTGGCGTTGATGGGGATCACCGGCCGCGACTGCTACACCGCCGCCAAGGGCGGCATTGCCGCCCTGACGCGCTCGCTCGCTGTCGAGTTCGCGCCACAGCGCGTGCGGGTGAACGCGATTGCGCCGTCCGCCACTATGACGGATCGTGTGAAGAAGCTGATGGCCGGCAACCCGGCGATCGATAAGCTCGCGCAGTCACACCTGCTGGGCCTGATCCAGCCGGAGGACATCGCCAACGCAGCGCTCTATCTGGCCTCCGATGAGTCCCGCATGGTCACCGGCCAGATCCTGCCGGTGGACAGCGGGGTGACGATTTCCTGAGCTGGGAAGGGACGGAACGACTCCTATTCCGCCCTCGTCCGCGAGTGCTCCGCGACGAAGGGATGTTCGCTGTTGACGACAATGGTGTTGTCAGCAATCCGGAACTTCACAAAGCTGTCATCGTCGTCGAGCCGCTCGTGCTTCACTGCGCCGAGAGCGCTTTTGATGTTGTCGGCGGTGTTTTCCCGCCACGATTTGGCTTTTCTTCTCTATTCTGAATCCCGCTCTCGTCAAACAACCCCGGCAGTGGAGACTATGTCTTGAGTGTCTCTGAGACGACATTTCTCAAAGGGCTAAGAGGGTAACTCCATGCAGAACTTTCACACTCCCCGTTGTTGCGTAACAATTGTCCGTGCCTGTACATCCAGTGTTGCTGTTGTCAGCCGATCATAGATCGTTACGTTCTTGATCCTTGCCTGGCTAGTCCCCTCATAACCCTCTACGCCTCACGCATCGATAAGATGTTGTTGATTGATGGCGTTATGGATCTTCACTTGTCTGCCAGCATGCGCTGTGGCACACTCCCGCCAGAGAGGCCAATGGGGGAGCGTATCAGGAGCCCGACGGCTGGAGAAGGGGATGGTCACAGAGAAAGGGGGGCATATGGTGTCTCGCACGGTCTGCAGACTGATAGGGTGGGTGAGTCTCTGCCTGGTCATTGGCATTGCCCAGGCGACGCAGGCACAACAGACGGCACAATCCGATGGCGATTTGGCCCGGCAAGGGGCTATCGCCTTAGCGGCAGCCCATGGTGAGAAGCCTCGCTATGGGGGAACATTCATCAGTGCCGGCAATGAGGAGGTCCTCGCCTATGATATGCATCAAACATCGCTCGGTGGGATCTTTGCGGCGGTCTCGCCTGCCTACAACTGCCTGATCCGTACCAGTCCGTACGATCCCAAGGCTCTGGACGTCATTCCTGAGTTGGCAGAAACCTGGGAGATCAGTGACGGGGGCAAAACGATTACTTTTCATCTGCACCAGGGCGTGAAATGGCACGATGGCATGCCCTTTTCGTCGGCCGATGTGCAGTACACCATTGACCGCATCATGAATCCACCCAAGGGCATGGTGAGCCCGCGCGGGCCCGTGTTCGCGGCGCTCATTGAGCGTGTCGAGGCGCCTGACCCCAATACGGTGGTCATTCACGGTAAGGGCCCGTCGGGACTGCTCTTGCCGCTCTTTGCCAATGGCTGGAGCGTCATCATCCCCAAGCATATCGTCGAGAAAGATCCGGTGAATGCCTTGAAAACGACAGTCATTGGTACGGGACCGTTTCGGCTCAAAGAACCGCCCTCCTCATCGCTGTGGAAGTACGAGCGCAATCCGGAGTACTTTCAGAAAGATCGGCCCTTTCTCGATGCGCTCGAGATCCATATTATGACCGACGCCCAGGCTCTCGTGGCGGCCATACTGAGCAAGCGCGTCTTCTGGTCGGATGCGTTCCCCCATCCCAATATGGACCGCGATATGTCGCAATCGGCTGCGCAGCAGAATCCCAATCTCGTCCGCTCCTCCAGCCCAATGGTGCTCGTGTATCACCTCACGATGCAAACCGAGAAGCCGCCGTTCGATGACGTGCGCGTGCGCCAGGCGATCAGCGAAGCGCTCCGGCGTGAAGCCTTTAGTGAGCTGGGGACCCAATCAGGCGCTGTGGGCACAGGGACCTATCCCGCGGGGCCATGGGGGATGCCCAAGGAAATGCGGAACCAGTTGATTGGTTATGGGCCTGACATGGCCAAGCGCATCGCGCATGCCAAGGAACTGCTGGCCTCCTACGAAAAGGAGAAGGGGAAAATCGACTGGCAGAAGATTAAGGTGCAGTGTGCCAGCAATATTAAATTCTCGTGTGAGAATGGACAGATCATGCAGCAGCTGCTGAAGAAGATCAACGTCAACCTCGAACTTCAGCCGATGATCTTGAGCCAGCTCCGTGGTAATGAGATCTCTGGGAACTACCTGATGTCGCTCCTGGGGGCGGCGATGAATTTTGACGACCCTATTGACACGTTCGGGCAGCTCTTCGTGACCAACGGGGGGCGCTGGTATCAGCGCCGTTCCCTACCGGCGCTGGATGCTCTCTTCGAGCAACAGACGTTCATGGGGGATCTCGAGGCACGCAAGAAGGTCATCTGGGACATGGACGCAATGGCCATGAATGATGCGGCCTACCTGATCCTGATGTGGCCTGAGTTTTATCACGTGCGCTGGAATTTTGTGAAGGGTTGGACCCAAACGTCGAATCTGTGGAGCACCAACGTGCGGATGGACACCGTCTGGTTGGATCTCCCGGAGTTGCCTCACTCCCGATAGTGGGAGAGTTGAGTATATGCCAACGCGCCTGTTATCTCTATAATCCAACAACTCTGACAACAGCAATCGTGCTAGGGCGCTGTGGCTAGACCGGCAGGCTTATGGCTGGAGACGCGAGGAGGAGGCAGGCGATGTTCACCTGCTTCCTCTGTATCCGGGTATCCGGGGTGCGACGGGCCTGCTCTGCGTTCAGCGCGCCGGTGCGACTCGCTTGAGGAAGGCGATAACGGATTCTGCGAAAATGTCATTCCGATCACCAGCGACCATATGGGCGGCGTTTGCCACGTTCACATACTCGGCATGCGGGCACTGTTTGAGGAAACTCTGAGCCCCTGCCTCACTTAACACGTCGGAGAGGCCACCCCGGACCAAGAGCGTTGGCAAGTTGAGATTGTTCGCACACGCATGCAACCGTTCCCGGTAGGCTTGACGGTCGCCCCAGGAGCGGCGCCGGGCAGGGTCCCAGTGCCAGTGATATTTGCCATCGGCGCCGAGGCGCACATTCTTGGCGAGGCCATCGAGTAGCCGCGGTCGGGGGCGATGCGGCTGGTAGTTGGCAATGGCATCAGATACCTCTTGCAGGCTGTCGAAGCCCTCTGGCTTTTGATTCATAAATGCCTGGATACGGCGCGCGCCCTCAGCCTCCATCTGCGGCGCCATGTCAACCAGCACCAGCGCCGATGCCTCCAGGTGGGATTCGCCAATCGCGATCAGGCTGACACCACCACCCATCGATGCCCCTACCAGGATTGGCCGCTTCCCCCCAAGCGCCTCCACCACACAAATCAGGTCCTTAACCATGTAGTCCTGGCCGTATTCATCAGGCGGCGCCCACCCTGAATCCCCATGACCTCTGGCATCAAAAGCTACAGCGTGATAGCCAGCGTTACCCAAGGTTTCGCCAGCGCCTTTCCAGGCGTGGCGGGTCTGACCGCCGCCGTGCTGAAGGACAACAAGCGGCCCGTTTGGGTCGCCCCACGTGTCTCCGGCGATCGTGAGGCCCCCAGCCCCGGTCCAGGTGTGCATGGGGATCGGCGTTCCCGGTAGTCGCTCTCCTGCGCTCATCAGTGCTCCCTCTGCATGCATACTGCTGCGGTATATTGCGAAGAACCGACACCATAGTCTGTCGTCGTCCCGTGCAACGTCAGTCACCACCGACTCATGGTTCGAGGAACAGTGGAGCAGCACCAACGTGCTAACGGGGTCGTCGGGAAGGTGCAGAAAGAGGTTTGTAACGTATTTTTGTCCTGACGTCCACCCTGACTTTAGATAGGATGCATACCCGACGGTATTGTGGCACAATAGCGTTTGCATGGCTGCATCATTGCGCATTACAACTGGATACAGGCGGTGGTGTGTGAAGCTTGTGCTGCCCCATCCTGTAACGGAGGTGCCATTATGCCATTCGGAGGCAATGACTGGCTCGCGTTAACCTCGGAACCTACGCTGGAACCGGAACTGCCCATCTGCGATCCCCATCACCATTTCTGGGACTTTCGCATGGAGCGTGTTCCTTACCAACGGTATCTCCTCCACGAGCTGACCGCTGACATCCAGAGCGGTCACAACGTGCGCTCCACCGTGTTCATTGAGGCCCGCGCCATGTACCGCGCTGACGGACCGGAGGAGATGCGTCCCGTGGGTGAGGTCGAATTCGTCCAAGGCCTGGCGGCGGCCAGCGCCAGCGGTCTATACGGCCCGAGCCGGGCCGCCGCAGCCATCATCGGCCACGCTAATCTGAACCTCGGGGAGCGTGTTGAAGCGGTGCTGGATGCGTTGCAGGCAGTGAGCCCCAACCGGTTTCGGGGGATCCGCCATTCCGCGAGTTGGGACCCCCACCCCGAGGTGGAAAGCCGAGGGTTTGAGGGGCAACTGGCCAGCGACCATTTTCGGGCCGGCGCGCGGGCGCTGGCGCGTCGGGGGCTCCGTCTCGAGAACACCGTGTACTTCCCCCAGCTTCCTGAGCTGGCAGCCTTCGCCCAGGCCAGCCCCGACCTGACCATTATCTCGAACCATATTGGCGGACTGATGCGGGTCGGGCCGTATGCCAACCGGGACACCGAGGTACTGGCCACGTGGCGACGCGGCATTGCGACAGTGGCGGCGTGCCCGAACGTCGTGATGAAACTCGGTGGTCTCGGCATGCCACGCCTCGGCTTCGACTGGCATACCCGCAATAAGCCCATCGGCTCAGAAGAACTCGCTGAGGCGATGGCCCCCTTGCTGACGTACTGTATTGAGCAGTTTGGCCCTGACCGGTGTATGTTTGAAAGCAACTTCCCGGTTGATAAGGTGTCCTTCTCCTACAACGTGTTGTATAACACCTTCAAACGGTTATCCCAGGGCTACTCGGCTGCCGAGCGCGCCGCGATGTTCCATGACACGGCGGCGCGTGTCTACCGACTAGAGGAGCCGTTGTGATGAGCGAAACGCTGTGGACATCGCCACGGTAGACGGTCCGATGGAAACCTTTGCCGAGCACGACGCGCTCGTGCCGCTGCCTATGGTCGAAGAACTGCAAGGCTGATTCAAAGCGGCCGAGCGCCACTGGGAGCGGCTCTTAGCGCTCTATCGGCGTCGGCCGCACGTCCGCTAAACCTCTCCGTGCCCTCATGGTCTGTGAGGGGCGCTCGCGTGCCGTAAGGGTTTTCAGGGTACAAAAAGGAGCGTGCTGTCATGACAGTCGAAGAAGTCGCCGAAAAGTTAGTGGCGCAAGCCAAGCGCGTGTCCGTGGCTGAGGCGGATACGTGTGGGTTGGTAGGGTATATGCTCAGTACCGTGCCGGGCAGTTCGCAATTTTTCCCGGGTGGTGTGATTGCCTATACGGGGGGACTCAAGCAGAGTATTCTAGGTGTGTCGGACGAGCTGTACCAGACCAAGGGGAGTGTCAGTCCTGAAATGGCGATTGCCATGGCTCGGGGCGTACGCCGTCTGACGGGGACGGATTATGGGATTTCTATCACGGGCGTTGCCGGGCCAACCGGCGGGCGCTCCGGACCGCCGATTGGGACATTTTATCTTGGGCTCGCAGGACCAGATGATCTCGAAGTGGCGGAACGGTTTCATGCCAATGCCGGCGACCGCGATGGCAATAAACGCCAGGCGGCCCAGGCGGTGCTTGATTTACTGGGGCACCATTTAGCGATGGCTGGTTGAGGAGCAAGACGCCAGGGGGCAGGGCATGCCAGTGACCCTCGGCACGCCTGCCTCTGGTCCTAATTAGGCTGCCATGCCATCGTGCTGATCTTGCTGAACTCCCACTTCACCTTCTGCCCTGAGTCCCCCATATCCTCTCTGCCGTAGCTCTCGCCAAAGAGGCAACGGGAGTAAAGACTGTCCATCTTTCGTCTTGACGTATGGGAACCGTATCGATCATCTCGAGCCTAGCTCACGTCGTCTGTCTATGCTGGCTTAGTAGTAACGTAGCTCCACTACGTTGTCGTCGGGGTCGTAAATGTACAGGGAGGTCCCGTTCCCGTGCGCGCCCCAGCGTGGGCCAGGCCCTGCCTGGATTTCGATGCCCATAGCCTGGAACTGGCTCTTGAGTTGGTTCAGGTCCGTCGGCTCGATGACCATACAGAAGTGGTCCTGGTTGCGAGGGGCGTTCCTGCCAATGGGTTCCATGTCAGGGGAGGGGAAGAGATCAATAATGGTGTCGTCGTTGAGTCTGACTGAGGGGAAGCGCACCGCACCCGCCTTGAACTGTTCCACCCGCTCCGGCTCGAGGCCCAGGACCTCCGTGTAAAAATGCAGGGACTTCTCCACATCCTTCACCCTCAAGACGATGTGATCCATCTCCTTGATCTTGACCAGGGGTTGGAGTTGTACTGAGCTCTGTTCCTCTGTGCGCGTTGACATTCCACACCTCCTCATAGATGCTACCTATGTTTGTAAAGGAGCCAGCGGCTCGGTGCAGTCTAATGCCCTCCTTGAGGGTTGTCAAACTTTCCGTCGCCTCAGCGACGCAATGGGTGGGGGTCAACGCCCTGCGACCGAAACCAGAGATAGATGCCCTCCCAAAAAAGCTCGGGGTCCATGGTGAGCACCTCTCCCGTCTTGGCCCGGGCTATGACCAGTTGACCCCAGGCCGCTGGGCTACGCTTGTCCTCGGCTACCGAGGGCCCCTCACGCCAGGTGTCCAGGCCCGCCATGTCGTTGAGGAAGTCACGGAGTACCGGTGGAGTTGCCGCCACCGCCTGGCGCACCGTGTTGTCGTCGTCATCGACGACGAGAAGGGTGTCATCCATCTCGCCTCGAGTCCTCCACTCAACACGCACTGCCATAGCTATTCCCCTGCGACTGCGTCGGCAGAGGGCGCCCAGTTTAACGGGCGCCCTTCCCTTGTCGTTTGCACACCCCCAAATCCCGCAGCCAGAGCTGGGGCCGCGGGCGTAGGGACGGCCCGGCGTTCTGGCTAGAGCTCTAGAAAAAGGTGGTGATGACCTTCTCGAGAAGGACATTCTGGTCCAGGAGGATCGTTCGTTTGGCTATTTTCCACCCGGTCACGGGGTCACGCCGCAACACATCATCCCGCTTCCCCACGAAGAGGTTCACCTCATCGTGCAACCGGTTGCTGTAGACAATAAACCGGCTCGACACCTGCACTTCGTCACCCTGTACGTCGACGACCCGCACGTTAGAAACGATGTGGCGGACGCGCGACACCGGCTCCTCGCACCAGTGGACGCCGGTGTTGATCTGGCGGACACGCCCGGCCAGGATTCTCTTGTCCTCGTCGATCCACGAGATCTCTGCATCAGGGTCAGAGTTCTCACGGTGCCACTCACCGAACTTCACGTTGCGCCGTATGGGCATGTGATAGTGGATATCGTCGGCGATCAGCTCTATCCAGTCGTTATACCGCCGGTCATCGAGCAGTTCCGCTTCCATGTAGAGGAACTGCTCGACCTCACGCTCCAGAAGCAGGCGCTCCAGGGTTTGTTGCAGGTTACTAGTCGCCAGAGTCATGGTTGAAACTCCTGCCCAGAGAGATGTGCTGTGCGTTGTTAGACCACGGCCTCGACATCGGTGAAAAAGACCATGTCTTCCTCTCCGACTCGCGAGGGGTCGTTGGGGTCCTCGACAACACGGACCAAGAGCCAGGCTCCGTCGCCAGGGTTGCCGGTGACCTCGAGAATCGCCCCATCCCTGCGCTTTACTCTCGCCCCCACCGGCAGATCCCGGTATATGATGGCGGCGTTGTTGCCCTTGAGGTCGCTACCGCTGCTTGATTGGTCCACGGCGAGGCTCCTACGGGAAGAGTTTGTGATCCACGTTCTTATTCACCGGGTAGAGGTCCTCCCAGCTCTTCGCTTCCATGAAGGCCAGCCAGCGGCTAAAGCGGGCCCGCGCTGGCTCCTCGGACATCCGGAAGTTGAGGGTAAACCCCGGCACCCGGGCGTCGGCATGCCCCCGCCTTATCCCCATCTCGAAGTTGTATGGCAACCTCCGGGCCATAGTCCCCCGGCTGGCCGGGAAGACGTAATTCCAGTTCTCCATGTCGTCGGATTCGGTCAGGCCGGCTGGCCCGCAGTAGCGCATCACGTAATGGCGTTGGGCGTCCTTGACATGTTTGGGCGCCTGCCTGTCCACCTGGAACAGACGCCAGCTCTCGGTGACGCCCACCCCATGGGGCTGCCAGGGCAGGATGCGCCAATGGTCTATGACCACGTTGGGAAAGATGGCGAAATGGCCGCCGCCATAGCCGTTGCCAGGGATGATCTGGTTCCCATACTTCTTCTGCTTCGCCTCGTTGGTCTTGCGGTAGTACTCGTCCACCCCGGGTTCCTGCCAGGTGTCGACATAGTCACGCCACCCGGGCTGCTGATAAAACTTATAGGCTCCCCCATGACCCAACTGATGATCGCCCACAGTGTAGTCCTCAGACGGGAACTCGGCTCGCATGGGACTCCGATTCGGGTCTCTCTCGCCCTGGGGGCCGATAGCCGCGGCGTTGACGGAGCGGTGGGTCATGGCGGCGTGCGTCGCGTCGGTAGCAAAGCTAAACCCGGCGACCTTCCAGTTGGTGGGGAGGCGCCACTTCATGACCGGGTTGAACACCTCCACCCCGTTGTCCTCGCCGTCAGAACTTTGAAAACAGTGTCGAATGCTGGGACCATAGGCGCCCACATAGTCCTCAAAGGAGGGCGCTTTGGGGTCCCATGTGGCCCAGATAGAACCATAGTAGTTGCACAACTGGGCGACCTCGTGCAGCCCCCATTGGCTCTTGTCCAGCGCCTTATTGTAGGCCTCGTCGTAGTAGGCCACCCCCACCAGCCGTCCATCGGTGTCGTAGCTCCAGCCATGAAAGGGACAGGTGAAGACCAGGGTGTTGCCGTCGTCATAACGGCAGACCTTCATCCCCTTGTGACGGCAGGAGTTGAGGAAGGCGTGGATGCGCTGGTCGCGCCGATCCCGCACCAGAATAACTTCCTCTTCACCCATACGGGTGACTATGAAATCGCCGGGCTTGGGGATCTGGCTCTCGTGGCCCAGGAAGAGCCAGCAGCGGGCGAAGATCTGCTCCAGCTCCATCTGATAGATCTCTTCGTTGGTGTAGATCTCCCGGCTGACCGTACCTTGCTCAACGTCAAAGAGGGAGCGGAGGGACCGGTCCCCGATTGAACGAAGTATGGTGGCCATAGCTCTCCTCCCTTGTGGAATTGCTTCTGACCGACTCAGTTATGCTCCCTATTTGGCTTCCCATAGCAGGTGTGCCCGAGCCTAGCCCTGATAACATAGGTAGAGCCTACTACCGCCGCTGTATGGGTGTCAACTGCCGCGCCGATGGGGAAGGCACTGGGGCGGACGCAGGGCCCGGAGGCAGCATCTTTGCTCGCGGACATGTTCTTTGACCGCCGCGAGGGCGGCATCACTGGCAGGGGTGTACTCAGGACACAGTACGGGGGGCATGCGCGCGCCCATACTGTGCCATGGTCTTCTTATAGACCGTACAGCGCCCTCGGGTTTTCATCCAAGATCTTCTGCGCGACCACTGGCTCCAGATCACCACGCTCTCCCAGGGTGCGCAGCGCATCGAGCTCGACCGACATGTCCTGGTGTCCGTAGTCGGTGCCAATCATGAGCACACCAGCGCCAGCCTGCCGCGTAATGTACTCGATGTCGTCCGAGGTGTAGCAGGTCACAAAGATCTGGAGCTCTTCGAGAAAATGCTCTGGCAGCTTGCGTCCCTCGGCCCGACGCCGGATGTCATTGATGACCCACGGGAGCCAGGAACCCGACGCTTCGATGAAGCCGATGCGGAGTCTGGAATGCCGCTGCATCAGGCCGCTGCTGATGGCGGCATGACAGGCTCCAACTACTGGGGTCAGGAAGGGCCAGAAACCACCCCCCCCCACGCGACCCGCTGCCCCAGTAGGTCGCGCTCCCTGGGGTTGGCGTTGGCGACATGGACCCCGAGACACAGGTTCAGGCTGCTCACGGCATCGTAGAGCCGATCGAAGTACGGGTCATGGAGCAAACGCTCACCCTCGATGGGCCGCATGAATACGCCGACTGCACCGTTGTCCTTACACCAGGGCAGCATGTCCAGGGCGTCCTGCAGGCTCAGCAACGGTAACACACACATCCAGCGGATCCTCCCATGACCCTGCTGCCAGATGTCCGCCATCCAACGGTTATAGGACGTGCACAGGGCCACTTCGATCTCTGGCTTGTCGGTGACCTGCTCGATGAAAATGGTCGGGTAGACGACTTGGACATCGATCCCCAGCGCGTCCATGTGGTGGACTCGGACCTCCACGTTCTCCAGGCTCTGGGCCGCCGAGGTCACCGCCATGGCCCGGCCCGACGCCTCGGCGAGTTCCTGCCACTGCCTGGCCGTCAGTACTGTCCTGGCCAGCCCTCGGATCTTCCCGTCGATGAGCCAGTAGCTGCGGGCAGAGCCGATGTCGAGGATACTCCGGACCGGTCCCTCTTCACGAGCGCCGTCGGGAGTTACCAGGACTGGCCGGTACTTACGATCAGAAGGATCCATATAGTCCCACGTATGCTCCGATTCCACTACATGGGCGTCAGCGTCGATAGTTGCCATACGCGATACCTCCTTGAGATGCATCATTGTGCCATGGTCTACGCCGCCCTCAGCCTGTACAGCGTCGCGATGTTCTCGCCCAGGAGCTTCTGCGTGGCCAACGGGCTCACATCCTCCCGGGCCAGGAACGCCTCCAGCACCTCCTTCGCCAGCAATGATTGTGGTGACCACGGAGGTTACTCCTGCTCCAGGAACTCTCGCACCCAGTGGGTCATCGGCTCCCGGTCGTAGAGGTTTGCCAGGATGATGGCATTGCGGAAGCTATCGCCCCCGAACCAGCGCTCATACAACACCTGCCTGGTGGCGAAGGCACTGCAACAGGTGTCCCAGGCCAGGCGGAACAGGCGCACGCGCTCTTCTGCCGAGGCCGTGTCTGTCTCCAGGTACCGTTGGATGTCAGAGGCTAGCGGGCCGCTGAGGTCGGCCTCCGTGGGCAGCGCCATGAGGCTGCTGGAACCCAGCATATGCAGGATTTCCGCCATCCTGGGGTAGGTCCGGATGAACAGCCCACGGGCGACCATTAAGGGGAACTGGGCCGGACACATGACGCCCCATTGGTCGAGCTTGGCATCGGCCTCGGCGGCGCGCAGGCAGGCTTTGGTCAACTCGAGATTTTCGATGATCTCGGCAAGCATCTGCTGCACATGCGGGGCCTGGCCTGAGCACAGGGTCTGGACCATCAGGCTGGCCAGGCCTAGCATGTACTCCGCCTTGACCACCTGCTTGGTCACCACTTGCTGGCCGGTGTGCAGGTTGCGGTTGGTGGCAGGGCCCCAGTTATTGCACAACTCCACGTCGCCCAGCAGGAAGACCCGCTCCCAGGGCAC
>AR_comb_assmDRAFT_10039404_pt1 | contig 15593 bp, 9 predicted proteins | sample ArasoioldDNA_FD_10543 | JGI IMG/M metagenome (IMG submission 10543) | reverse complement strand
CTAAATAGCTAAAATCACACCAAAATTTCTGTCCGGGAGAGTCCACAGAACCCTGTGCCGAGTCTGCCGATATATAATAGTATGAAGATTGATGGGCCCAAGTCACGCTCGTTGCCGGCCCAAGAACCGCAGGAAATTTTTGCGGTATCGAATCAGCGGCTGCGACGGACTGGCGTCTTCCCCGAATCAGGAAACAGTTTGCTCCCTGCACTTGAGTTGGGACAAGAAATCGATGCGATTGTCATCCAGGAGTTGCCCCAGGGTAAATTGTTGCTTAATGCCGGTGGAGCACTGATTGACACTGACAACCCGGGCGGCCTCCGTGCCGGCCAGCATCTGCGGCTCTACGTCGAGCAACTCCAACCCCAGGTCGTGCTGCACATCACGGAGTTGGAGCCGACCATCGAATCGGAAGCTATGCGATTGTTGCGCTCCCATGTCCCGTTTCGCGCCGCTATCGGAGAAACACCGGAGAACCTCCAGAAACAACTGGCTTTTCACTTTGACTCAATAGAAGCAGGCGCAATCCTTTTGCCGAGACTTGATAAGCTCCGGAATCTCGTTGCCAAGCTGTTAACTGAAGAAAGCCCGCCAAGCGTGGAACAGCTTTTAACATTTATGAAAGACGGTGGACTACGTTACGAAGCGAAGTTATTTCGCGTCGTGGTGGAAGCTCCAGGCAATTTAGGGGATGTCGTGGATGGGAACCTAAAAGGGTTGTTGCTCGCTGCGCTGCAGGAGACGGAAAATGCCTCTGCATCCACCGCTCTTCAGAGGGCTATTAGCGGTCAACTGACCAAGCTCGAGAGCCAGCAGGCGGTAAATCTGCTCGCTCAGCACGGCGGCGGTGCCGTTTAACTTCAGGTGCCATTTTTCAACGGTTCTGGATTTTCGACAGTGGTACTTTCTATTGACCCCGAGGGGAAGGGGTCTACCAGCGAGCGAGGGAAAACTGAACCCAGCTTACAACATACTCTTTCTATTGGACTTACAAGATTTGGGGCGGATTCGGATTGATGCGCATTTGAGCAAGAGCGACTTGCGAGTAGTTTCTATATGGATCAACCGAGCACTGTCGACCTGGTGACTCGAGAACTGCCCAATTTTTCAGAAACGTTACGAACATTGGGTTATCGCGAGGTGCTGCTGGCGGCAAGGCCGCTCAGAGAAATTCCGCAGGACAAAGCGGAAAAATTCGACGCGTTGGCTATCGGAGCGCCCTGGAAGATCAACCTGCTAGACTTGAAGGCATAATTATGGATCGCCATCCCAACGAGTCGTGCCAGGTGGTCGCGCTCCGATACAAGCCCAAGCGAGAAAGGGCCCCCCAAAGTCGTGGCCAAAAGTGGCGGCTATCTGGCTGACAAAATTATCGAGATTGCCCGCGAGCACAATATCCCGATTCGCCAGGACAAGAATCTCTTGCAAATCTTATCGCGCCTTGACCTCAACGATGAAATCCCGACAGAAATCTATAAAGCGGTGGCGGAGATCTTGGGCTTTTATCTATCGGCTCAGCAACCGGCAGCCGATTAGGTGATCAATCGCATGAGACCCCAGGCCCAAGCGAGTTAGGTAACCGATAGACGTTATGCGTGGATTAGGACGAGTGAATCGGGTAAAAACACTTTAGCATGCTCAATCGGTTTTTGGTTCGACCGAACCCCTCCTCAAGCGTTATTCTAACCGAAAATGAAGTTCATATTTGGTTGGTTCAAACCAACGGTGAAAGCATCTCGCCGGGGGACTTCAAAGACCTTTTGTCTTCGATAGAGCAGGACCGGGCCTCAAAATTCAAATTTGAAACTCACCGCCGACGGTATATCACCGCCCATGCTGCACTGAGATCGATCCTTTCCCTTTATGTAAACAGACCTGCTCGAGAGTTACAGTTTGCATGGGGTCCTTACGGTAAGCCAAAAATGGCGCCCATTCATGACCAGAAGAAAATTGCGTTTAATTTGTCCCACTCTCATGAGGCGGCGGTTATTGCAGTAGCGCAAGGGCGAGAAATCGGCGTTGATGTCGAGTGGGTTAGAGAAGATTTCGCCTTCGACGAGTTGGCCCAAGGATTCTTCACCACCAGAGAAGTGGCAGCGCTCCATGCCCTTCCACCCCATCTCCAACGGAAGGCGTTCTATAAGTGTTGGACGAGCAAAGAAGCGTTCCTGAAAGCCAAAGGTACGGGTCTCTCAGGACAATTGGACGAAGTCGAGATTGTGCTTACCGATCATGTAGTGCGCGTCCAAGGAAAAATTCCAAATCTTACTCTCATCGAACTGACTGTCTATGCGGGCTACGTCGCGGCCTTGGTCGTGGACGGCGTTGAACCTCGGCTTACATACTATGCGTGGGAATCGCCGAGCAAATGACTGGGCTATCGGCGTGGCTGCTTGAGGCTGGAGCGACCTCGGTGAACTTTGAAAAAGCCGGGACGAATTCGAAGGCCAGTTTGCCCTTGTCCCCGCAGCGGTTCTTATGATGTGGAGTGTGAGCGCTTGATTGGGTTCGATGAGTTTTTTGCTCCGTTCCAGGTCGATCTCCATGACTAAGATCAGTCCGCGCTGGGCACTTTATCGCTCCAGATCTGGGCAAACTGTGATCCTCTCGTAAATCGGGGCAAACGGCCAGGATGGAAATCTGTAAGGTCCGTGGCTCTTTGCAATTTGTCGACGACTAGCGCAACGCCGTCGCTGAGTTTATGGTCAATGTTTCCTAGGTGCGGGCAATCGTCGATCACAACCATCACGCGCTCGGTGCCTTTGATGCTTTCGACCTTGCGAATTTGGCCTTCGATCCGTCTCAGACAAATGTCTCGGCCGCACTCAATGAGATAAAATAAATTCAACCATGTCTTCGCTTCTTCCGCTGATTCTTGAGCTTTTCCCGCCTCGATCTCAGCGATGAAATCCCGACGGAAATCTTTTAAGAAAGCCGTGGCGGAGATCTGAGCAAACCGCCATCGACTAGCTTAACTGGTAACCTCCCTCAAACTTACCAACTTTTCAGGATTTGAGCAGCGACTCATTCGAGTGGCAGCTCCATTACCACTGTACGGGCTTCAACGCACCACTCTTAGACTCGTGTCCTACCCCTAAGGCAGAAAAACCCGAAAAGGAAATGGTTGAGAAGCCAACGCGGGGTTTCCCAACGACCTTCGCATGCTTTTGAGCAGTTGATGTGTGAACGTTAGCCTCTTGGTGCAAAGTATTGAGAAGTTTAGCTCTTTCAGCGAAGCGGCTGCTTGCTGTAAGTCATTGATAGGAAGATTAATAAAACAATATTCTTCCTTCTGATAAGTCCGAATGTGGTATTTGCGTTGCATGTGTTCCAACACCTCGAGAAAGAGTGAAGTGGCTAGAATCACCGATCGGACTAGAATGCCAAGCAGTTGGTTGCTGACCGACGCACATTGAGCGGCATGAGCCAAAATGAGTGAGCATTCAAAACCTATTACAAACCTTCCGATAGCGGTGAGAAGAACGCACGATATAGACTCGTCCGCCGCCAAGGTTGAGTTTAAGGACGAAGCACTTGAAGAAACGATTCCAGGTCGTTTCGAGCAATATGTGCGCAGGTATCCTGATTGGATTGCCTTTAAGACCAGACGAAAGACGCTTAGTTGGGATGCGCTGAATCGGGCTGCCAATCGTGTAGCGCGAACGGTTCTGGGCACGTTTCAGAACCGAGAGAGACCCATTGCACTACTGGTCGATCAGGAGAGTTCGATAGTTGCTGGCATGGGTGTGCTGAAAACGGGTGGGTTTTACGTACCCCTTGCTCCTTCACATCCCCGCGCGCGGAATAACTATATCTTTACCGAGACGGAAGCAGCGCTGATCTTAACCGACAGGAATCATCTCGCCCTAGCCACGGAACTGGCTCAGACGAACTACCAGATAATCAACATTGACGAACTTGATCCCGGGCTATCAACTGAAAATCTCGGGCTGCCTATATCGCCTGACGCCTTTGCGTACATTGCCTATACCTCCGGGTCCACGGGTGAGCCCAAAGGCGTTGTGAATACCCACTGCAGGGTTATTCATGGGATAGGACATGATAAGCGTTTCAAACTTGGTCCGGCGGATCGCTTTACAAATGTCGGTTCGTCCGAGAGTAACGCTTTTTACGCCTTATTGAGTGGCGCAGGATCATTTCCTTGGTACGTTAAAGAAGAGGGGCTGGCGCATCTCGCTGATTGGCTCGTTCAGGAGGAAATCACGGTCTACCGCTCTGGGCCGAGGGTTTTTCGTGAGTTCGTGAGCACTCTCACCGGCAAAGAAGAATTTCCCAAACTTCGCGCGATCAATCTGGCCGGTGAACCGATGCGCAGAGATGATGTTGAGGTATATAAAAAACATTTTTCCTCGGACTGTCTCCTCATCAACACCCTTGGAACACGTGAAGTCGGACCGTTCAGAGTCTATGTAATCGGCAAGGAGACGGAGATCATCGGAGAGATCGTGCCTGTCGGTTACGCCATGCCAGACAAAGAGGTGCTCCTGCTCGATAATGACGGTCAAAAGGTAGGCTTCAACCAAGTGGGGGAAATCGCTGTCAGGAGCCGCTATCTTTCGATGGGTTATTGGCGCAGGCCTGACCTAACAAAAGCCAAATTTCTGCCTGACACTGAAAGTGGGGATCGGCGCATCTATCTCACCGGAGATTTGGGACGAATGTCCCTTGATGGCTGTCTGCGGCACCTCGGTCGCAAGGACTTTCAGATAAAGATTAGAAGCCTCAAAGTCGATGTCAGTGAAGTGGAAAAAGCTCTGGCAAATCATCCTGGTGTTAAGGAAGCAATCGTGACCTCACGACAAGACCCATCCGGCGATGCGCAGCTAGTCGCCTACTTTGTACCGAGCAGTCATCTCGCGCCGACAGTCAGCGGTTTGCGAAATTTTTTGCAAGGAAAACTTCCCGACTACATGATTCCTTCCGCGTTCATCAAACTGGATGCAATTCCGCTCACCTCTACGGGCTCGGGTAAGGTCGACCGTCGCGCGCTGCCGGATCCCGGAAAAGGGCGACCAGACCTTGATACTCCCTATGTTGCTCCACGTACCCCCGTGGAAGAAGAAGTCGCGAAGATTTGGACAAAGATTTTGGCTTTAAATTTGGTAGGTATCCATGACAATTTCCTTGAGTTGGGGGGACACTCTTTGGCGGCCACGCGGGTGGTTTCACACGTACTCAAAACATTTCAAGTGGAAATCCCTTTAAGGTCTTTGTTCGAGGCGCCAACCGTGGCGGAGATGGCAGCCGTGATCGTCGAGAGCCAGGCAAGAAAGCTAAAGCATGCTGACCTGGATCGTCTTTTAACGGAATTAGAATCGTTATCAGACAATGCAGCACAACGACTTCTCGATAATCAAAGCGAGGCGGAGCATACCAAAAGCTGAGATGAATGCCCTTTCGAAACTCAGCGATAAACTACTGCCGGAACAAGAGGTAAAGCCGGGCGAGCTGTTTTCACCCAACAGGGGAGTTTGTCGAGTTTCCGGTCGAAGATGCCAAGACATCGATCCAGCAGCGGTACGAGAAGATTGCGTGTCAATATCCGGATCGATTGGCAGTTAAGATGGGAAATCGCGCGCCCGTAGTTGTTTCTTGATCGAGTTGCCGTTGCGTGCGCTGTTCGAGGGGCCGACGGCGGTTATCGAGCAGAACCAGGCCAGAAACTCGGATACAGCGGCCTTAGTGCAAACTTTGGTCGAGGTGGAAGCCATGACGGAAGAGCAAGCGCACAATCTGCTCGCGCCATAATGAGGTCAATGGGCAAACAGAGACGTATATGATTGACTCCTCAAAATCTCGCCTAAAACTTCCGCCAGAACAGCAGGCGATCCGGGATAAGTGTTTTCATCCGTCGGGGAGGTTCGTTGAGTTCCCGATCGAAGACATCGAAAGATCGATCCCAGAGCGGTTCGAAAGGATTGTAAGGCAGTATCCGGATCGAATCGCTGTGAAAACTAGAGATCATCAGTTCACCTATGATGAACTAAATAAGCGAGCGAATCGGCTTGCTCACTATATTCTCACACGCCGCGGCCCGGCGCAGGAGCCGGTGGCGCTCTTCTTAGATCATTGGGTACCTTTGATGGTTGCGCATCTCGCCGCTCTCAAAGCGGGAAAGTTCTCGCTTGGATTGGATCCAGCAGCAGACCCAACCCGCACAGTCCATCTGTTGGATGATTCTTGCGCCGGTGTTGTCATTGCCGACTCAGAGACACGCCAAACAGCTCGTGAGTTGGCGAGTGAGCAAAGCGAGGTTATCGATCTCGACGACGTTATGCCTTCTCTTTCCGATGCGGATCCGAAAATCCATATTCCCCCGGACGCTTACTGTTATATTCGGTACACGTCAGGATCCACGGGTAGTGCAAAAGGAGCGACAAAAACCCATCGTCACGTACTCAAAGCAGTGATGGATTTCGCGAATCATTTCCATCTTTGCCCCGACGATCGGGTAATGCTTCTCGGGTTTGCATCACTGGGGAAGCATGCGTTCGAAGCCCTGCTCACTGGCGCGCGACTCTGCCCGTTTGACGCCAGGAAGGAAGGATTGATTCATTTGGCGGACTGGCTGCGGCGAGAAAAAATAACTGTTTACTATTCCTTTCCAACGGCATTCCGATATTTTGTCAGTGCCCTTTCGGGTAGTGAGAGTTTTTCCGATCTGCGTTTGATCGAATTTGAAGGAGAGCCGGTATTCCGGAGCGACGTCGAGCTATATAAGAGGCACTTTTCTTCGCGGTGTCTCATGGTAAACGCACTGTCCTCTGCTGAAACTGGGACGGTATCACTCTACTTCCTCGACAAAAATACGCCGTTAAGCAGTGACCGCGTTCCGGTCGGTTATCCGGTCGAAGGCGTAGACGTGTTGGTGCTCGATGACGCCGGAAGCCCGGTCGATTACGATCAAGTGGGAGAGGTCGCCGTGCGAAGCCGATTTCTTGCTGGTGGTTATTGGCGAAAGCCGGATGTGACAAGCCAAAGATTTGTTCCGCAAACGGACGGTAAAACGGACTATCTCTATTTTAGCGGCGATCTCGGACACCTTTCCCAAGACGGCTGCCTCCAGCTCCTTGGCCGCAAGGACTTTCAGGTAAAAATTCGAAGTTTCAGAGTTGATGTCACCGAAGTCGAAACAGTTCTTGCAGGTCATCCCCAATTGAAACATGTCGTAGTGATCGGTCAAAACACCCAAGCAGGAAACGCAAAAATCGTAGCCTATGTCGTTCCCCAAAGCGACCCCGGTCCGGCGGTCTCGAGTCTTAGAGCCTTTTTGAAGCATAAGCTGCCGGATTACATGATTCCTTCCACTTTTGTTTTTCTGGATGCGCTTCCTTTGTTGAGCACCGGCAAGGTGGATCGTCGTGCACTACCGGATGCTGGAAATCGGCGCCCTGAATTGGATACGTTTCATGTCCCGCCGCGCACATCTATTGAGAAAGCGCTTAGCCAAATTTGGGCAGTTACCTTGGGAATTGATGCAGTTGGAATACATGACAATTTTTTCGATCTTGGTGGGCATTCCCTTGCGGCTACTCGCCTGATCTCCCAGGTCATTCAAACATTTCAGTTGGAATTGCCGCTCAAAGCGCTCTTCGATTCTCCAACGGTTGCTGAAATGGCTGTCGTCATCACGCAGCGCGGGGAGAAAAAAGCCAGCCCGAAAGATATCGAGCGTATCCTGACGGAGGTGGAAGCGATTTCAGAGGAAGAAGCGGAACGAGGGCTTGCAAGATCCACAAAATAGAGCAGCAGAGGCAAGCATGAGTGATTCGACTCCATATAAATCCAAGCTCCCGCAGAACCAACAGGCGATCCGGGATAAGTCTTTTCACCCATCGGGGACGTTTGTCGAGTTCCCAATGGAGGAAGTCGAGCAATCAATCCCCGAGAGGTTCGAGAAGATCGTGCAGATGTATCCAGAGCGGCTTGCGGTGAAGACACGAACCGAGATTTTAACTTATGCTGAACTCAACAACACCGCGAATTGGTTGGCGCAGCGGATCCTAACTGTAAGAGGCTGTGGTGCGGAGCCCATCGGCGTCTTGGTCAGCAAGAAGACGGCGTTAGTTTGCGCCATTCTGGCAATCCTCAAAGCGGGTAAATTTGTTGTGTTGCTGGACCCGGCTTTTCCAAAAGCGAGAACATCGGAAATGCTGGAGGATTCTCAAACGAGACTCGTGATCGCAGATCGAGAGAATCTTGCCTTAGGGACAGAATTGCTCGGGCCCACGGGTGAGATTATGAATCTAGAATTGGACGCGCCGGATATTCCTGCGGAAGAAGTCCGAGTCTCGATTAACTCCAAAGATTTTGCGTTTATCTTTTATACTTCGGGATCGACGGGCGATTCGAAGGGCGTTATTCAAACTCATCGTAACATCCTTCACAATTTGATGCTTCGCATGAAAGTCTACAATGTTAGCGAGCACGACAGAGTCAGCTTACTAGCTTCAGGGACTTCGAACGCTGTCATTAACATGTTCCTTGCCGTGTTGAATGGAGCCGGTTTGTTTCCCTTTGATGTGCAAATAGCGGGTGTTTCTTCTCTGGCTGATTGGCTGGCGCGCGAAAGAATCTCGATTTGTTTTATCAGTGGTCCGCTATTTCGTGCTTTTTATGAAAGTCTCTCGAGAAAAGAATCGTTTCCGGATCTTCGGGCGCTCCGGTTGACTAGCGAAACGATCTATAAGACCGATGTGGATATCTACAAGAAGGCTTTCTCGCCGACATGTGTGCTCGTGTGCGGGTTTTCGTCCAGCGAGAGCGGGCCACTCAGAAAATACTTGATTAATCACAACACAAAATTCGCTGGTAATGATGTCCCGGTTGGGTTTGCTCTAGCCGATAAAGAGGTTTTCCTCGTGGACGCTAACGGAAACCGGGTTGGAGTTAATGAGGTGGGCGAAGTCGTTGTGCGAAGCCGCTATCTTTCTCCCGGATATTGGCGTCGTCCAGATTTGACGAAGGCGAAATTCAAAGCCGATCCGAAGGGTTCCAGCTCTATTTTACTGGCGATTTGGGATTAATGCTTCCCGATGGATGCTTGATTCACAAGGGACGCAAAGACTTTCGTGTCAAGGTTCGAGGTTACGGGGTCGAGATTGGAGACCTGGAAAAAGCTCTGCTTAGTCATGGCGATATCAAAGAGACAGTTGTGGTGGCACGGCCTAGCGAACTAGGGGAAGTGCGTTTGCATGCATACTTTACCACTGATGGTAGTAAGGTCCCGAGTGTTAGTGAGTTGCGTACTTACTTGAAGGAGAAACTACCTGAATTCATGATTCCGTCGAGGTTGATGTGGCTCGACGCTTTACCTCTGACCGCCGGTGGTAAAGTGGACCGTAGAGCCCTTCCTGACCCAGGTAATTCTAGGCCGGAACTCGACACGCCGTATCTTGCTCCCAGAAACCGGGCTGAAGAGGAATTATCGCAGATCTGGATAGAAGTATTAGGTCTCGAGGAAGTAGGGATTTATGACAACTTCTTCGATCTCGGGGGGCAGTCGCTGGCGGCCACCCGGGTTGTTTCCCGGGTTCTGAAGCGATTCCAGTTAGAGATTCCGCTTCAATCCTTACTTCAGTCTCCCACGGTTGCCGAGATGGCAGCCGTCATCGCCGAGCACCAGGCGAAGAAAATCGATAAACCAGAGTTAGAGCGAATCTTAGCGGAACTCGAATCCATTTCTGAGGAAAAAGCCAGGCAATTCCTCGGCGATGCAATGGCAACAAACACGACGAGACAACCCGATGAGTGATTTCCCCATTTATCCCACGAAACTTCCTCCGGAGCAGCAGGCGATACAGGCGAAGTGTTTTCATCCAACGGGGATCTTCGTTGAATTCAAGCAAGAAGAGATCGAGCAGTCCATCCCTGAGCGTTTCGAAAAGATCGTGCGCCAACACCCAAAGCGCATCGCAGTCAAAACCCATCATCATAGTCTGACTTATGATGAACTAAACAAAGCAGCCAATCGCATCGCTCGAGCCATTCTGGCCTGTGCCGGGGAAGGTCAAGAACCTGTTGCGCTTCTCTTTGAACACGGCGCCTCCATCGTTGCGGCGATCCTGGGAATTCTGAAAGCGGGAAAGATATACGTCTCGCTGGATCCCGCCTTCCCTCAGACACGTGCAGGACGCATGCTGGAGGATTCACAAGCAAAACTCCTTCTCACCAACACAAAGCATCTCTTCCAAGGTCAGCAGTTGGTATGTGGCGGCCAATATATTCTGAATTGTGACGATGTTGATGACAGCATGGGCAGCGGGAATCTTGATCGGCGATTGTCTTCGGAGACTGGTGCGCTCATCCTCTATACTTCGGGTTCTACCGGCCATCCCAAGGGAGTGCTGCACAACCATCGCCATATTCTAGTCGAGATGAGGAATTACACAAACGACGTCCGCATCTGTCTGGAGGATAAATTAGCCTTATGTCAATCGTGCAGTTTCGCCCTCTCCCTGCGCAACTTATACGGTGCTCTGCTAAATGGCGCCACGTTGTTTCCTTATGATCTTGCAACCGAAGGAGTTGCGTCGCTCGCCGATTGGTTGGTAACCAATCAGATCAGCATCTTGCACCTCCCTGGGACAGCTTTCCGTGGTTTCCTCGCTGATGCTGCGCCGGACACGGTTTTTTCTGCGCTGCGGGTGTTGCGTCTCGGCGCGGAACCGATCAACAGCGAGGACGTAAAACTTTTCCACCGCCATTTCTCATCCAATTGCGTTCTACTCCACGCCATCGGTCCGAGCGAAACGGGTACCATACGCCGCCATTTCATCACTCACGCGTGGGCTGGCAGCGACAGCAAAGTTCCTGTCGGATACGCCGTTCCCGACAAAGAGATTCTTCTGCTGGACGAAACAGGACGAGAGCTCGGTGTCGATCAGATCGGGGAGATTGCAGTCAGAAGCAAATATTTGGCGCTTGGGTACTGGCGGCGGCCCGATCTTACACAAGCCGCTTTCAGCCATGATCCCAGCGTATCAGGCGAACGACTATTCCTGACCGGAGATTTAGGCGTGATGCGCGCCGATGGATGCTTGATGCACATGGGACGCAAAGACTTTCAGGTGAAGGTTCGCGGCTATCGGGTGGAAGTCGCGGAGATTGAAGCCGCACTTGTTGCGCTTGACGCAATCAAAGCAGCCGTGGTGCACCCGCAACCAGATGACACCGGAGAGACCCGCCTCGTTGCATACGTAGTTCCCGCAGCAGGTGAGGGTCCAACCGTCAGCGAACTGCGCCGTGCGTTGGCGCAAATCCTGCCTAATTACATGCTGCCATCCGCATACGTGTTTCTCGATGCTCTTCCCGTCCTGACGAACGGCAAAGTTGATCGACGAGCCCTCCCATTGCCGGATCAAGATAGACCGAGACAAAGACGTCCCTATGCGGCGCCGCAGAATGGTGTGGAACACGAACTAATCAAGATCTGGGAAGAAGTCTTACATGTCCGCCCAATCGGAATCGATGATAGCTTCTTCGATTTGGGTGGGGACTCGCTAACTGCGACCCGTGTTGTATCGCGAGTTGTCAAAAAGTTTCAGTTAAAGATACCACTCCCCTCGCTATTTCAATCTCCCACGGTTGCCGAGATGGCAGCCGTCATTACCCAGCATCAAGGCAAGCAGCTCGTTCATGAAGAGCTGGAACGCATTGTAACCGAACTAGAATCGATGTCCGAGGAGCAAGCCAAACAGCTTTTGACTGATCACGACGCAAGAGGTACGAGAGACTGACATGAGGAACTGTTTTACACGGCGTCACAAGCCTTCCGCCGCCGCAGGCCATCGCGATCAAAGGAAAGCAGATTGAACAGACCAACCCTCAAGCTCTGGCGGAGACGGTGGTCCAAATTGAGTCGCTTCGGGAGGAGGAAGCACCAGGGATTGTTGCTGTTGTGAAAACAGGAAATGCTCAAGAAATTGCTGGTGCTGAAAAAGGCTGTTTGGCTCATTCAAACGTAGGAGAGCGAAGTTAGAATATACCCATGACTAGAGATCATCTCACTGAACGGCTCGCGAACCTTTCGCCTGTAAAGCGGGCGCTCCTGAAGCTGAGACTTGAAGAGAAAGGAACGATTCTCCCAGTTGAGCAGCAGACCATCCCGCGCAGGTCCACGCCCGGCTTGGCGCCCCTTTCCTTTGCGCAGCAGCGGTTGTGGTTCCTTAATCAACTTGAACCGGAGAGTTCTGCGTATAATGAATCGAACGCGACCCGTTTAAGTGGTCCTCTCGATGTACTCGCACTGGAAAAAGCCCTCAATCAGATTGTCGCGCGCCACGAGGTCTTACGAACGACGATTGTGGTTATCGACGGAACTCCGCAGCAGCTAATTGCTCCTAGCCGAACGATCGATCTCCCGGTGATCGACCTGCGGGCTCGGACGGATAAAGACCGCAACAGCGAAGCTCACCGGTTAACCATCGAAGCGACACGACGCCCCTTCGACCTGTCTCGTGATCTTATGCTGCGGGGCTTGTTACTACGGTTGACTGACCAAGAACATATCCTTCTCCTTGTAAAGCATCATATCGCGTCGGACGGTTGGTCCGCGGGGATTCTTTGGCAAGAACTAACCACTCTTTATCGGGCTTTTACCACTGGAGAACCTTCGCTCCTTCCGGACCTGCCCGTCCAATACGCGGACTATGCGGTATGGCAGCGGGGATGGCTGCAGGGAGAAGCATTAGAGAGTCAGCTTAAGTATTGGAAGAAGCAGCTGGCTAGTATTTCCACTCTGCTGCTACCCACTGATCGGCCGCTATCTGCAGTTCACAGTCACCGAGGTGCACGACAGTTGGTGGAGTTCCCTAAAGATCTTTCCCAGGCGCTCAAGTTCTTGGGCCGTCAAGAGAATGTAACCCTGTTCATGACCCTGCTGGCGGCCTTTCAGACACTCCTGTATCGCTACACGGGGCAAGAAAACATTTCTGTGGGCTCCCCGATTGCAGGTCGGACTCGACCGGAAATCGAGGGCTTGATTGGTTTCTTCGTCAACACCCTGGTACTGTCCACCGACCTATCAGGTAATCCTAGTTTCCGGGAACTTCTCGGTCGTGTACGCGAAGTAACCCTGGGAGCCTACGCCCATCAAGACCTGCCGTTTGAGAAGCTGGTGGAGGAACTCCAACCAGAACGCAATCTCAGCCGCTCACCGCTATTCCAGGTAGCGTTTGTGCTGCAGAATGCTCCACGGCCGGCGCTGAAGTTTGAGGGTCTAAGTGCGAGTCCCGAGCGGCTTAACAGTGAGACCGTGAAGTTTGACCTGACTCTAAACATGCACGAAGAGACGGAAGCATTGAGAGCATCGCTGCAGTACAATACGGATTTGTTTGACGCCGCCACCATTGAGCGGATGTTAGGTCATTTCCAGGTCTTGCTTAAAGGCATCATAGCGGATCCTAACCAGCGCATCCTTGACCTGTCTATCCTGACCGAAGCTGAAAATTATCAACTTCTAGCGGATTGGAACGATACGAACAAAGAATACCCGAAGGACAAGTGTATCCAGGAACTCTTCGAGGAACAGGTAAATACATCACCTGATGCTGTAGCAGTAATTTTTGAAGACTGCCGATTAACATACCAGGAGCTCAATACTAAGGCTAACCAGCTGGCCCATTTTCTGCGCGCGCGAGGTATAGGGCCGCAGACACCGGTGGGCGTTTTCATGGAGCGCCGTCCCGAGCTGTTGGTGGGGTTGCTGGGAATTGTCAAGAGCGGTGGGGCCTATGTGCCGCTCGATCCGGATCTGCCGCGCGAGCGGCTTGACTTCATGCTGCAGGACACCGGAGCGGTATTACTGCTTACGCAGAAGGACCTCCTCCGACGGCTACCCGAGACTGCAAGCCCGCCGCTATGCTTAGATCGAGACTGGCCCCAGATCAGCAGCCACAGCCCTAGCAACCCCCAACCAAACACCTCTCCTGACCATCTCGCCTACATCATGTACACCTCTGGTTCAACAGGAAAACCAAAGGGCGTAGCCATTCGGCAGCAAGGCATCATCCGGCTCGTCAAAAAGCCGAACTATGTGACATTCTCGGTGAGCGATACCGTCGCGCAGGGATCCAATATTGCGTTCGACGCCGCGACCTTTGAAATTTGGGGTGCGCTCCTCAACGGCGCCAGATTGGCGATCATTTCCAGGGAGATCACCCTCTCACCCGCACGACTCACGCAGGCGCTTGCTTCGCATCGCATTTCCTGCATGTTCCTTACAACCGCGTTATTCAACCGGGTCAGTGTCGAGAAACCCGAAGCGTTCCGTTCGCTGCGCTACCTGCTATTCGGGGGCGAGAGTTGCGATCGCGATCGTGTGCGGGCCGTGCTGGATGCGGGACCGCCCGAGCACTTGGTGCACGTATACGGTCCGACAGAAACGACGACATTTGCCACCTACCACGAAGTTCGTCATGTCGGAAACGACCGTACAGTCCCCATTGGGCGGCCGATTACGGCAACAGAGGTGATCCTGCTCGATGCGTCCGGTAAGCTTGTTCCTCCTGGTATCGTCGGCGAAATCTACATTGGGGGAGCGGGCCTGGCCTTTGGTTACGTCGGCCGTCCGGAGGAAACGGAGGCCCGCTTTGTGCCCCATCCGCTACGCCCCGAGACCGGTGAGCGCGTCTATCGTACCGGAGATTTAGCGCGCCGGCGGGCCGATGGTCCCATCGAATTTGTCGGGCGCACCGACGAGCAAGTAAAGATTCGTGGATTCCGCATTGAACCTGCGGAGGTGAACGCGATTCTGAATAGCCACCCTGCCGTGCGGGCGTCCCATGTCATGGCGCGGCAACAGGCGTCACGCGACATAGGTCTCACGGCCTACTTTGTTGCAACTGATGTCGCTGGCGATCCAACGGGGCCTTCGGAGCTCCGGCGCTTTCTTTCGGAACGACTGCCTAGTTACATGGTGCCTGCCTCGTTTGTCCGCGTACCGTCGATTCCCTTGACACCGAATGGCAAGGTGGATTGCCTGGCTCTGCCTGATCCACGCGTCCAAGACATGCCAGCACACAACGATTGTGCGGAGCCGCGGGATGAGACGGAACGCGTCCTATGCCGGGTTTGGTCTGAGGTGCTCGGAGTCAGTCGCATCGGTCTCGATGACGACTTCTTCGCGATCGGAGGGCACTCGCTCCTAGCGGCCAAATTGTTTGCCCGATTGGACGAAGAATTCGGTCGGTCGCTTCCACTCGGCGTGCTGTTTGCTGCGCCGACGGTACGGGCACTGGCCGAGCGTTACCGCGCTGCTAAAGAAGCCAGCAAAACTACCGCGCTTATTGCGCTCACGACCGGAGGCTCTCTACCGCCGGTCTATGCCCTACCGGGCGTTTACGGAAACGTGATCGGGTTTGCGGACTTGGCCCGGGAGCTGGGACCGCAACAGCCGTTTTACGGGCTGCAATCAGTCGGCCTCGACGGAGGAGAGGCTCCACTCGATTCCATCGAGGAGATGGCAGCACTTTATGTAGCAGAGATCCGATCGATGCAGCCCCACGGCCCGTACGTGATTGTTGGAGCGTGTTTTGGCGCGACGGTGGCCTACGAGATGGCTCGCCAGCTTC
>AR_comb_assmDRAFT_11358869_pt1 | contig 15595 bp, 12 predicted proteins | sample ArasoioldDNA_FD_10543 | JGI IMG/M metagenome (IMG submission 10543) | reverse complement strand
ACTGCATCATGGCTTGCATCATCTCCATGCGCTTGCCCATTCGGTGGTCGCGTTCGTCCATGTCGCAGGCGCCGTCAGCGCTGCCCTCTTTCGACATTCCGTCCATGGTCTTCATGCCCTCGCGCATCATCCTTTCGTGCTCGGCCATCAGGGCCTCGCGCTCGGCTGGAGTCTTGGCGGCCATCATTTCTTGGTGCATCGCGTGCATCGCATCGATCTGCGCATCCACCGCGGGTGCGTCGGGAGCGCCCTGGTGGTCTGCATGTTCCGTCGCAGTCGCGGATTCAGGCGCTTTGGCTGGAGCTGTCGCCGCGGCATTCTCCGGGGGGTGAGATGCGTGTTGCTCGGCCTGCTGCGCCCATGCGTGGGAGCCGGCGGAAAGAGCGAGTGTGCAAACCAGGATACTCAGTCGGTTCATGACGCACTCCCTTTGACAGGTGACCCAATATTCGACCGATGGCGCGGCGGCGCCTTGATCAGGATCAAGTACGGGGTTCTGGGTGCGATCGCGAAGTCTGGACCTCAAACCAGACTCAAGCGCCGTGCGCGCGCTCGAGCCGGTGAATCAAGATTCCTGGTCGAAGTTGAGCATCGTGGGCGCGATGCCGAACACACGCCGACAGGTCCGAGTGAAGTGCGCAGCGTCCGAAAAGCCAGCGCTGTGGGCTGCGTCTGTCCATGAGATTCCACGAGTAGCCGCGGAGATCGCTTGTTCGGCGCGAGCCCAGAGCAGCCAGGCGCGGAATGAAGTGCCCGTCTGATTTACGAACAAGTGCCGAAATCTTCCGGGCGAAAGATGCACCGCGGCGGCAACGTCCTGCAGGCGCATGGTCGTAGCGAGGCGTTGGCTCATCCATTCCAGGGCGGAAGTGATGCGCGGATCCGAGCCAGATGCGGCCGGCGGATCACCAGCCACACGACATATCGCCGCTCGTGCAGTTCCAGAAAGTCTTTCGGTCGGTGCTCCCGATTGAAACTCAGTTCGAAGCTCAACGGTGCTTGCCTCGACCTCTTCGTCCGTGAGGAGGGCGACGTCGATTGCATGGAAGCGCGTTCGCAAGGCCGCACCGGCCACGGAGTTCGGCTCGACAAAGAGCGTGGCGATCGTGGCGTCGCAACCGTCGAGGCAGTGCGGTCGATCCGGCATCACCACCATTCCCGCGGCTTCGCGCGACCGAGCCCAGGATCGTGCCTTGACGCGGAATCGCCCTTCGAGAGCCAGCGAAATTTGGATGGCGTGGTGGGCATGTTCCCGCACCTGGCCCACGTGGCGTCCGGCCCAGAGGCTGCCACCTGGCCAGACGATGACCCGGCCCACGCCTGCCAGCGGCCGATTCGGCTTTCGGGAGACGACATCAGGGATTGCCATGGTCCAGCCTCGGGACAGCCCAAACGTTCAAGACCGCTCCGCGCAGAGTGCCCAAACTTTGCCCCACAGGCCAATTCCGGCCTGAGTTGACCCCAAGGAGATTTGCCATGAACACCGAATCGAAATCTTGCTCGTGCAACCCCTGCGTCGGCGCCGCCTGCACCTGTGGCTGCCAGGCGCCCGTCGCCGCGCCGTCCAAGTGCGGTTGCGGCTGCCAGCAGGGCGCCCCCTGCAACTGCGCGAAGCGCTGATCGCCGTGGCCAGCCTCCCTCTGCGCACCTGGCGTCATCGTGGCGCGACTTTCGCCATGTTGCTGGCAGGGATGCTTCCAGCGCTCACGCAGGCCGAAGAGGTCCGTGTGATTCGCGCTGATTACAGCCTGCAGGTGGAGCAGCAGGGAGGCGGCCGAGCGATCATCGTCTTCGAATCCGGATTTGGCCAAGGACCGGCTGTCTGGAAGTCTGTCATCGCCGACTTGGGCGCTGAATGCCGGTGTGTCGCGTACGCCCGCACCGGCTTGGGCACCTCGGGGACCGACGGCACCCCGAACACCATCGACAAGCATGTGCGGGACCTGGCCGCTGTCATCGATGCGCTCGCGCCGAACCAGAAGGTCGTGCTGGTCGGGCATTCCTACGGCGGCTTGGTCGCCGCTGAGTACGCGCGCAGCCATCCTGACCGACTGCGAGGCCTGGTACTCGTCGATCCGGCGACGATGGGCCAGCGTCGAGATTTTGAGCGCGCCGATCGCGACCGCGTCCTGGCCGACGACAAGGCGAAGTTGTCGATGTTGCCGCCAGGGCTGGCGAAGGACTACGAAGTCCTGGTCGCGCTACTCGACGGCGATGCGGCGGCGCTGCCGCCCGGACCGATCGATGTCCCGGTGGCCTTGCTCACCTCGACGCGGGTGGCTGCCGAACCGTTCGTGCTCGAAGAGACGGCGCAGGGAAAGGCGCGGTGGAAGCACCAGCACGCGGAGCTATTTGCCAGCTTCTCCCGCGGCAGCCACCAATACTTCGATACCGGCCACAACATCCATCGCGAGAACCCGAGGGCCGTGGCGGATGCGGTCCGGACTGTCTTGGCGGCAACGATCGAAGCGGCCCCTTCTGCTGCGACAAACACCCCATCTTCCCGGAGTCGGTAATGGCCTTCTTCGTCGGTGCAGCCTTGGCACTCATCGTTTCGCTATTCGCGAGGCTGGTCGGCCTGGACAGAGATCGCGCGTTCTACCCAACGGTGCTCGTGGTCGTCGCGTCGTACTACGACTTGTTCGCCGTGGTCAGTGACTCGACGCAGGCCATCGGCGCTGAGCTGCTTGTGACGGCTGTTTTCCTGATTGCAGTCGCCCTCGGGTTCAGGCGCAATCTGTGGATTGTGGTCGGCGCCCTCGCCGCGCACGGAATATTCGATCTCACGCACTCGCAGGTTATTTTCAATCCAGGCGTTCCTTCCTGGTGGCCTGCCTTTTGTCTCTCGTACGACCTCACGGCCGCGGTCTGTCTCGCTTGGCTCTTAACTCATCACCATCAGCCAGCAGCGCCATCACCTTCCGGCTTGGTTCGAGGCTCACAGTAGGTTCAGATCGGCGTCGCCGCTTGCCACAGGCCGTCGTAAATACGCAGCTTTTCGGCGACCAGATCTCCCGACAGCGGTGCCAGGTACGTGGGCTTCTTCGCCGCCGCATCCTTGATTGAGGCGCCGAGCACCCAGCACTGGTTGCCGTCGACAAATACGAGTCGGTCGTGCAGATCCGCGCTTCGGCGAGCTTCGATCTGTCCGCCGTGCTGGGCCTGAAACGCACGCGCAGCGGCAGTTATGCTGTTCACGTATCGGTGCATGAGCAGGCGAGTGGCGATCGGCTGCTTGACGTTGGCCAGATAGCCGTCGAACACCACGTTATCCATGTAAGGATCTACGATGAAAAGCGACTGTGCGGCACTGGCCACAAGCTCGTTGAGGGCGCGGAAAAAGTCGTACACGGCCCCTGGGCCGAAGACCTGCCCGGCGTCGGCCGGGAAATTGTTCTCCAGGTTCGCGATGGCTTCGTGAATCGTCGTCATCACCGAGCCGAAGTTGGCCTGCCGATTGAGGTTGCCGGCCATGTAACGCGCCTCGACGCGAAAGGCGACAACTTGCGCCGGGCTCCATTCGCCGATGAGCGCCGTCGCGCGGCCCAGCCATGCGTGCTCTTCGGCGCCGTAGGCGCCGCGGCCCTCCAAGCCAGGCTGTGTGCGCAGCAGGCTACGCAGGCCTTCCAGAAGAATTTGCGGGGTCACGCGATGCGTTCTCCGAAATGACGCGGCGGAAGGCGACGGGGAGGTCATGATAACGGACGGCTCTCTCACCCGCGAAGCTGCTCGGCTACAACTTCTCCGGCGCGAACGGAGGCGATGGCTGCTTGCATCCCCAAGGTGGGCTAACATTCCGCCGCATAAGGGCTAGATGGACGGTTCAGCAGTTTCCGTGGAGGTTTGATATGACTCTCTACACTAAGAACGGTGTTCCGCTCCAAGTCTCCGGCGACTACGTTTACAGCTCATCCGGAACCGTAGTGGGCCGAGTCAAGGGAAGCAAGGTATTTGGTCCCAACGGTCAATACGTGGGAACTATTTCTGGGAACCGGTTGGTGTATCGCTCAAGCGAGAGCTCGGCCATGAGTTCATCGTTTTCTAAAGCGAATCGCGCGGGGACGGGCTTGGCGCATGCCGCCGGCTCTGGAATCTATGGCGACGAGCCGAACATTCCCGACTAATCTCGTCTGCGCACCTCCGCCCAACTATGCGTTGGAGCTGACCAGTCGGGCATCGCAAGCGCTGCCGGCGGCCCCGCAGGTATCCCATACTGAAGGCGCTGCGATTCCAGGGGGCCGTGCGGCCGCACCTATATCGTTAGCATCGAGGCGATTTCGTCCGACTCCCGAGTCCAGAAGCACGGAAACTAACGGATGAGCGACTACTTCACAGAGCTAAAGGCCCTTCATCCCCGCAACTTGATCGAGATTTTCCAAGAGCGGACTCACGATCCGCTGCTTCAGGTATGGGAATTCGTAGACGAATTCAAACCCATAGACCTCTACTGCTATTTTTACGCGAAATACGGGCCTCCGAATGGGATTCAAAACTTCCTTCGCAAGGATGACTCGGACAACCTGATTCACTGGGAATGGGCGCTGGTCAACGGCGATGGCCTATTCGTGATTCAAGGTCACAATTTTCGAACCGAAGCCCACACGTTTAGGAAGTTTGCCGTTGGCCTGACGCGCGATGATTTCATCGAGCAGATAAAGGCCGACTTTTCGAAGCACGGCAAAGAGATGAAGGCGATCCGATTGGGCCTAGAGAAGTGGACCCACTTCGTGAATCCTTATCATCGAATCGCCTCGGTGTTGGATCGCCACCTGCAGACCCTCGCTGACCTCGACCTGGACCTGGAGCGAGACCGAAGCCCGCAGCCAAGAAACTACTTGGAAATGCAGGCGCTCGCCGATTCATGGAAGCAAACAGCCGAGAAATACATGCAAGCACTAGGGCTTGCCTTCGGCGTCAGGGCGATGCTTCCGGTCTTGGCGGAGAGCTTTGTCAACTTCATTCTGTTCGTTCTTGCGCGACCAGAGATCAAGAACAACAAGCGTCTCTTTTCCGAGTCGCTTCGTCGCCCGATAGACGCACGTGTGCAGACCTTGCACCTGAACTGCGTTGGATTCAATGCGCCAGTCGACTATGAGAATCAGAGCTGCAAGGATTTTCATACGCTCATGAACGAGCGAAACGATATGCTTCACGGAAACATAGATGTAGACCGACTATCGTTCGAGGAGATCTACTTTAACGGCCGCGTGCCAATCTTCACTTCATATGGTTCTTTCTGGGACAAGACGATTGGTCTTGAAGCTCGGACCGTTCGATTTGACCAACTCGAGAAGGATAGATCCTCGATCAAGGCGTTTGAGGAGTACGTCCTCGGCCTCTTGGACTCAGGAACTAGGAATTCCATTGAGCGAATGCTGCGCACCCCGCAACTCGGGTTCGATCCCAAACGAAACATTCTGGGCGTGCTCCTTCCCGGGCATATGGTCGATGGCAGGATGGATCTCTCGGAGCGCAGTCAAACTCCTGGACAGGATTCGGGCTCAAACGCTTGACGAATGGAGGGCACCCTGGCCCATCTTCTACGCAATTAGTCAGCTATGACTGCTGTCGTAGACAATTCGGTGGCAAGCTCGAGGTAGCGACAGAATGCATTCGCTAGTTGCATCTGGCGAGGTGTTCGGCAGGCGACTTCGAAGACTGAGGGGGAGCCAACCAACACGCATACGCACCTAGCGCGCGAGGTTGCTACGTTCAACCTATTCAAGCTGTACAGAAATTCCATGCCGCGCGGTGCATCGGCGTGGCTGGAGGTGGTCATCGAGTAGATGACGATGGGCGCTTCCTGCCCTTGGAATTTGTCTACGGTGCCGATTTTCGCGTCCGGCAGCCGTTCGCTCAGTTCCGCGACCTGCGCGTTGTAGGGCGCGATGATCAGGATGTCCTGCAAGGTGACGGTGTGCACGTGGCCATCAGGATCCGTCCACTCGGTGTCGCTGGCGAGGATGTCGTCCACCAGTGCCTTCACCGCGTCGGCCTCCTCGGGGGAGGAACTTTGGTCGCCGTGCGTGGGCACGGCGAGAAAGCGCAGGCCGCTGCCTTGGACGCGCCCGGTCGACGTGATGGTTTGCACCGCCAGCCCGTCGCGCGATCGCAGCCGACCGGCGTAGAACATCTCGGAGGTGAACGCGCACACGTCGGGATGCAGGCGCCAGGTCTCGGCCAAGAACAAGCCGCGATCATCCGCCAGCGTGGAGGCATCGCCCAAGACATAGTGCAGTGCCGACACGGCGGTGCCTTCTGGATGGCTGCCTTGAACGGGCTGGTTGAGTTGTTGCGGGTCGCCGAGGAGGACCAAGCTAGTCGCCGCTTGCGAGGCGGCGAGCACGTTCGCCAATGCCATCTGCGATGCCTCGTCCACGAACAGTACCTCGACCGCGTCAGACGCCGCCGGAGAGGCCCACAACCATTGAGTGCCTCCGGCGACCTGCGCGCCAGCAGCCAAGGCGGCGAATACCGCGCCGGGATCCACGATGCATTCGATGCCCGGCGGGCCTTCCTCTGGCTTGGTGACCTTTTCCACGCAGCGCAGCTCTATGTTCTGCTTCCGAGCCGCGCGGAGCACGCCCTCGAGCAGGTGGCGAATCACCTTATGGCTGCTCGCGCACACGCCGACCTTTTTGCCGGCTTGCACGAGCGCGCAGATCATTTGCGCCCCGGTGTAGGTCTTGCCGGACCCGGGCGGCCCTTGGATGGGCAACACGCCGCCGTCCAGGGCCACTGCCAATCGGCGCGCTGCTTCCCCGGCCGACTCGCCGTCGCGTTGCAGGTCTTGTCCGCCCACCCGCGGGACCAGCCCCAATAGCAAGTCGCGTGCGGCCAGGAAGTCGCCCGGACCTTCCATGCCGTGATCGACGACGTGCTGGCCAAGCCGCAGCAGCGAATCCGCTAACACTTGCGTGTCGATGTATGTGTGCCGGTACACCGCCTCGGCGTGCAGTTGCGCGGAAACCTTGCGCTTCTTGATGTCGACCCATTGCTCGTCCCAGGAGATGGCCTCGACCGTTCCATACGGCTGGCCGCCGAGGCTGCGAACAGGATCGCCTCGGCGCGTCTCGCCTTCCTGCGGCACGAACGCGTAGCGATGGATCGGGCACAAGGCCGTGCCGCCGTTGGCGGTCAGGAAGCTTAGGCCCGACAGCCCGGCCTTCTCGTCCAGCAGCTCGTCGCTGGTCATGCCGGCGAGGCGGTAGTGCTCCCACCACACCGCCTTGTCCTCGCGCCGATGCCAATCCAAGGTGTGCGCGAGCAACCAACGCGCCTGCTGTTCCGAGCTTCGCGCGGCCACGTCGGTCGGCACATCGTGTGTGAGCTGCGCTACCAAGGCGGCGAGTCGCGCTTGCCGCTCGTCCAGCTTCGGCTGTGGCTGCGGTTCTGGCGGCGTGGGCCGCGGCACCGGCTGCCCACTGGCCTCCACCGCCGACCGACGCGTCTCCAACCAGTCGCGTAAGCCCTGAGCCGATTCGCAGTCGTCGCGGTTGTAGCGCGCGACAGTGCCACGCGTGTCGTCATCGATGAGCGCCAGATCGCCCAGCTCGAGAGCAGCCGATACACGCATCAGCGCCGGGTTGGCTTCGACCAACGCAGTAGCGCGAATGAAACCGTAGAGCGGTTCAAGCTTTTTGATCGAGTAGCTCTCGACGCTCGCGCGCACGCCGTGGTGCACCACGGCGAACAGGTCGACGAAGGATTGCGTCTTCAACAACGTGTCGATTTCTTGCTCGCGCGTGGCGTAACGCCCCATCAGCCGCTTCAGAGCCGCCGGCTCGTAGGGCGCGAAGTGGTAGATGTGCAGGTCCGGGAACGCCTGGCGGCGCTGCATGACGAAGTCCACGAAACGCTCGAAGGCCTGACGCTCTTCTTCGCGGTTGAGCGCCCACTCGGCGACGTAGGCAGGCGTGCCGTCAGCGGCAACGGTCAGGTATCCGAACAGATATTCCAGGCCGCCTTCGCCCGCGAACGGGTCGCCTTCCAAGTCCAGGAAGATGTCGCCGGCATTGGGTGCCGGCAACGCACCCAGGCCAAAGCCGGCCACGACCGGCAGCAGTTCATGCACCATCTGGCCGGCTTGTCGGCCGGAGAGCTGGACGCGCGCCTGCTCGCGGACGCGCTGATACGAGGCAACGGAACCGCGGCTCGGCTTGAAGGGCAAAGGCTCGGGTAACGCGGCCAGATCCGCCAGCGTGGTGACGCCCCGGGCGAAGAGTTCGTCGATCTGGAGCTTGCTGATGTTGGCTACTAGCGACAGATGGTCGTCGTCGCGTCGGCGCGCGTCGCAGCGCGCCGCCCAGCGACACACGTCGCAATGCGCCTTGGGCTCGGGATAGATCTCGGCCGCCGCGTCCACCGCCACGGCCGCTTCCAGGGCACGGCGCACGTAGCGGTAGTAGGCTGCGTATTCGTCCATGCGGTACGGCTCCAAGGCGTAGCCGGTCCACGGCACAACGACATAGGACGCCTCGGGGCGGTGACCTTGGGTGCCTTCGAGCAGCGCGGCGTACAGGCACAGTTGCAGAACAGTGCCGGCCTTGGTTTCACGCGCCAGCTTGGTGTCGATTGCTTCGTACGACCACGCGCCCAGCGCACTCGGGACGTTCACGCGCTGCAATACGTCTACGCGCCCGACGAAAACCCCAGCGCGCAGCGCCCCCTGCACAATGATTTCTGCGCCTGCCTGCATGGCCGCGAGCGTCTGGGTGGCAGCCGCGTCCTCATCCACCGCGTCGATGAGCGTCACGGCACGACCTTGCGCTTTCAGGTGCTCGACGAAGCCTTGTTCGTGCTGTGCGCCCCGTGCTCGCAACAGGTCGCGAAAGGGATCGGCGAAGGCGGGTGGGGTCAAGGCTCCGGTGGCGACCGCGCGATCGAGTTGGGTCAGGTGGCCACATGCCAAGTGCCCGACCAGGTCGGACGCGCTGAGCAACAGGACATCACCGCGCTGATGCATACGCTTCCCCGTTGAAGTACACGGACTCCACGTGACACTGGAACCGGCGAGGCCGCGCCGGCCCCCAGCGTAACGCATCGATCGGCTTCGAAGCCGGTCAACTTTGAGGGTCATTCTGTCCGGTCAACTTGACGCTATCGCGCGCCAGTCTCGCGTGCTGATACTCGCTGCAACGAGAAGAAGCGAGAACAAGCGTGACGGGTATTCTCGAAACCGACCGAGTTGCGCAGTTGGCTCATCGCCTGGCGGAGCGCTACGGCGAGCTGATGTCGCTCTCCGAAGTGACCCAGGAGCTGCGTCTATCCTCGGTGCATGCGGCGCGAAAGGCACGCAGCCAAGGTCGCCTGCCGTTCGCAACGGTCACGGTTCCACATCGTCGCGGCTGGTTTGCAGTTACGGCCGACGTGGCTCGCTACTTGGCGGACCCCGCCCAGCGTGGAGGTGCGCCATGACCTAGTCCGAAACAAAACACCCGGCGTTGGGCGCCGGGTGTTCTTTTCCGCGAGTCAGACTTTCTGAGGGGCTGACTCTTCCGATGTTACGCCGGGCGCACTACGTGTCAAGGCCGCCCATTGCCGGAAGAAATCTTATGAACAAATTTGCCATCGCGCAAAAGCGCGAGATCCTTGAGCACGCCGCAGCGGTCGGAGCGACCGCTTCAGGCATCACCTACGTCGACGACGCCCTCAAGGGCTTGTCCCGTGCGTCAGGCGAGGGAGGCCTGCGCTCGTTCGGCGTCGAGTTCGCCAGCGCCACGACTGGCTGCACGATCCAGGCCGAGTCGGTCACCGTGGAACTGAAGTACCTGTTGCGCGCCCACCATGATCCGCGCACTCGTCTCGTTCTGGAACAGCCTGGGCGCGTGAGCGTCCGCGGCAAGTCGCCCAAGGGGCGTAACACCAGCTTCTTGTACACCCCGGACTTCCTGGCGTTGCTCGACAACGGGTTGGTCGGCGTGGAATGCAAGAGCGCGACCGAACTCGAGCGCCTGGTTCGGAGCCGGCCGGGCGACTACATCTTCGACAAGGGCCGGTATCGCTTCCTTCCAGGGGAGGCCTGCTTCGAACGCTTCGGGGCGCGGTTCGAGGTCTTCTGCGATGCTGAGGTCAGCAAGACGCACCTCGGCAACCTGATGCTGCTGTGCCCGCTGCAAGAAGCATCAATCGCGCCGGCCATGCTTGAAGACATCGAGCGAGTGCGGTCGGCCTTGGAGGCCAAGCCGCGCACCCTGCAGCAACTGCGGTCGCAGTTCGGTCTGTTCACCGACATGATCGTGCTCACGGGTGTGGCCAACTCCAGGCTCCACGCCTGTGTGCGTTCGACCTCACTGACCGACGCCGTGCGTACCGCCGTATTTGCCGACAGCGCGGCAGCCGCGACGGAAGACGAAAAGCGGTTGCAGATTCAGCTGTCCGAGCGGCTGCTGCGCGAGCAGGCCTGGGCGAAATCCGCAGCCAGTTTGCGCGCCTCGGATATTCGCGCGGCGTATCGTCGCTTGGCCAAGATCGCCGAGATCGCCCCCGGTCAGCCGGGCGCGAGCTACTACCGCAATCTCGCCACGCAGGTCGCTGAGCGAATGCGACAGGGTCAGGAGCGCGAGCTCGCGGCCGCGACCAAATATGCGAACTGCGGCAATCGCGGCTGCCGCACCACGGCGCAGCAGCCGGCGATGCTCGCCTGCTACGAGGCGCATATCGCCACGCCCAACCCGAAATCCAAGCTCGAGGCTCACGGCCTGCTGGAGAAGGACTTGGAACTCAAGGGACTGGATCCAGTGTCCTATCGGACCTGGTGCAAGTTCATCACCGGCCAAGGTGCGCAGTCGACGGCGTTGGCGCAAAGCGGCGCCCGCGGTTTTCAGGCGCTCGTGCCCCGCACCGACGAAGATGACAAGCGCCCCGTGGCCACGACCGCGGGCCAGATCGTCCATGTCGATTCGTCGCCCGAGGATTGCCGTGTCTTCGCCGAGATCGCGGGCCTGATCAGTCTGGAGCGCCCTTGCTTTGCCTTGGCGGTGTGCGAGAAGTCTGAGCTCATCTTGGGCATGGCGGTAGCCTTCGGCAACGCCTCCCGTTTCCTGCTCGCGTTGCTGATCCGGGACGTCATCCGGCGTTGGGGCTTCTACCCGCCGTGGATCGTGAATGACGGCGGCCCCGAACACCGGGCGAACATGTGGCGCAACGCGTTGGCGTGGAATCGCACCTCCATCCTGCGACGCCCCATCGCGGGTGCACGGGCGAGCGCGCCCGTCGAGAACGCGATTCGCAGCGTCAACTACGGCGTGCCGCGCAAGCTTTCCGGGTCCACGCGGAACGACGAGGCCTGTCGCCGAGCCTCCAACCAGACCAAGAGCCGCGCCACGGCCGTGCACGACTACGAGCTGATGCAGCAGTTGTTGTACGACTTCGCCCACGAGCATCTGGCGGTGATGCCCAAGGGGTTCGCGCACGGGTCGCCGCGTGCCTTGTTCGAAGCGGATCGCGCCCTGCGGCCGATCGGCTGGCAGGCCAGCATTGATGACCCGATGACGCTGATCGAAACCGCGGTGAAGATCGACGTGCGCAAGCGCGACTTCGATCCGACCGATGGGATCCGCGTTGGCTTGCGCAACTACTGCTCTCGCGATCTGCTCGACAAGGCCGCCGAGCACCGCACCTTCAATGAGGTGCGCCTGGACCCCGAAGACCCGTCGCTCATCTACGTCCAGTTTGACAGCGGCTGGGTCACCGCCAAATCCAACGATATCAGTGAGCTTCGTGAGCTTTCCAAGATTGAGCTGCTGGTGGAGGGCATGCACAGCAAGGTTCGCTGGGACGACAACGCCCAGATTCGCCAGGACGAGCTCTTCAAGGTCAACGACAAGCTCGACAAGATCGAGGCCGCGGCGAAGTCCCGTCCTTCCCGCCCGACTCCCAACCCCAAGCCCGCCGACCCTGAGCCGGTGGTCGAAGACTTGTTTGCCAAGTTCGCTATCAACCCTGAGAGGTTCTCTACCTATGAGCACGTCTAACAAGCGCCACCTGGTGCCCGTGATCGCGCACCCTGCATTCACCGAAGCCCTCGAGCGGGCCTATACGCATATCAATCGCGCCGATCCGGGCACGCTTTTGCTTGTCGTCGGGATGTCCGGCGCCGGCAAGAACACTGTCATGGAGGAACTGGAGCGGCGCATCACCAAACGGCACCCGGCGCTGCACGACGGCGACAAGCCTCTCGTCAAGGTCGTGGCGGCTAACACGAATAACGCCTTCTATGCTTCCAAGGATGCGGCCTCGCGCCTGGTCGACGCGTTGGAAGACCCCTTCTCCTCGACCAATCGGGCCGAGCTTCTTGCACCTTTCGGCGTGAAGTCGCCGAGCACGTCGCATCGCGTGGTGCCGGAGTCGACGCTGAGGCGGACCGCGACGCGTCTTCTTGGGGCGAGGAACACGCGCTTTGTCTTCGTGGACGAGGCCGACATGATGTGCGTGATCAAGAAGTCGGGTCGGGATGCCGCCGACCATCTGGAAAGCTGGCGACTTCTCGCCTTGGAGGCGGGAGTGGTGATCGTCCTCTTGGCGACCTACCGGATCCTGACGATTTGGGATCGCACCTCGCAGTTCACGCGCAAGATGCCGACCGTGCATGTGCGCCGGTACTCCGACTCGCGCCCGGAAGACATCCGAGACTTCATGGCGCTCGTCGCGCACCTTTGCGAAATCTTCCAAGTGGCCGAAGCTGAAAAGGCGACGATCCTGGCGCAGGGCCGCGCGATCTTGGCGAGCACCGGGGGGATCTTCGGTCAGCTCTTGGCTTTGTTCCAGCGCGCCGACGATGTCGCGGAATCGCAGGGGAGGTCGACTCTGACGCTCGACGACTTGAAGGAAGGCCTGCCTCGGAAGCATCAGGTTGCCAAACTCTGGGCCGAAATCGTGGATGGGGAAGAGCGCCTGCAGTCCAGCGACTTTGAGAGCGTGGTCGATACCGCCTCCGTCGCCAAGGCGCTCTCGCGCAGGAGCGCTCGACCTTCGCCTTCGGCGCCTGGGCACGAGCGCAGCAATGGCACCACGAAGGTCGGTGCCAACGCTCCTGCGCAAGCGCGGCGCAAGCGCGGTCGGCCGAGGGGCTCGAAGAACCGCAGGTCGGTTCGCCAGTGAAGCCTCGCCCGATCCTTGCGCCGATTCGCCTAATCGGTCAGGGAACTCCGCTTGTGGAGTCCCTGGAGCACTACGTCGCCAGGATCGGGTACGCGCATAACGTAAGCCCTCCGCGGGTTATTGCACTGGCGCGCCATGTGGCGCGCCAGCTGCCTTACCGCACTCAAGCTCGCTCATACAACTATGCGACGGTCTGCGGCTACGGACCCTTCAGCGCGGCGCTGGTCGCTGCCTTGGAGCGCTTGACTGGAGAGACTCAACTTTGTTCAGCCACCCTGGCCAGGCTGCGTAAGGTGCTTACGGAAAAGCTGAGCGGCTGCTTCCATGGCACTCGCCAGTGGTGTCCGGAATGCTATCGGCGGGACGTCACCGATCGCTACGAACCGCTTGCGTGGCAGATGGTGACCGTTACGCACTGCCCTTTGGATGACACACGGTTGGAAAGCGCTTGTCGGAAGTGCGGACTACCTCAGTCCGATTTCCTTCCTCTTGATAAACGCCATCGCTGCCAGGCGTGCCACAGCGACCTTGGACATGGTTCCGCTGCAACCCACCCGGCATCGGATTGGGAAGCCTGGTCCAACGCGGCAACGCTCGATCTGCTTGAGTTCTCAAGCCAGGCGAGGCCGGCATTGCGCGGCAACCCTTGGGGAGACTTCCTGAAGTCGATCCTTGAATCGGGTCAGCTTCCCGCTGACCGAAGCCTGGATCATTTTCGAACGTTCACTTGGAAAGCCCAGCGGGTCAAGCCGCGGGTGCAAACGGTTTTTCAGTACGCAGCGCTGAATTGCGTGACCCCGTTGCAGGTGCTGCTGGATCCGAAAGGTGCCGGCAGCCCAACCCTCGCACTCGCTAACTCCCTGATCGCGACCCCACCGAAGGCGCAGGAAGACGCCGGAACAAAGCTTCATAGACTGCAGCGCGCAGCGGCTGTGCTCGTCGAAAACGCTGACTCTTGGGTGTTGCCGGTGCCGGGATGGCTTGCGAAGGCATTCGGGTGCGGCCGCTCATCGTGGGCAACCCAAGATCCTGAGGGTTATGCGGCCTATTGCACCGGCTACGGCGGACCACGGATTCCGCGAGAAAAGGATCGAAAGGTGTTCGACACGGCCGTGCGGCTGATCGAATCCGATCTTGAGCGCGAAGGAAATCTCACCGTCGGCGCGATTCGGGCCGAGCTCCACGCGCGCATATTCGATGTTGCTCCGGCTACCATTTGCCGGAACCTGTCGATGGCGCTCGTGACGGTTGGCTTGGTTCGCCAACTGTCTCCCGGTCGGCAAGTAACACTCAAGCGAATGCGCGAGCACGCCGGGAAGTACGGTCGGGAGAACATCTAGCTCGGATTGCGCGTTCGCTCCACAAGCGGGAGTTAACGTGAAGCGCGCATTTCCCCAAAACCCTCATCTCACTGTGCCGGAAGTCCTTCGCAGAATGACTGGCGAACGGCGACCGCGAATCGGGCCCCATTTGGTGCTCCGCGCCCAAGTCACTCTGTCCTACGCACTTCAGAAGAGCGGCCTACCGCGGAATGAGTTCGCCGACGCTCACTTGTACAGAGAACGATCTCGTTCACGCCTGATGGAGAAATGGCTCTCCGGCCAATCGACGCTATTCCGCATCTCCGCAGCGGCGCTAGACAAACGCCTGCCAGGAACCTTGCCTGTCTTTGAGCTTCCACTGTTCGAGCTGTTGGCCGATGCCCCTATCAGCGAACGTCGGGTTGCCAAACTGCTAGAGCCCTATCGTGTTAAGGAAGGACATTTTTTCTACGGCTCGTGCCCCTGGGTCTTCCCCGACCTTGAGGCCAAGATGGCCGAAAAGACTATCGTTCCGATCATGTCCGAGACGGACATGGAGAACCTAAAGGCCTACGGCACCGCTGACTCGTTCTGCGTGATCTTGGGAATCATGCGAGCCGCGGAAGCGCGCGGAGATTTGTCCATGCACCTGTTTGCCGCGCAATACGTATTTCGCGCGCTTCCGATGGTGCTGAAGCTGCCGTGGTTTGCGCCCTTCACGAAGGAGCTGGGGCGCCAGTTGTTTCGACTGCGCGATCGCGTCCTGTATTCGCACTTCTACTTCGACGTCAATTGGAGGCTACTGCTGCGCCAGGCTCGAGACCCCAAGTTCCACTCGTACCGCTATCGATGGCCGAGAGATCCGGAGACTGGCCGGTTTCTTGAGCCCGCCGATCCGATTCTTCCCGCCGAAGTCATTTCCGGATGGGACTGGCATGTTCGAGAGCGTAGGCGGGCGAACGCAAAGGCGCTTCGACGCGTGGCGACCCGCAAGAAGCACGCGAGTGCGTAGGTCCAGCACCGACGAAAATCAGCGACATTGCTTCCAATCCAACGCCGTGGGGAACGCAAGCATCTGATTCACAAGGATTAAAACAATAGTTTTCGTCCGAGCAAGATCTACAGTTCTTTTCGGACTGAGGCATCGGCACCCCGGGCATTGCACTATGATGGTGCAATGTCTGAGCCTTCCT
>AR_comb_assmDRAFT_10124217_pt1 | contig 15604 bp, 9 predicted proteins | sample ArasoioldDNA_FD_10543 | JGI IMG/M metagenome (IMG submission 10543) | reverse complement strand
CGCGAACAGGAGCGGCTGGACCCACCGCGCCGCGAAGAGCGCCAGCACCGTGCCGACCGTGACGCCCGCGACTGCGAATCGGAGGCCCTGCCCAACGACGAGCCTAACGACGTCCCGCGTCTGCGCGCCCAGCGCAACCCGAACGCCCAGCTCCTGCATCCGCTGTGCGACGTTGTAGGCGACCACCCCGTAGAGGCCCACGGCCGCCACGACCAGCGCGAGCACGCCGAACGCCACGAACATCGTCGCGCCCACGCGCCACGAGCGCCGCTCGCCATCCACGACCTCGCTCAGCGACCGCACGGTCACGTACGTCTGACCGGGCATGACCGTCTGCAGCGCCGCCCGCACGCGTTCCACCGAGGCCGCAGGATCGCCGCGCACTCGAAGCATCACGGCGTAGCCGGCGGCGGGACGGAACTGCTCGATGGGCAGGTAGTAGCGGTTGGGCACATCTTCGACGAGGCTCTCGTGCACCACGTCTTCCGCGACGCCCACGACGGTCGTGCACGGCATCGTGTCCGCACCGACACGCATGCACTGACCGATCGGAGTCGCGTTAGGCCAGAGCGTCCGCGCCATGCTCTCGCTCACCACTGTCACGCGCGGGCTCGTTGCACGATCGTCCTTCGTGAAGCCACGCCCGCGAACGATCCGCGTTCCCATCGTCCGGAAGTAGTCGGTGCTGCCCTGCTGGTAGGTCATGGGGCCGAGACCGCGCGTCGAGGCGACGCCGGGGACGAACACAGCGGCGGAGGAGGTCGTCCAGAACGGCACGCTGCTCACCCACGCAGCCGACTCGACTTCCGGGATCTCCTGCGCGGCCGCGAGCAATTGCCTCCCGAGCCGTGCCTGGACGCTATCGCTCATGTCGACGCCGCGGAGGTTGCGCCTGACGACGAGGAGGCGGTCCGCGTCGAATCCCATGCGCTTCTCGCGGACATGCTCGAGACTACGGACGAACAATCCCGCCCCCACGAGCAGCACCATGGACAGCGCGCCTTGCGCGACGAGCAGCGCGCCACGGGCACGCGAGCGTTGATACGTCCCTTCACGAAGCCCGGTCTTCAGCATCGATGCCACGTTGGCGCGCAGCCCGAAGAAGATGGGGGCGAGCCCCGTGAGAATCGCGGCAGTCAACGCCGCCGCGAGCGCCACCACGAGCGTCCGACGGTCCGTCAGGAGATCGAACGGTCCCGTCTCGCCGACGAACAGCCGTCGCAGGACTGCCCCGCCCCACTGCGCCACGGCTATCCCCGCAACGAACCCGAACACCGACAGGACGAGAGTCTCGGTGAACGACTGCGCGGCAAGCCGCCGCCGGCTCACGCCTAACGCGACACGGAGCGCGAGCTCACGCCGACGTCGGAGTGTGCGCGCGAGAAACAGGTTCGCGACGTTGGCGCATGCGATGAGCAGGACGACGACGGCAACACCCGACACCCACACGAGCGTGCGCGCTTCGAGTCCGGGGTCGGGGCCGGCCGCTTCGCGCAGCGAGGAGGCGAGGGCATGGGGCCGCGCCTGGCTCACCGGCTCGAGCGACGGGTTCTCCCCGCGTTCCGCGTTCCAGCTTCGCGCGTAGGCGTTCGTGAGGTCGGCGCTGGCGGAGGCGAGGCTCACATCCGCCTTCCTCCGTACCATCATGTTCATCCATCCCCAGTAATAGTGAACGAAGTAGTTCTTCCCGTCGTCGCCGGGCAGGTTGCCGGCGTAGGCGGTGATGGGGATGTACACGGCGGGAACGTCCCCGTCTGCTACGCCGGTGAATCCACGCGGCGCGACGCCGATGATAGTCGCTGTGATGTTCCCGACCTGAATCGGCTCACCGAGCACGTTGCGGCCGCCGAAATCACTCTTCCAGAAACCGTAGTCCAGGACCGCCACGCTCGCCCCGACCGGCGTCGTGTCCTCGGCGGCGAGGAAGAAGCGCCCGAGTGCCGGGCGCGCATCGAAGAAGCCGAAGAAGCTCGCGCTCACCGCGGCAATCGGCCGCTCCCGCGCCGCTTCTCCAGCACCGATCGCCTGCGCGCCGTGCGCGTAGGCCGCGGTGGCGGAGAAGGACGTCGTCCAGCGTCGGAGGTCGAGGTAGCGCGTGTACTCGATGGACCCACGCGTTATCTCCTGGTCTCGTCCCTGGTACTGGAGATAGACGCGGTGCACACGCCCCGCATCGCGCAGGTACGCGTGCGGCCGCAGCATCAGTTGGTCGATGACGCCGAACATCGCGGCGTTCGCGCCAATGCCGAGACCGAGCGTGAGGATCGCGCTGAGCGCAAAACCCGGGGATCGCCGAAGCCCGCGGACCGCGTAGCGGACGTCCTGCTGGAGGTGGTCGAGCCAGGGCACGGACCATCGATCGCGCGACTCCTCGCGGACCCGGGTCACGTTGCCGAGACGGCGTCGCGCGGCCCAGTGCGCCTCCAGCGCGTCGTCTTCGGTCGCGCGCGTATCGCGCTCGAGCTGCGCACGATGGAACGCCAGCTCCTCGCTCAACTCGGCGTCGAGCCGGTCGCGGCGGAACCAGTCTACGATTCGTGCAAGCCATTCACGCATGGCGGTCCCTCGTGGCGTTAGGCGCCGACGTTCACTCGGCGGATCAGGCCGGCCGCATCACCCGCGCGATCGCGTCCAGGAGCTCGGCGAACCCGGCTTCCTGTAGCCCAAGCTGTCGTTGTCCGAGCGGCGTGATCGTGTAGTATCGCGCGCGCTGGTTGTTCGGGGTCTGTCCCCACTGCGCCTTGATCCAGCCTTTCTGGCGCATGCGCTGGAGGGCCGGGTAGAGCGAACCTTCCTCGACGCGAAGCACCTCGCGCGAGAGTCGCTGGATGTGCTGCGCGATGCCGTACCCGTGCATGGACTGCACGGCGAGGGACGCGAGGATCAACATGTCGAGCGTGCCCGGGAGCAGGTCGCGCTTGCTGGCAGCCGTCATCGATGGCGCATAGATCATCTAGGGGATAGACAATCTATGTCCAGCGACCCCCCGCGCAAGTCCCGCTAGCGAGTCGCCGAGCGGTCGTCCGTGGCGGTTCGATATCCGTTCGACGCACCGAGCGATGCTTTCGCGGTCGAGTATTCGATTCGATCCGCCAGGCTTGTCGCGCCCAGCACGCCCGCCACCGCGCGTGCGATCTCGCGGGCCGGGCTCGTCGTGGTCCCGGCGTCGTCGCGCTGCCGGCTCGCGGACGCACCTGACCACAGGCGTCGGCCCGAACGTCCATCGAACAGCGTCGCCGAGATCAGCAGACCGTTGCCGTCCTCGGACCGGCGCACGTCACCCATGAGCACGACGTCGGCGCCGGCGCGTCGGGCAACGTGGGTCATGTGTCCGCGGACCGCCTCGGGATCGCCGCTCACATTCGGGGCGATCACGACGCCCTCGAACTCGCTCAAGCGTACGGCAACCTCCTCACCGACGCCGTCGCTGAACGGGTCGACGACAGGGCGTGCGCTCGCATGCACGAAGGGGATGACTGCCACGCGACGGCCGATGACGCGCACGCGGTGCGACCCGCCCGTCAGCGCAGCGATGAACGCCCCGGCGGTGGGATATCGCCGATCGGGTGACTTCTCGAGCGCGCGCAGCAGCGCCGCATCGAGCTTCTGCGGAACTCCGGAGCACAGGGACCCGAGCGACCGTGGCCGCTCGGACAGCTGACGGCGGATCACGGCGTTAGGCGTCCCGGTGAACGGCGGGCGGCCGCTCAGCATCTCGTAGAGCACGCACGCCAGGCTATAGATGTCGCTGCGTCCGTCGATCTCGATATCACCATCCACCTGTTCCGGGCTCATGTAGTGGAACGTGCCCAGCGTGAGTCCGGGAAGCGTGCGACGGGGGGTTTCCAGCATCCCCAGCGCGAGCGCGATCCCGAAGTCGAGCACGAGGCCTCGGCCGCGATCGAGCATCACGTTCTCGGGCTTGATGTCGCGGTGAACGACATGATGGCGATGCGCGAAATGCAGCGCCCTGCCGATGTCCGCCGTGATCCGGAGCGCCTCGGCGAGGGGGATGCGACCCAGGTGCGCGAGTCGCGCGCGCAGGGTCTCACCCTCGATGAACGGCATGACGTAGTACGGAACTCCGGCGATGTCGCCCGAGTCGACCATGGAGACGATGTTCGGGTGCCGCAACTGGCGGGCGACGTCGATTTCGGCCATGAACCGATCGGCGTTCACTGTGGCGGCCATCTCGTCGCGCAGAACCTTCACGGCGACGCGTCGGCCTAACAAGCGATCTTCGGCGACGTAGACGTCAGCCACCAGGCCGTGCTGCAGCACCCGCTCGAGTCGGTAGCGGCCGCGCAGGGCATCAGCAACAATGGCGAAGTGTTCGGTGTGCATTGCGTCCATCCTTGGGTCCACAGGATTTGACGGACGCGTAGCGTGGCTTTCCGGGTATCACCCGAGACCAGGGGATGCGCATCGAGCGACTCAGCAGCAGCGTCACGACCCTTCCGCGCCGAGTGAGCGAGGCGTAACGTTGCCCGATGCAAGCAAGGCGCGTGGTCCTCGCCATCTTGGCGCTGCCGGTGCTTTGCGGCCGGCGCACTGTGGTAACGCAGCTCAGCCGGTAATGAACGGTCGCGCCGGGCTGACCACCGGCGTGTGCGCCGGCCTTGTTCTAATGCTCGCCTGTCGCGCCACGCGCGACGATGCATCCGGCGCCCAGCAACTCGAGCACGCGCTCCTCCGCGACCGGTTCATGGCCGCGGCCCTGGCCGGCGAAGGCAACTGGCACCCGTGCGACACAACCGATGGCACGGCGCTCATCACCCGCGAGCGGTGCGGCCAGGCGCCCGCGGCACGCTCCAAGAGTCTCAAAGACATTGCGGGCACCGCCGCTGCTGCGCGGCGCTGGCTCCAATCGGACTCCACTCCGCGCGCCCTCCACGCGAACGGGCTCCTCGCACTTCGGTCGCTGGAGGGGAATCCACGAAGCATCGATCGGGCGGTCGAAGCCCTGGAACACGCGAGTCGCCTCGCGCCGAACAATGCCGGTTTCCTCAGTGACCTCGCCGCTGCCTACCTCGCGCTGGCTGAACGGGACCAGCAGCTTCTCCCGATGCTCAAGGCGCTCGAGGCCATCGAGCGAGCAATGGCGTGCGACAGTACACTCTCCGCGGCGCTGTTCAATCGGGCTCTCATCCTCGAGCGACTCTACCTGCTCAGGGATGCGGAGCGAGCCTGGACGCGATATACGGCCACCGAGCGCCGCGCTCCACGGAGAGCCGAGGGGGAAGCGCGACTACGACTCGTTCGCGCGCGCCTCGACACCGATGCGAGGCTCGAAGCCTTCGACTCGTTGGCGGCGCGAGACGACAGCTCGGCGCGTCGCGAGCTTCGCGCGCGCGTCGAGCGCTGGCCGGAGGGCGCTCGCGACGCCGCGTTCGGGTTGTTTCGCCGGTGGGGCAGCGCGGTGCAGGACGGCGACAGCGTCGGTGCGGCGGAAGCGTTACGTCGGGCTCGCGCGATCGCTGAGATGCTCGGAGCGATGAAGGCGGATCAAACGGTGCTGCTCGCCGTCCGCACGATCGAGACTCACTTGGGGGACCGCCGTCACTTGGCCGCCCTCGCTCGCGCTCACGTGGAGTTCGCGGACGGTCTGGCGAAGCATTTCCGAGCGGCGCAGGACGATGCCGTGGCGACCCTTGCTCGCGCTGAGCCACCGCTTCGGGACGCTGGGTCACCGCTGGCGCAGTGGGCCGTGCTGTACCGCGGGGCGGCAGAGATCTTTCGCGGCCACTACGCCGTTGCTGACCGGCTGCTGTACGACGTGCAGCGTACGACTGGCCCGGGCCAGCCAGCTGTAGTCGGGAAAGCACTCTGGCTACTCGGCGTCTCACAGTTGGTTCGCGGTAGCTACGATGTCGCGAACCAGCGGTACCGGGCGTCAAGACCATTCTTCGAGAAAGCGGGTGAGCCCGAAAACCTCGGCGCCATCTCCTTTCTCCTGGCGGAGGGGCTCAAGTTCTCAGGACAGTTCTCCGCTGGACAGAGCGAGGCGCTGCTCGGGCTCCGGCTTCTCTCGCCGTTTCGCCGGTCATCACACCTCAATAACCACCTGACTCAAGTCGTAGCCGCGTACGCGCGCGCCGACGGCTTGAGTCACGCCGCGTTGGCCGTTGTCAACGAGGCGCTCGACGTGGCGTCAACGCTCAATCGCCCGCAAGCGATCGCGTTCGCGCACGTCGCGCGGGCGCAAGACTTCATCGCGCTGGGGCGCTTGAACGCCGCCCGCGCCGAGCTCGATGAGACACTGAGGTGGGTGGACAAGATTGGCGCGGGTCCGGGGCATGATCGTACGCTTGCCGATGTGCTCTTGGTTCGTGGCGAGATCGAGCGCGCCGAGGATCCCGAGGCTGCCATGCGTACGCTGGCACAGGTCGCGAGCGTTTACCGAGGCCTCAAGACGAACGTGTTCCTTGCGGAGGCGCTCTATCAAGAGGCTCTGGCAGCGCAGGCAGCCGGCGACGAGATTGGCGCCCGCGCTCGGCTCCAGGAAGCCATCGATGCCATCGAGCGACAGAGCGCGTCGTTCGCTTCGCCGGAGACGCGCGCGATGCTATACGAGACGGTCGAGCGCGTCTTCGACGCGACGATACGGATCGAGCTCGCCAATAAACGGTCCGACTCGGCCTTTGCGTATCTGGAGCGCGGGCGCGTCGCCGCGTGGGCTCCGGACGCGCGCCTCGCGCTCGGTACCGGGCACACGCCGGCGAGCCTAACGCGAATCCGCGAGCTGCTGCCTGCCAACGCGGTGTTCGTCGAGTACGCGCTGCTGCCCGACACGCTCGCGATGTGGGTCGTGTCTTCCCGCGGGTCGCGGCCCTATACGGTGGCCGTACGTCGGGACTCCGTCGCCCAGCTCGTTGACCGATTCACGCACGAGATGGGTGACCCCGCTGTCGAGACCGGGAGCGCTCGGGCGCGTCTGTTCGACCTGATGGTGGCTCCCTTCGCGAACGAGCTGGGTGGAGTCAGGGAGATTGCCGTTGTCGCGGACCGGGACCTGGCGCGCGTGCCGTTCGCCGCGCTCTGGAATCGCGGGACTGGTCGCTACGTGCTCGAGGATTATCGAGTTCGAACGCTGCCGAGCGCCGCCTTTCTCGTCGCGGCGTCGAGGGCTGCGTCGCCGGACTCGCGTTCGAGCGCGCTCGTGATCGGGAACCCAAAGCTGGACGCGGCGTCGGCGGCTGAGCTCCCGCCGCTTCCCGGGGCTTTCCGCGAGGCCGAGCAGGTCGCTCGGCGCTATGGTCGACCCCAGCTGCTGACCGGCGCCGAGGCGTCGCGCGACCGAGTGTTGGAGCTCCTTCCAAAGTACGGCGTCTTTCACTTCGCCGGTCATGCCGTAGCGAACGGCGATCAACCCGATCAGTCGTACCTCGCCCTTGGCAGCCAGCGCTCGGGCGAGGACGGAACGCTCCGCGCCGGGGAAATTGCGAGGCTGCGTCTGTCCAATCTGCAGATAGTTGTGTTGTCGGCCTGCAGCACGCTCAACCCACGGCGAAGTCGTATGGGCGCGATCGCGGGCCTAGCGTACAGTTTCCTGCGGGCGGGCGCGCCGGCCACGGTGAGCACGTTGTGGGACGTGGACGACGAGGTGACAACCGAGCTGCTGGTGTCGTTTCACAACCGTTTTGCAGGCGGTATGCCCGCCGCCGAGGCGCTTCGCTTGGCGCAGCAAGATGCGCTTCACTCACAGCGCCCAGAGTTGCGGTCTCCGAGGGCGTGGGGGGCGTTCGTTTACACGGGTCCTTAGTCGAGCTACCACGATTGACCGGAGGGCGAGATGGCCGCTACCCAAGGGGCGAATGAGATCAGGCTGTCGGTCGAGTTTGCGGGCATCTGTTTGTACGTAATTGAGCGCGAGGGACCGTTCAAGCCCGACCAGCAAGAGACCAAGCCGCCGCCAGCGTTAAAGGTCACCGTTCTGATGCCGACCTGCGTGCCAAACGGTCGGGTCAGCGCCAAACATGAAGATGGAGATACGGGTGCGCGTCATGTTCCGTACCTGCTGATGGACGCGGCGAATCTCACCGCCTACGACAAGCTGTTCGACAACGTCCTTCCCCCCGATGATCCGCGCAATGCCGAGCTGGCGAAGCGAATCCGAGAGGCTTTCGGCCCGCCTCTGCCGTCTGGCAACGTCGCCGATGGCCCAAAATTCGAAGTCGTTCGGCGACTCACGAACGAAGAGATTTTCTTGCCCGGGCCACGCGAATCGATCATCACGCTTGACCCCGAACTCCTGCCTTTGCCAGACCTTAGCATCTACAAGCTGAACGGCAGTGGCTCGCCCCCGGAGCGTGGGATCAAGCTCAAACCCGGCCTAGTTGACGACACCCAGCCTCCTGTAGAGCTAAACGTTCGCACGATCTTGAGAGGAGGTAAGCTCACCGCGACAACAATCAGCGAATCCGATAAGCGCAATGTGGGCGTCCGTCGCGGCCCCGACTGGGACAGGTTCGAGGCTGCCTGGGTAGGCTCGATCAAATGGGAGCAAACAATACCCGGGAATTCCCTAACTATCCAAATTCGCAGCTTCGACGGCTCTCAAGCGACTCCCGTTACCCTCAGGCCGGTCACCGGCGAGAACGTCATTGCACTCAAGCTCGCCAACCTTTGCGAGACCAACCCACTCGAATGGAGGGCATTCGAGCCGAGGTTCGACAAAGACGACGTCGACTTCAAGTGGCTGTTCCGTTTGTTCGACGCTGAAGGTGGCGGCAGCCTTCTCAGAGCAATGGGCAGATACAAGTTTCCGTACCCTCACCTCAGTCCCAGGGGAGCGCGTCCGGCGGGGTACACGGGGTGCACAGGCGGACAATTCGGTCTCCCGTGATCTGATCGACGCGACTTGATGCCGACCCGTTCAAGAGGTGTCGAACTGCCAAGCCGCCGCGAGTTGATGGGAGCGCCATCCTGTTCAGGAATCCGGACGGGGCCCGACCCGTACAGGCAGTGGGCGCTCTATCGATGCGGCTTCCCGGCTGTTTGGCCCCTGCTCGATACAGGCACGGACCCGGGCGAGATCGCGCTCATCGACCGTGGTGAGACAGGCCTGAACCACCGCGAGCTGGCTGGCCGCGTCACCCGCAAGCCTGCGCCGTCAAGCGCCTCTCGGGTGGCGCACGCCGCGGCCGTCGCGGCCGTCATCGCCGCGCGACGCGACGACCACGAAGGGGACGCCGACGGTAGGATGGACGGCTGTTGCTCCGCGCGAGTGCGCGTGTACAGCGCATGGGATGCGGACGAACGATTCGACCTCGCAGCCGTTCGAGCGGCACTGTTCGAAGTCGCCCGCCTGAAGCTTCCGGTCGTGAATCTGAGCTTGAGCATCTCACTACCGAACCAGCGCGATCTCGACGACGCCATCGCGGCGTGCGTCCGAAATGACGTCGTGGTCATCGCCGCAATGGGCAACGGCAACGATCCCGAGGACGGACCTGTCTACCCGGCAGCCAATCCTAACGTGATCGCCGTCGGCGCCACGAACATGGACGACAGACCGGCATCTGGTTCAAACACGGGGGAGCACATCTGGCTCTCGGCCCCTGGAGAAAGCATTCTCACCGTGATCGGGGACGGCCCATTCGACTACAAATACCTTAGCGGTAGCTCCTTCGCTGCCGCGATGGTGACCGCAGCGGTGTGGCTGGCGCGGCGAAAGAGGCCTGGTCTCACCCCGGGCGATGTGCGAGAGCTGTTGCGGCGGTCCGCTTACCGGCCCGACGGCATTCCCGCACACGACAGCGAGATTGGCTATGGACGTCTCGACATGAGGCGGCTCAGCGAGCTCCTCCGCTAAGGCGTCGCATGGGCCTTCTCCATGCCTAACGTGGGTCGACTGCCGCTCAACTCGCGTGACGCTGAATCAGCCTGGCAAACGTCTCCCGGAGCATCTCGAACTCGTTTTCCGCTACGCCCCGCTTCGCAGCATTTTCAACCCGACGCAGCGCCTCGACCTCGTCGGGCGCAAACCCGCCGCCCCGAATTGCGGCATCGAGAAACCGCGTGGTCTCGCTCGCCCTGAAGAAGTCCGCCGAATGCGTCCGCGCTGCCAGCTCGCTCGCGGCGAGCCACTTGCCCACCCCGTACCAACGTGAGTCGAGGAAATCGCGCAGACGATCGTCCGCAGTCGACGCAGCACCAATGATTGCGCCAAGCGAATCGCCGTTGGTGATTCGCTTGCGAAGATCCCCATAGTCCGCACTTACCGCGTCGCTGACACTCAGCGAGCCAAGCAGCTCGACCATCTCTGCCGCCGCGCGACCCGCTCGCTCACGATCCCCGACAGCAAGAGCCACCTGGAGATCCGTCGCGCGGACGCCGAGCCGCAGTGCCGCCGTCGAGTCGACGTAGGTCGACCCCCCACCACGATTCACGGACCACCGGCCCTCATCCCACGTCGAGCCGAGCGCCGTGGCAAGCTGCGGCTGGCTCGTGAGTGGCTGAGCGATCGATTCGGCGCGCATCGCGAACGTCGCGTTGGTGCGTCGCGACTGCACGGCCGGGAGCACCGCGATCAGCAGCGCGGCCGCGGCGGCGGCGGGAACCCCCGCGATCCACCAGCGCCTCGAACGCCGTTCCCGATGGACCGCGAGCGAAAGCCGGGCCCCCTCCTCCAGGTCGCCACGAGCCATCACCGCATCCGAGTAGACCTCGAACGCTGCCTCCGACTCTGCAAGCAGCCTCACCACGCGTTCTCGCTCGGCTCCAGAAAGCCGGCCATCGATGAACGCCGCTATCGTATCGGGATCGAAGTCTTGAATCTCTGCCATGAGTCTCGGGTATGTCTCTCCGCGAAAAATCGGCCCGCAGCGGCGCGGAGGTCCGACCAGCCCTTCTTCTAATATTTGACGGACGCCGTTTTACCTTTCCTTCATCAGGGCGGTGCGAAATCGAGCCAGTCGCGGTACTCGGGCCCAATTCCCTGCGCCTCGAGGTCCTTGGCGAGCGCCTCGAGAAGCCGCTTCATCCGCACGTAGAGCGGCTTCTGCGGGATGCCCACCGCCCGTGCGACGTCCGCGATGGTGAACCCTTCATAGAAGTGGAGACGGACGATCAACCTGTCTTCCGGGAGCAACCTATCAATCGCGCGTCCGAGCGCCCCCTTCGCCGCCTGCACCTGCTCGTGACGCTCGCGCTCGAGCACTCTCGTGTCGGCGGAATCGGACGCCTGCACGTCGTCCACGCTCGCGTTGTCGTCCATCCGGCGCGCTGCGCGCGGCGGCAGGTCCGTGAGAAGCTTCCGCAGCTTCGCACGATCCACCGTTAGGCGGCTGTCGTTGGAAAGCACCCCGCAGGCCTGGTCGAACGTCTGGCCGTCCCGATACATCGCGGCCTCGAGCCGAACGGCGATGTCTCCATGCCGCTTCGCCTCCGCCGACGGGCGCCATTTACCCCACCGTTTGACACGATAGTCGCGAAACAGATTGCTGATCACGACGGTGAGAAACGTCGTCGGGCTGCTCGCGCCCCGATATTTCCGAAGCACGGCGTGGTCATCCTGCAGCAGCTTGAGCCTCACCTCCGACGCGAAATCCTCGGCGTCGGCGCCCTGAACGCCGTTCCGCCGACAGATCGAGTTCGCGATACGGTCAATGACGTCGAGCTGCTCGACGTACCACTGTCGCGGGTCCATCACGCTACGGTTTTGCTCCATCGCGCCATCGCTCGAGTGCCGCGATACGGTCCTCGAGAGAGCGCATTCGATCCGTCGGTGTGGCCGTCGCGGCCACGGCCGGCGCGGTCGTGCGCCTGGCAGAACCGACATCCGCGGATGCCCGCGGCAGACCAGGAGCAGTCGTTCCGAGCGTACGTGCGGCAACTCCTCGCGACGACAGCCGAATGAACAATCGACCAGGCGGTCCGAGCCACACGAGGCGGAACAGGCGCTCGCCCGGTGGCATCCGGAAAGGGCTCCGGGCGAGCAGCAGGAAGCTCACGCCGAGCAAGCCGAGGCCCGACGCCGCCATCGTCAGTTTGCCTAACGTCGCTCGGGTCGGCTGGCGTGACTCGGTCTCGACAACCTCCGCCTTCGTCCCCAGCGAGAACCGCACGTTCAGCGACAGGTTGATGAGCAGGATGGCGATGGGCAGTTGGATCAAGGCAACGATCACCGTCTTCCGGCGCCGGCGCCGCGTGTCGGCATCCGCCTTGAGCTGCTGGCGGTGCGCCGCGGGCTCGTCCACCGTCGCGCGAAGCCCGGTCAACACCTCCTCTGGCTGGAAGCCGAGCAGGGCCAGCCGCCGCGCTAACGACGACGCCTGCAGCACTCGCGTCAGAACGATCGCGCCAAGAAATGCACCCGGGACCCCGGCCCACGCAGCGCCGATCTTCCTGCTCAGCATCTGGTACAGGAGCCAGGTGATCATGCTGAGGAAGACGATGACCAGGCTCAACGTGCCGAGCTCCTGCGCGAACAGGCGAACCGGCAGCGGGATCTCGGGCGCCGCAAGTCGCGCGTCGTCGATCGCCTCCACGAGCGCTTCGGCCGTCGCGAACCGCGCCGACGGCTCCTTCACCACACACCGGTCGATCGCCGCACCGAGCGATTCGGGGAGGTCGGGTCGGAGCGACACGGCGGGCGGCGGCGTCTCGGTGAGCTGCTTGACGAGGATCTGCTGCGTCGATTCGCCGGTGATCGCCGGATGACCCGTGAGCGCGAACAGGGCAACCAGGCCTAACGAGTAAAGATCGCTCCGCCCGTCCACGACGTCACCCGACGCCTGCTCGGGGCTCATGTACTCCGCCGTCCCGACGACCTCACCGACCCGGGTCAGGCCCTGGGTCGCGCCCTTCCCCTCCACCTTTGCCGCGATCGACCGTGAGATCCCGAAGTCCATGAGGAGCGCACGGCCCGTCGCACGCTCGAGCATGATGTTGTCCGGCTTGATGTCGCGATGCACGACGCCGCGCCCGTGCGCGTACGCGAGGGCGTAGCCGATGTCCTGCAGGAGCCTGACGACGCTTCGCACGTCGAGCGGCCCCGCCCTTCGCACACGCTCGGCCACGCTCTCGCCTTCGACGAACCCCATCGCGAACGCGAGCACGCCGTCGCGCTCCTCCACCGCGTGCACCGGCACGATGTTCGGGTGCGAGAACGACGCGGCCGTGCGCGTCTCGCGAAGGAATCGCTCGCGCAGCGAGGAGTCGCCCACGAATTCCGCGGGGAGCACCTTGAGCGCGACAGGCCGATCGAGACGAAGATCGCGCGCGAGGTAGACGGCGCCCATTCCGCCGCGCCCGAGCTCGCGCTCGATCGCATAGCGGTCGCCGAGCTGCCGGCGAATGTCGGGTAAGCCGCTGGTATTGGTCATGATCGAGTCGCTCAAGGGCACAAACATGCGACGTACGAACGGACTCCGCACGGTGCGAGGGACAATTCGTCGATGAAGATTCATTTGGGCGTCGGAGTACTGGCGTTCCGAGGGACGGTGCGGTACGACCTCGAGCCCACCGCGACGGGTACTCGGCTACGTGTCACTCACACCGGCTTCGGCGATCGCGACATGGCCGCGGCGGGGACCGGCGAAGGGTGGAAGCGCATACTGTGGCGTGGCTGGCGGAACATATGAAACGCTGACGTGCCTGGAGCGCGGCGAGAGAGTACCTTCGAGGGGTTCGGCGCTTTCCCCGCATTCCAAGGCAGCCAATGCCCGAGCGCATGCCGCCCGATGACGACCCGATCATCCGGGGTCTCCGCGAGGCGGGTATCCGGCCGCTCCGTCCACCCGGATCGAGGGACGCTCTGCCCATAGCGCGGCCGGTCCTGATCCTGATCGGCATCGTACTGCTCGTGCTTGCGCTGGTGCCGTTCCTCGCCAGCCGCCTTGCCGACTGGCTCTGGTACCGGGAGACGGGGTTCGAGCGCGTCTTCCTCACGAAAGTCGTCGCTCAATGGTCGCTGGGCATCCCGACCGCGCTGGTCGCGTTCGCTTTCCTCTACGGGAACGCGCGTGTCGCGCTTCGCGGAGACCCACGTCGGGTCCGTTCGCCGGTAACACAGGTTCGGCCGGGAGCGGACCTGCGGAACGTGGCGCACGCGTTGATCACGCGCGGCCTTGGCTCGCTCGTGATCCCGGCCTGCGCGTTGATCGCCGTGTTCGTCGCGCTCAGTGCAGCCGGAGAATGGCGCACGCTGCTTCAGGCCATGTACGGAACGCCATTTGGCGTGACGGATGCGGTCTTCGGCCGCGACGTGGGCTATTACGTGTTCACGCTCCCTGCGATCGAGATGCTCGCGGGCCTCCTGTTCGGGCTTCTCGTGATCACGCTGATCGCCATCGTGCTCCCGATCCACGTCGCCCGGGGCGAGATCGAGCGCTCGCCGCATGGCATCTCCGTCGGCCCGCGGGCGCAGACGCATCTGGCGTTTCTTGCCGGGCTGTTGCTGCTGGTGATGGCCATTCGCATCCACTTCGTGCGCATTCCGGGGTTGCTGTTCGGTGAGCATCTGCCGCTCACGGGCGCGAACTACGTGGATCTCCACACGCGGCTGCCGGCGCTTCACGTGTTGAGCATCGTGGCGCTCGCAGGCGCGTTGCTCATCTTCTCGGCTGGCGTGCGCGGCCGCCTGGTCCCGATGGCGGTGCGCGTGGTGATCGGCTATGTCGTCGTCTCGGTGCTCGCGGCCGCCGTGCCGGCGGCGTACCAGCGACTCGTCGTGCAGCCTAACGAGCTGGCCCGCGAGACGCCGCAGATCCTCAACCACATCCGTGCCACGCGGCTGGCGTGGGGGTTGGAGGGCATCGCGGACCACGAGCTCGGCACGGAGACGCACCTGACACCACAGCTCGTGGCTGCGAACCGCGCGACGATCGACAACGTGCGACTGTGGGATCGGGAGCCGCTGCTGCAGACGTTCGGCCAGATTCAATCGATCCGCACCTACTACGACTTCATCGCCGTCGACGACGACCGCTATCACGTAGGCGGCCAGTTGCGACAGGTCATGCTATCCGCGCGCGAGATGAACACCGCGTCGCTGCCGACGAGGGGCTTCATCAACGAGCACCTCACCTACACGCACGGCATGGGCGTGACGCTCGGCCCGTCGAACGCCGTGACGAGCGAGGGGTTGCCGGTCCTGTTCATCAAGGACCTGCCCCCCGTATCGACGATCGATCTGCGCATAACGCGGCCACAGATCTATTACGGCGAGCTGTCGAACGACTTCGTGCTGGCGCCGAGCCGGCAGCGTGAGTTCGACTACCCGGCGGGGGAAGGCGACGCAGCGGCGTACTCGTCGTACGACGGGCGTGGCGGCGTACCCGTTCACTCGTTCGCGCGGCGGTTGCTGTACGCCATCCGATTCGGGTCGCTCAACATCCTGCTCTCGGCGGACCTCACCGACCGAACCCGCATTCTCTACTACCGCAATGTCCGAGAGCGTGCCCAGCGGTCGCTGCCGTTTCTGCTGTTCGACCGGGATCCGTACCTGGTGATCACCACGGACGGTCGGCTGGTGTGGCTGCTCGATGCGTATACGGTATCCGACCGCTACCCGTACGCACGGTCGGCCAGCGGTGGCGTGAACTACATGCGGAACAGCGTCAAGGTGACGATCGATGCCTACGACGGCAGCCTGCGCGCGTAC